>Ga0073908_1003485_pt1 | contig 16141 bp, 9 predicted proteins | sample MucameincwithD2O_FD_65484 | JGI IMG/M metagenome (GOLD analysis project Ga0073908, IMG submission 65484) | Mouse cecum microbial communities from Vienna, Austria - Mucus amended microcosms incubated with D2O | ecosystem: Host-associated > Mammals > Digestive system > Large intestine > Cecum...
AATCCCGGGCGGCAGTATGAGGAAACCAAGCATAATGTCGGCTTTCATGTGATAGACAGGCTGGCAAAAAAGCACGGCATTGACGTTACGAAATTCAAACACAGGGCATTTGTGGGCGATGGGACGATTGGCGGAAAACGCGTACTGCTCATTAAGCCGCAGACCTTCATGAACCTCAGCGGGGAAAGCGTGCGGGAAATTGTGAATTTCTATAAAATACCGCAGGACAGATTTGTCGTGATATTCGATGATACCAGCCTGCCGGCGGGGAGCGTGCGCATCCGCGAAAAAGGCAGCCACGGCGGGCATAATGGAATCCGCAACATCATCGCGCAGATGGGTACAGATGAATTCTGGCGCATAAAAGTCGGCATCGGGGAAAAGCCGAATGGCTGGGACCTGGCGGACTATGTGCTTGCAAAATTTGACGCAGATGCTCTGCCGCAGATGGAACAGGGCATGGACAAGGCGGCGCAGGGCGTGGAGCTGATACTATCCCGTGGCATCAACGAAGCGATGAACCGTATCAATCAGAGGCCAAAGCCGCCAAAGGCGCCGAAAGAGCCGAAGCCGGAAACGGAGAATGAGGTGAAAGCATGAAGGGTCTGACGGAGCCGATGCTGGAGATGGAAAGCTACCGGCAGATTTTGGAGGGGATTGAGCAGGGGCGCACACCCGTTTTCGCGACAGGCGTTATTGACGCGGCAAAAAGCCACCTCCTGCTCTGCCTGCGGGAACATATCCATCGTCCACTGCTGGTGCTGACATACAGCGAACTGCGCGCGCGGGAAATTTTGGAGGATATGGCGTTTTTGCAGAAGGACTGCGCTTACTATCCTGCCAAGGATATCCTGTTTTACAGCGCGGACGTACACAGCATGGAAATGAACCGCCAGAGGTTTGCCACGCTGGAACGGGTTCTGACGGGGGACTGCCCCGTCATTGTTGCGCCGATGGAGGCGCTGATGGACAAATATCCGGAGAAGGAGGTCTTTTCCGGCTTTTTGCTGCGCCTGAAAGCGGGGGATACGGCGGAAATCTCTGAACTGAACCGCCGCCTTGTGATGATGGGCTATGAGCGGTGCGAGCTGGTGGAAAGCCCGGGGCAGTTCAGCCTTCGCGGCGGGATACTGGATATCTGGTCACTGACGGCGGAGGACGCCGTGCGTATTGAATTTTGGGACGATGAAATTGATTCTATACGAAGCATGGACGCGCAGAGCCAGCGTTCCATAGAAAAGCTGGACGAAACCGTCATTTTTCCCATGCGCGAACTGATCTTTGAGGAAGAATGCGCGGAAAAAGCGGCGGGGTGCATTGCAAAGGAATTTGCGAAAACGCTGGAAAACCTTGAAAAAAAAGGTATGGAAGAAGCGGCGGAACGCCTGAGGGAAACCGTTGGCGAGGATGCGGAACGCCTGCGGGCGGAAAAAACGCTTGCCGCTCCGGGGACTTATGTGGATTATTTTTATGAAAAGACAGTCAGCCTGCTTTCCTACCTGCCGGAGGATACACTGCTTTGCTTCGACGAGCCGGAACGCATACGGGAGCATATGGACACGTTGACGGAGGAATATAACGAAAGCGTGAAAGGGCGCATTGCACAGGGCTACCTGATGCCGGGGCAGAGCCGAATGTTTTTCGATTATACGGAGCTTTTGCGGCAGGCGGAGGGCTTTTCTGCTGTGCTTCTGGCAGGGCTGAGCCAGCGTGCGGCGGATTTCAGCCCGGAATGTATTGCGGATTTTGCCGCGCGTTCCACACCTTCTTTTCAGCAAAGGGCGGATTTATTCTGTGAGGAATTGCAGTTTTTGAAGAAAAACGATTACCGCACGCTGATACTGACTTCTTCCGGCACAAGGGCGCAGAGGGTTGCGGCGGAACTGGGCGAAATGGGGCTTGAGGCGGCTTATGTGGAAAGTCTGGAAAAGCCTGTGCCGAAAGGCGCGGTCTGGGTGGCGCGGGGCGGCCTTGCGCGGGGGTTCCAATATCCGTTTATCCATTTTGCCGTATTCTGTGATAATGAGCTTTTTGGCGGGAAAGGGAAAAAACGCCGCAAAAAGCGCAAAAAAACAGAGGCTTCCATAGAAAGCTTTACGGACCTGCATATCGGCGATTATGTGGTGCATGACAACCATGGCATCGGCGTATTCCGGGGGCTGGAAAAAATTTCCGTAGAGGGCGTGGAAAAGGATTATATGAAAATTTCCTACCGCGATGGCGGGAATCTGTTCGTGCCTGTCAGCCAGATGGATATGGTACAGAAATATATCGGCACGGGCAGTGCGGCTCCGAAGCTGAACAAGCTGGGCGGGCAGGACTGGGCGAAGGCAAAGACGAAGGCGCGGACAGCCGTAAAGATACTGGCGGAGGATTTGGTCGCGCTTTATGCCAGACGTGCGGCAGCAAAGGGCTATGCTTACGGCGCGGATACGGTCTGGCAGAAGGAATTCGAGGAATCCTTTCCCTTTGAGGAAACGGACGACCAGCTGAACGCCATCGAGGACGTAAAAAAGGATATGGAGAGCGGCAAGGTAATGGACCGGCTCATCTGCGGCGATGTGGGCTACGGAAAAACGGAAGTTGCCATACGCGCGGCGTTCAAGGCGGCGCAGGAGGGCAAACAGGTAGCGTTCCTTGTGCCAACGACGATACTTGCACAGCAGCATTACAATACCTTCGTACAGCGTATGGCGGGTTATCCTGTGAAAATGGAGCTGCTTTCACGTTTCCGTACGCCAAAACAGCAGAAGGAAAGCCTGAAAAATATGGAGCGCGGTTATTCTGATATCCTCATCGGCACGCACAGGCTTTTGTCCAGGGATGTAAAATTTAAGGATTTGGGCCTTGTCATTGTAGATGAGGAACAGCGGTTCGGTGTGGCGCATAAGGAAAAGCTGAAACGTCTGCGGGAAAACGTCGGTGTGCTGACGCTGACGGCAACGCCTATCCCACGCACACTGCACATGAGCCTTGCGGGGATACGCGACATGAGTATTCTGGAGGAGCCGCCGCAGGAACGCCGCCCTGTGCAGACGTATGTTATGGAAAATAATCCGGAATTTGTCCGCGAAGCCATACACAGGGAAATTGCGCGCGGCGGGCAGGTGTATTACCTTTACAACCGTGTGGAATCCATCGGCGAGGAGGCGTTTCGTCTGCAAAAGCTGATTCCCCATGCCCGCATTGCCTATGCGCATGGGCAGATGTCTGAACGGGAACTGGAAAACATCATGGAAGAATTTATCAGCGGGGAACTGGACGTTTTGGTCTGCACGACCATCATCGAAACAGGCATGGACATTTCCAACGTGAATACGATTATCATACAGGACGCCGACCGCATGGGTCTGTCCCAGCTTTACCAGCTCAGGGGACGGGTGGGGCGCAGCAACCGCATTGCTTATGCATACCTGATGTACCGGCGGGACAAAATGCTGAAGGAAGCGGCGGAGAAGCGTTTGCAGACCATACGCGAATTTACGGAGTTTGGCTCGGGCTTTAAGATTGCCATGCGGGATTTGGAAATACGCGGCGCGGGCAACCTGCTCGGCGCGGAACAGCACGGGCATATGGAATCCGTAGGGTATGATATGTACTGCCGCCTGCTGGATGAGGAAGTGCAGACGCTCAAGGGCGAAACGAAGCCTGAGGCATTTGAAACGTCCGTAGATTTGAACATCAGCGCGTATATCCCCGAATTTTATATCAAAAATCAGGAGCAGCGCATGGAGCTGTATAAAAAAATCGCGGGGGTACGTACGCAGGAGGAATATTATGATATACAGGAGGAGATGGAGGACCGCTATGGCGACCTGCCGAAAAGCGTACAGGCACTGCTGGAAATCGTGCTGGTAAAGGCGGACGCGCACGCTCTGGGCATTACGGCAATCAGCCAGAAGCACGGGAATATCCTGCTGGAATTTCATTCTTCGCCGAATATCGACCCTGTGCGTCTGACGGAGCTGATTACGGCAGAAAAGGGACGCTACCTTTTCACTGCCGGTGCAAAGCCCTATTTGACAATGAAGCTGAAAAAGGGCGAGGAAGGAAAAACACTGGAAGGAATTAAAACTTTATTAAATAGGCTGAAAGCCTAGAAATATTCTGTGAAAACGTGTATAATAGGAGCATTACACAAAGGGTCTGCCCTGCCGCATGGAACGCGCGGGCTGGCTCAAGAGAAAGAAGGAGTATATATGAGAAAATACACAAAACGACTTCTTTGCTTCCTGCTGTTTGCCATACTGGGGCTGACATCCTGCGGAGGCGGGATTGGTTCTGCCGGCAATGAAACAGTTCTGAAAATAGATGGGGAAAATATTACACGGTCTGAATATATGGTTTACCTTTACACAGCGACGCAGAATTTCCTTTCCGCCGCAGGGGAAGACGTCTGGAACATGGATTTTGACGGGCAGACAGCCGATGAACTGCTGGAAGAGAGGACAATCAGCACACTGCAAAGCGTGATTGCTGCAAAGGCCTATGCTGCCGAAAACGGCATTGCCCTGACGGAGGAGCAGAAAGCGGAATCCAAAACAGCGGCAGAGGATTTTATTGCAGGGGTATCGCCGGAGGATCTGGAAAAAATAGGGATTGACGCAGAGGGAATGGCTCCGCTGATGGAAACATCTTTCCTATATTCCCTCGTTTATGAAACCATCGCCGCGGAATGTGAGGTTGAGCCGGAGGAAATGGAGCGGTACTATGAGGAAAACCGTGAACAGCTCCGCGCGGAATACACCACACTGCGGCTGAACAGCATATTGCTGGACAGTGCGGAACGTGCCGAGGAGGCAGCGGCACGCGCCAGAGCGGGAGAGGATTTCAATGCGCTTTTTGCGGAATATGACGTTGACGATACGGCAAAGGATAAGGAGAATGGCGGAGAAATCACGCTGGACCAGGGCTATCTGCGGACGGTCTTTGACGTGCGGGAGGACTGGGAAGTCGGCAATATTGTAGGGCCTATTCCGATTAACGGCAGGTTTTTTGTATTCGAAGTACTGGAGCGGAATGTGCCTTCAGATGAAACCGTAAAAGCGGTTGCCGAACAGGTTTACCGCGATGCTGTCCGTGCGGAATATGTGGAAAACGCGATGAACCAGGCGGCAGCTTTGCAGACGGTGGAAAAGGTTGAAGGCGTGTGGGACAGTCTGGAAAAGTTCCATTAAAAATAAGAACCTATCCGTAAATTATCTGCGCACATCCTGCTTCATCTTTTCCGGCAGTCTTTGTCGCTTTTCCTTGCCGTACCACTCGGTACGCCTGCAAAAAAGCTCCTTGCCTGCCGAAAAATCTGACTGTGCAGTCTGCACGTATCTTATTTACGGATAAGTTCTAAATACAGAAGGTTCTGCCCCATGCGCTGGATGGACGGAACCTCTGCGGTTTTCAGGTCCTTCCTGCCGTTTTTGCATATTTTTTGCTTAAAACGGCAGGAAAATTTACATTTTGCAGTAGATTTTCAAAAAACGGTATGCTATAATTGACTTTGATTGTGCGGTCATGACGGACTGCATGGAACCGGCGGCGCATTACATCATACAAAAGAACAGGGATGGCCGCAGGGAACAACTATTTTAGGGAGGAGCTTCATACAATGAACGCAGTAGTATTGAACAAAGAAAAAACAGATGTAAAATTCTCTTTCGAGGTAAGTGCGGAAGTTTTGGAGCAGGGCATGGCCTTTGCTTACAACAAACATAAAAACCAGATTTCCATTCCCGGCTTCCGGAAGGGCAAAGTACCCAGAAAACTGATTGAGGCGCAGTATGGCGAAGGCTTCTTCTATGAGGACGCTATCAACCATATTTTCCCCGATGAATACATGGCAGCAGTAAAAGAACTTGGTCTGGACGTTGTTTCCGCACCGACACTGGATGTGGATTACATCGAATCCGGCAAGGGCGCAAAATTCGTGATTGACGTTGTGATTAAGCCCGAGGTGGCACTGGGCCAGTATAAAGGTCTGGAAGTGGAAAAAGTAAGCGCGGAGGTTACAGAGGACGAAGTGCTTGCGGAACTGAAAAAGGTACAGAACAAGAACGCAAGAACTGTTGAGGTAACAGACCGCGCGGCTGAAATGGGCGATATCGCAAAAATCAGCTATGAGGGCTCTGTGGACGGCGTGCCTTTTGACGGCGGCAAGGCGGACAACCATGAGCTGGAACTTGGTTCCCACCAGTTTATCGCTGGCTTTGAAGAACAGGTAGCCGGCCATTCCGTAGGCGAGAAATTTGATATCAATGTAACATTCCCCGAGCAGTACCACGCACCGGAGCTGGCTGGCAAGGCGGCTGTTTTCGCGATTGAGCTGAAAGCCCTGAGCAAAAAAGAACTGCCTGAGCTGAACGATGCGTTTGCGGAGGATGTTTCCGAATTTGCTACACTGGACGAATATAAGGCAAACATTCTGGAAAAACTTGCAGCAGAAAAGACAGAGCGCGCAAAACAGCTGCAGGGCGATAAGCTGCTGGATGCGGCGGTTGCGAACTGCACAATGGAAGTGCCCCAGGTTATGTATGACAACAAAATCAACAGCATGATGCGTGAGTTTGAAGAAAATATCACACGTCAGGGCCTGACGATGGATATTTACTATCAGTACATGGGTACAGATGAGGCTGGTATGCGCGAAAACTTTAAGGATACCGGCAAAAAGAGCGTTGACGCAAGGCTGATGCTGGAAGCTATCGCGAAGGCGGAAAACCTTGTAATCAGCGAGGAAGAACTGAAGGCTGAGATTTGCAGATACGGCGAAAGCTACGGCATTGACGAAAAGACGGCATTGGAAATCTTCCGCGATGAGGATAAGGAAATGCTGAAAGAGGACATGCTGGTACATGCCGCGATGAAGCTCATCGAGGACACAGCTGTGCTGACAGAGCCGAAAGCTGAGTAAGAAAAACCGGGGGCGTTGCTCTCAAACTCCCGCAAGGGGTGAAACCCCTTGCGGGTTGGGGCAGGGTCCCAAGGTCTTAAAAGTCATAGAAGCAGGCACAGGTATCTCTGGTATTCTGTGTCTGTTTTACGAAACGGGTAATTTGTAGAATGAACCGGAAAAATGTATTATGAATTATGTATACGAATGGAGGGAAAACCGATGAGTTTAGTGCCTATGGTCGTGGAACAGACCAACCGCGGCGAGCGTTCCTATGATATTTATTCCAGACTGCTGAAAGACAGGATTATTTTCCTTGGCGAGGAGGTCAACGATACAACGGCAAGCCTTGTTGTGGCGCAGCTGCTGTTCCTTGCGGCGGAGGATCCGGAGAAAGATATCAACCTGTATATCAACAGCCCCGGCGGCGTTGTAACCGCAGGTCTTGCGATTTATGATACCATGCAGTATGTCAAGCCGGATGTTTCCACCATCTGTATCGGCATGGCTGCCAGCATGGGCGCGTTCCTTTTGGCAGGCGGCGCGAAGGGCAAACGCTTTGCCCTGCCGAATGCTGAAATTATGATCCACCAGCCCAGCGGCGGCGCAAGAGGACAGGCGACGGATATCCGTATTCATGCGGAAAATATCCTGCGCACAAAGAAACGCCTGAACGAAATCCTTGCCGCAAATACGGGTAAGCCCTACGAGGTCATCGAACAGGATACGGAACGCGACAATTTTATGACAGCGGAAGAAGCCAAGGCTTACGGTCTGATTGACGATGTTCTGACAAAGCCTCAGTCGAAGGAGTGAATTTGAATGGCGGTTAAACCGGATGATATGAATAAACTGCGCTGTTCCTTTTGCGGAAAGCCGCAGGAACAGGTGAAAAAGCTGATTGCTGGTCCCAATGTGTATATCTGCGATGAATGTATCGAGCTCTGCGCCGATATTATCGACGAGGAGTACGATGTGCTGGCAAACCGCGGCGAAGAGGTGAAAGTGCCGAAGCCTATGGAAATCAAGAGCATTTTGGACGAATATGTAATCGGGCAGGACAGGGCGAAGCAGGCCCTTGCCGTTGCGGTCTATAACCATTACAAGCGTATTTTTATGGACGTGCGTGCAGATGATGTGGAGCTGCAAAAGAGCAATATCCTGTTGGTCGGACCGACGGGTACGGGCAAAACCCTGTTGGCGCAGACATTGGCAAAGATGCTGAATGTACCTTTTGCGATTGCGGACGCAACTTCCCTGACTGAAGCCGGATACGTGGGCGAGGACGTGGAAAATATCCTGCTGAAGCTGATACAGGCGGCGGATTACGATGTGGAGCGCGCAGAACGAGGTATCATTTATATAGATGAGATCGACAAAATCACGAAGAAATCCGAAAACGTTTCCATCACGAGGGACGTCAGCGGGGAAGGCGTGCAGCAGGCACTGCTGAAAATACTGGAGGGGACAGTCGCAAGCGTACCCCCGCAGGGCGGCAGAAAGCACCCGCATCAGGAATTTATACAGATTGACACAACGAATATTCTGTTTATTTGCGGCGGTGCGTTCGGCGGGCTGGAAAAGCTGATACAGAACCGTATGGGACATAAAACAATCGGCTTTGGCGCGGAAACACACCTGCCGAAGGAGGAGGACGCGGACGCGCTCCTGCGCCACCTTATGCCGCAGGATTTACTGAAATATGGGTTGATTCCGGAATTTGTCGGCCGTCTGCCTGTTGTGGTGACGCTGGATAATCTGGATGAAGATGCTTTTGTGCATATCCTGACAGAACCGAAAAACGCGCTGACAAAGCAGTATGAATATCTGTTTGCGCTGGATGATGTGGTGCTGGAATTTACAGATGACGCCCTGCGTGCGATTGCACAGAAGGCGATAGAACGTGAAACCGGCGCAAGGGGACTGCGTGCGATTGTGGAGGAATTTATCAACCCGATTATGTATGAGATTCCGACAGAGCTTACGGTGGAAAAATGTGTCATTACGGCAGATGTGGTGAATGGGACAGCTGCCCCGGAATATGTATACAACGAGAACCGTCAGCCGCTGAAGCGTATGCGGAAGCGGAAACATACGAGGAGTATGGACGCTTCGTAAAAAGATAAAAACGTGGGACGCTGTCCCACGCCCTGCCCGTTTTCGTTCTTAGAAAGCAGGGCAAAAAACTCAGAGAAAACCGCGCAGATGCGCGGTTTTTTACAGCTATTTTTATGAGGGAGGGGATGTGTTTACTGGTATAAACAGCCCGCAGTCATTTCAAGGTAATTTTCACCGTCATAATTCGGAAAAGCTTCCTGCATCGCTCGGATAAAATCTTTGGCAGTGCCGTTGGCCTCTGCCAGTTCCTTTGCTTTTTTTTATATAAGAGAGTTTTTCAGCAACGGCGTCCTGTCCTTCGGGTCCGCCGTGGGAGGGCAGTATTCTCTCATAGCCTTTTGCCTGATAAGTTTTCAGTGCTATGGCTGTTTCGTCCATATGCTCCAGACTGGTAAGGATAGAATGGCTGGTTTTGCCAAGCATATGGGTATACACTGCGTTGATTGCCGGAATTTCCAAATCATATGCTTCGCCCCGCTCAATCAGGTTAAAGGAGATACCTGCCACAGTATAAGTTTTTTGGAAAAAACTGGATTAAGCAGTATTTTGAACAAAAGAAGAATGAACGTCCGCGCCGAACAGGATTCCTGTGCGGAAAGCAGGGGTAAGGGGCAGAGCCGCAAGACCTTATTCCAGTAGGAAAAATGACGAAAAGTGAGCGGGAAAGGATTGCGCTGTACGGAAATTTGTACATTTACGGCGGAAATACTGACAGAACTTACAAAATCACAGATGGTGCGTGAAACTTGCCCAAAACGCATTGACTGAAAAAAAACAGGGGTCTATAATAAAAACGTATTTGAGGCGGGTACATTTACATAAAATGTCCCTAGCATAAGAACGGGAGTGGTTGAATAATGTTGACTCTGGATATGATTCAGGATGCAAAAAAAGTATTGAGCGAAGTGGCAAGGGTTACGCCTTTGTTCCAGTCGAATGTCATTAACCCGGACGCTGATGTATATATCAAGTGTGAAAATATGCAGGTAACGGGTTCTTTCAAACTGCGCGGCGCGTACTATAAAACGGCAAACCTGACAGATGAAGAGGCGAAACACGGCGTGATTGCATGTTCCGCTGGCAACCATGCACAGGGCGTTGCTCTGGCGGCACAGAAAAAGGGCATTAAGTCCGTTATCTGTATGCCCGCAGGCGCACCTCTGGCAAAGGTTGAGGCAACAAAGAGCTATGGCGCAGAAGTTGTTCTGGTGCCCGGCGTATATGATGATGCGGCGGCAAAGGCTGAAGAACTGCAGAAGGAAAAAGGCTATACGTTCCTGCATCCCTTCAACGATGATTATGTAATGGCTGGACAGGGCACGGTAGGTCTGGAAATCATGGATAAACTGCCTGATGCGGAAGTTGTTCTGGTGCCCATCGGCGGCGGCGGCCTTATCAGCGGCGTTGCGTGCGCAATCAAAAACATTAACCCCAACTGCAAGGTTTACGGCGTTCAGGCGGCAGGCGCACCTTCCATGAAAAACTCCCTGGCGGCAGGCAAGCCCGAAAAACTGGCAGAAGTCAGCACTATGGCAGACGGTATTGCTGTTAAAATGCCCGGCGACAACACATTTGCAATGTGCCAGAAATACGTGGACGGCGTTGTAACCGTAACAGAGGAAGAAATTGCGTCTGCAATCCTCATGCTGGTTGAAAAACACAAAATGGTAGCCGAAGGCGCGGGTGCGGTTTCTGTAGCGGCGGCTATGACAAATAAAGTAGACATTAAGGGCAAAAAGGTTGTCTGTGTGGTTTCCGGCGGTAATGTTGATATCAACATTCTGGACAGAATTCTTGACAAAGGTTTGCAGGAAAACGGCCGTCTGAAAGAATTTTCTGTTACAATGGCGGATAAACCCGGCCAGCTTATCCAGCTGCTGCAGGTTATCGCGGAAACAGGCGCGAACATCTTTGAAGTAAGCCATAACCGTATTGCGAACGGCGTTGCGGTAAGCGGCGTTGTGGTTGACGTTGTTGTGGAAACAAGAAATCAGGCGCACTGCGAGGAAATGATGCAGGCGCTGAAAGCAAAGGGCTATGAAATAAAATAAAGCCCTGAATGAAACAAAAAGAAATTCCCTCGGGCTTCTGCGGGTGGAGGAACTCCCTCCTGCGGAATGCCGGAGGGTTTTTTTGTAAAAAAGGGTTGAGGAAACAGCGCGAATAAGGTATATTATTTAGTACGGCAAATGGAAAATTTTGCGTTGGAGCTTCAGAGGAACAGGCGCGCTGCTGCCGCTTGCGTTCCAGATTGTATACAGAGGTGGAGAAAATGGAGGAGTACAAGGTTACGGAGAAAAAAAACGTAGGGATATTGTATACGTTGAGCGGAGGAATCTGCTGGGGGCTTTCGGGCTGCTTCGGACAGTATCTGTTTCAGTCCAAGGGAATTACTGCTGACTGGCTGGTGACTATGAGATTGGTGATTGCGGGGAGTATTCTGGTTTTGCTGGGGCTTTGTATACAAAAAAAAGCATTGTGCAATATCTGGCAAAAGCCGAGGAACCGCAAACGGCTGGTGCTGTTCGCGCTGGCTGGCGTGCTTGTCAGCCAGTTTACATATTTTTCTGCGGTGCAGTATTCCAACGCGGGCACGGCAACGGTCCTGCAATCCCTGTCCTCGGTCATGATACTGGTGATTGTCTGCCTGCGGGAAAAACGTCTGCCGCGCAGACTGGAAACAGGGGCAATGATTTGTGCCCTGCTGGGTGTGTTCCTTTTGAGTACACACGGGGATATCCACAGCATGACACTGACACAGATGGCGTTAATCTTTGGCCTGGCTTCGGCGGTCGGCGCGGTGGCGTATACGGTGCTGTCCGGCAACCTTTTGCGGGAATACGGGGTTTACGCTGTCGTTGGCTTTGCGATGCTGGTAGCGGGGGCAGTTATGGTGGTGTTTGTACGCCCATGGCGGTTCGCGATCGCGTGGGATATGCAGCTGGTGCTTGCGTTGGGCGGTGTGGCAATACTTGGCACAGCGGTAGCCTATTCTCTCTTTTTGAAAGGGGTCAGCATCATAGGCCCTTTTCTGGGCAGCCTTTTGGGGACGGTGGAGCCGATTACAGCGGTCATTATTTCGCTTGTGTTCCTGAAAGAGCCGTTTGCATGGATGGATATGATTGGTTTTGCTCTGATTTTGGGGACGGTCTGTGTGCTTTCCCTGAAATCGAATGGGTGACATAATTTCGGATAAATGAGGTGGAGAAAGTGGCGGAACAGAACAGGGGAGGAAAAACGCCGGCGGTGAAAAAAACGGCGTCAAAAGGCGTGAAAGCCTCAACGGGAAACGCAAAGCCTTCGACAGGAGGCGGGAAAACAGCCGCAGGCGGACAGAAAGCTGTGCCGAAAAAAGAAACAACGAAAATGACAGCCGCGCCGCGCTTTGGCGATTCCATACTGGACGAAGTGATACTGATTTTGGTGATTCTGGTTTCTATCGTGGGGCTTGTCAGCCTTTGGACGGAAAAGATGGGGCTTCTGGGGCAGTTGTTCGGCGGTTTTCTGAAAGGGCTGCTGGGCTTTGGCGGCCTGCTCCTGCCGGTATTTGCCATCCTTTACTGCGTATGGTTTCTGGCGGACGAGGAACGCCGGTTCCCGCTGGTGCGCGCGTTCGGCGGCATATTGTTCCTGCTGGCGGCGGCTTCGGCGGCAGCCCTCATAAATCCGGTTGACCTTGCGGAGGGGACAGGCTTTTTGCGGCGCTGCGGCGCACTTTATAAAGAAGGAACGCTTGGCAACGGCGGCCTTCTGGGCGGCCTCTTGGGCGGCGGGCTGCACCGTATACTGGATACGCTGGGGAGCGCTATTGTGCTGGCAGCCCTGCTTGTCATTTCTGTCATCACTGCAACGGGGCGATCGTTTTTTTATGCGATTGGGGACCTTATGGCGCACCGGAAGGCAAGACAGCGTGTAAAAAATGAAAAGATAAAAAATAAGGCGGAACGAATCCGCCAGCAGGAACGGCTGGAGGAAGAGCGTTTGGCAAAGCGGGAGGAAGTCCGCCGCCGGAAGGTTATGCATCGCGAGGATTTCAATATTGAGCTGAAAGAGGGCTGTAGGAAAACGGACGAGCCTTATGTAAAGGAAACCGTTTTCCGGAAAAAGCCTGCCGCGGTGGAGGCGAAAAAACGCGAACCGATTTACGATTTCGGGCGGGAGGAAGAACCCGTTATCCATACACATTCTGGGCCGGAACCGGAGGAATACAGAGAGCCTTTCGCGAAGGAAGAAACGGCAGGGCTGGCAGAAGAAACAGCAGCAGGGGCGGATCCAGCTGTAAATGTGGAAACGCAGGAGGCTGTGATGGAACATATTTTTGCGGAAGAAACGGAGGAAGGCGGAGAAGTGCCGCTTACATTTGAAATCGAGGACGAGCCTTTTGAGGAGGACGAGCCGTCCGTAGAGGAAATTCCTTTTGAGGCGATACCGGAGGAGGAAATTCCCGAGGAAAAGATGACGGAAAAGATTCTGACAAAACCTGAGCCGGAGAGAGAGAACGTGCCTGAGCCGGTGCCTGAACCTGAGCCTGAGCCGGAAAAACCGTATATTTTCCCGCCCATACAGCTTCTGGGGGAGGACCCGCAGAACGGCGGCGGGGATTCTAAGGCGGAACTGCTTGCCAATGCCAGAAAGCTGGAAACAACACTGAAAAGCTTTGGCGTAGAGGCGAAAGTCATTCAGATTAACAAAGGGCCGACGGTCACGCGTTATGAACTTTCGCCGAGTCAGGGTGTAAAGGTCAGCAAAATCGTAAATCTTGCAGATGATATCGCGCTGAACCTTGCGGCAAGCGGCATCCGAATTGAAGCGCCGATACCGGGCAAAGCCGCGGTCGGCATTGAGGTGCCGAATAAAGAAACACAGTCAGTATATCTGCGGACAGTGCTGGAAAGCGAAGCGTTCAAGGAACATTCTTCTCGGCTGGCGTTTGCGCTGGGTGAGGATATTGCCGGAAACCCTGTTGTTACGGATATTGCCAAAATGCCGCATCTGCTGATTGCGGGGGCGACGGGCAGCGGCAAAAGCGTCTGTATCAATACACTGATTACGAGCATACTTTACAAGGCTAAGCCGGACGAGGTGAAACTCCTGCTGGTTGACCCGAAGGTCGTGGAACTGAGCGTATATAACGGGATTCCGCATCTGCTGATTCCCGTTGTAACAGACCCGAAAAAAGCGTCTGCCGCGCTGAACTGGGCGGTGCGGGAAATGCTCCAGCGGTATAACGATTTTGCGGCGAACGGTGTGCGCGATATCAAGGGCTTCAACGCCATGATGGAAGAAAAGGGCGACCCGAAAGGGAAAATGTCCCAGATTGTCATTATCATAGACGAGCTTGCCGACCTGATGATGGCGGCACCCGGAGAGGTGGAGGACGCAATTTGCCGTCTGGCGCAGATGGCGCGTGCGGCGGGTATGCACCTCATCATTGCGACACAGCGGCCCTCTGTGGACGTCATTACGGGCGTAATCAAGGCGAATATTCCTTCGCGGCTGGCGTTTGCGGTTTCTTCCGGCATAGATTCCCGAACGATATTGGATACAGTCGGCGCGGAAAAACTCCTGGGCAAGGGCGATATGCTGTTCTATCCTTCCGGGCAGAGCAAGCCCGCGCGTTTGCAGGGTGCGTTTGTGACGGACAGAGAAGTAGAGGATATCGTAGATTTCCTGCGGAAAAGCGGGCGGCCGAATTACGACCAGCAGACCATTGACCAGATTACGACAAGCAGTAAAGCCGGCGGTGATGACAGTGAAGCAGATGAATTTTTCGAGGCGGCTGTGGAGCTTGTTCTGGAGAAGGAAAAGGCTTCTGTGTCTATGCTGCAAAGACAGTTCCGCATCGGCTATAACCGTGCGGCGCGGCTGATGGACGATTTGGAACGGCGGGGAATTGTGGGGCCGGAGGAAGGCAGTAAGCCGAGAAGGGTTCTGATTACCCGCGCCGAATGGGAAAGCGACGGGGAAGAATAATTCCCGCAACGAAAAATGAAGCAAGATGACAGAAAAACGGTTTGGAATTTAATTTTCAGACCGTTTTTTTATTTTTCTGCTTGACTCTCACAGTATGGTATCCTTTATGATAGAGGTGAGCTCAGGAAAACGCATTTGTATACATATGTGAGGTGAAAATAATGCTGAAAATCGGTGATTTTTCAAGGCTGTCGCAAATCAGTATCCGTATGCTCCGCCATTATGATGAACTGGGTCTGCTGATTCCGGAAAGCACAGACCCTTTCACGGGATACCGTTACTATGGGGAAGCGCAGCTGTCTGATGCAAGAAAAATCAGTATGCTGAAAGCGATGGGATTTCCTCTGGCGGAAATTGTCGGAATACTGGCTATTTTCGAGGACAGCGAACAGCTGCGCCCGTATCTTCTCCGGCAGAGAGAAATGCTTGCGAAGGAGGAGGAAATTTTGCGGAGGAAACAGCGTCTTTTGGAAAACGCACTGGGGAGAATCGGAAAGGATGAATGGAATATGAAATATGAGGTAAAACAAAACACATTGCCGCGCCGCTTTACCGCCTGCGTGCGTCAGGTCATTCCAACATATGCACACGAAGGCAGGCTGTGGCACATCATGATGCAGGAAACCGCACCGCTGAATCTGCCGCCTGCACCCTCCAGAAACTGCATGGCAATCATGCATGATGAGGCATATGTGGAGAATAATCCAGATGTGGAAATCCAGATGATTACGGACAGGCTTTATCCGCCAACAGAACATGTGGTTTTTCGCGAACTGCCAGAGCTGGATTATGTTTCGGTTACGTTTGAAGGGGATTACAGCAAAATCAGCGAAGTTTCGGAAACGATTGCCGCCTGGATGCGTGAGGAAGGGTGTGTTTTTGCGGGAGCGATGTTCAACATTTATCATGTTGGCCCGCATGACACACAGAATCCCGATGAATGGGTGACGGAAGTCTGTGCGCCTGTCCGCCGGAAATAATACAAAAAAACAGGGAGAACCGTTTTGAACTGCACCCCAATTGTTAGACAAGTATGCTATAATACTTAGGAACTGTCGTGAAATAATTTGTATATTTTTGGAATCTATGTTAATATATGTCATGAACGAGTTTAGTGATTCAGGAGGACATTTTCATGGCACATAATAACGATAAAACATTGAG
>Ga0073908_1003486_pt1 | contig 16140 bp, 23 predicted proteins | sample MucameincwithD2O_FD_65484 | JGI IMG/M metagenome (GOLD analysis project Ga0073908, IMG submission 65484) | Mouse cecum microbial communities from Vienna, Austria - Mucus amended microcosms incubated with D2O | ecosystem: Host-associated > Mammals > Digestive system > Large intestine > Cecum...
TGGAGCAGCAGGAACATTCCCTGAACCAGTATGTGGAGGAAGCGAAGGCTCGTTATGACAGGACAAAATCCTTGCGCCATGACATTAGGAACCACATCGCAGTGGTAAAAAAGCTCCTGCAGAGTGAAAAACTGGAGGAAGCCGTAACCTATATGGAGGATCTGGACGATATGGCGGAAAAAATGTCATTCCCCTGCAGCACCAACAACCCGGTAGTGGATATTCTGGTAGGAAACAAACTAGGAATTGCAAAAAGTATGGGGATAGATGTGGACTGTTCCCTCCTTCTGCCATACCCCTGTGGCCTTAAGGACATTGATATCTGCATTGTCCTGTCAAATGCACTGGATAACGCAATCCATGCAGTAAAAAGTCTGGATGCCGGTACAGAAAAATATATCCGGGTGTCTGGGCGTATCCAGGGAGATTTCCTTATGATGGAAATCGAGAACAGTTTTCATGGGAAAGGCGTGTTCAAAAAAGGAACAGGCCTGTCGAATGTAAATGCGGTGGCCGAAAAATATGGCGGCGCCATGAGTATAGAGACACAGAGGAATGCATTTGTCCTCCATGTGCTGCTGATCATTTCACAGCACCCAGAAGGTATCCCACAGCAAATGGAAAGGATGAATAAAAAATAATCCCCGGCAGCAAAGCTGCCATTGTGATAGGAATCATCATGTTCATAACTGTGTTTTTACAGGTTCTGTAAAGCGGGACATAGATTCAGAAGATTGCGGGGGTGCCGATTGACCACTCTTTCCTGAAATACAAAAAAGAATTGGCGGACTATGGTTATCAGGTCGGGAAAATATCCATGAAAGAGCAGACGGTATGTTTCTATAAGGTTGACTGACTCCGTGTGTTAAAACATGAACATAGGAGCGTCCGATATTTTTATATTCATTGGAAAAACTTTGGGGCTGATTGAGATTGCATTAAGTGCAGTGATGTTTTTGTTTCATGCCTCTATTCATGTAAGAGATAATCGGGATTTGTATCGGAAATTTGTAGAGGATTACAACAAAAATTATGAAGATATATATATAAGTCAGGATTTATAAGAGGTAACTGTATGGGAAGAAACATAAAATGCAAACCGGATCATTTGTGTATTGCAATATTCACGCTTTGTTTGTCCGTGAGGTTTGTAGAATATTTTCTGATTGAAACAGATAAAACGGCTATTGGAGAAAATGTGCTTCATAAAGTAGTTGGAATTATCATATTGGCTTTGGTACTAAAAAGGGTAAATCTTTCATGGAGCGATATTGGATTTCATAGAAACGGTTTTGTAAGCGGTATTTTGAACGGTTTGTTATTGGGAAGTGTTTGCTTTGCCATTTCATATGGTCTGGAATTGGTGATTTTTATTCTGCAAGGCAATCCTGCACATTTAGAAATGTATATCAGCAGTTTTTCGTTAACCGGCTCTCAAATAAATAATACGGATTTCGTTTTCTTTCTGTTATGCGTACTATTCAATGTTATGAATGTATGGATGGAGGAGGGCGTTTTTCGCGGTCTGTTTATGAAAACGCTCTCTGAAACAAAGTCATTTATGAAGGCAAATTATATTGCCGCATTTTTGTTTGGTGTTTGGCACATTGTAATGCCAATCAGAAGCTATATAAATGGTGAAATGTCATTTGCGGCAATGCTTCTAATGGGTATCGGTTATATGATCCTTGCCGGGATTATGGGAATCAAATGGGGGCTTCTTTACCGCATAACAGGAAATCTATGGGCAGGGATTGGCGACCATTTATTCAATAATACCGTTGCTACAAACATGCTGCATGTCGTTTCGCTAAAGGGCGCAGACGAATTACAGATTGTCCGGATTATGGCTGCACAAATTATTTCCTTTGCATTTGTGTTGGCCATTCATACTTATCGGACTACTAATGTTCGATAAGGTATTATTGCAAGAACAGAAGCGGAAATAGATAGAAGTTTGGATGGAATGCTTTAAAAGCTGACATAGAGACAAATCAGAATTTGAAAGTGGGTGAAAATATTATGGATTTAAAGAAAATAGAAGATTTTTTCTCAATACTTCATCTATGAGAGTAAAACAATATAAAGATAATTCAAGTGCCAGTATTTACTTCTATCACAAAGGATTAATGAAATATGTTGGTGTTATGTTAAAAGGTAAAATGGAAGTATTAACAGACCAGGAAACTAAAAACATGATTTGGAAAAAGGGCGATACAATGTATTATAAAAAAGGTGTAACTGACCCAGATTATTGTGTTTTAAAGTTTACTGCTACAAGTGGTAGATATTATTGCGATTTGAAAACAGAAAATTTTGATATTAAGTAGTTGCTAAATTCCCGTCGAGGGACAAAGGGAGGAGAGATTCATTGGGCGATTTAAAAGAATTAGGGAAGCTGATGAAAGAGCATCCTATCATTATTGTTGTAACATTGGCGGCGATGGCTGTAGGTGCAATTTTTGGAGCGGTTGCGTTTTATCAGGGGTGGTTGGGATGATTTTTTGCTTGCATAAATGCAGATGGAACGATAAGGAGACAATAGAGTATGGACTTGTAAAACTGACACACGAAAATATGGAAAAGGAGCACATCTGATGCGCCATATCCAATAACAAAGATATTCAGGTCGTGTCCATAAAGAAAATGGGATTCCTTTCTGATCCAAAGTATATGGGCTATAAGGGCTTTCAGACAGCGGATACGGCAGAGCCTTATTTCGAGCTGATGTACCTGCTCTTTGAAGAGGGCGCACCTATTACAGAAGTCAATAAATTTAAGGAGTGATATTATGAAAAAGAAACTGTTTATAATTATAACGGGTATCATATTGGTTGGAATCGTATGTATTTGGCTTTTGGCAAAAAATAAGCCTGCTGAGCAAATGATTGCTGACCGCTTAAACGAAGCAGTATCTCATTATACGGATATGAAGATAAAAGATGATAAGACATATTCTCTGAAAGTTTCCGACACGCAAATGCTGGTAACGACATATATGCCTGAATATACGGTCTTTGGAGTTTCTACCGATGCGTATACTGTCCGGCCAGGCCAAATTGATGACACTTTAACGACAGAAAAAGAGCAAGATCTGCCAATCTGTAATTTTAATTATGTATTGATTTACGATGAAAAAACAGACAAGTTTTATAATGTGAAATTCGAGGGAAAAGGGAAACCTGTCATCCCCGATTTTATAGAGGCGAAAGAATTAAATACATATGAACTTGAATTGCCAGACGCAGGGGCAGTAGACAGCCTCTCTCTCAAAAGGAATTCTGACATTCCCATCGTGATAAACAGCATAGATGATGTGGTAGAAATTCAGGATATTTTAGAAGATACACAACCTACCACAAAGAGCGGCCAAATAGGTACGCCCGTCCGTGTGGAAAACATTATCAATGTAGACTTTATCAGTAAAGGAAATGTGATATGCAGATTATTTTTATATGAAGATGAGGGAGAATATTTTATTGAGCAGACGGACAACGGAGTATATACGATTCCGCAAAAAGCATATGAGCAGATAGATAATTATATTCCGTATATAGATTACGAATCGTAAGCGACAAAGGAGGGAAAAAGAAGGCGTCATATTTATATTCGAGGAATCATTGGACTGATCTGGCTGGTTGCTGCCATTGTATGCGGGATATCGGGGGACTTCCCAATGATGGGGCTTTACCTGGTTTTAGCAGGCGCCTTCCTGTATTCCGCATATGCAGTACGGAAAAAGAAAAGGACGGCAAGATTGTGGAATAAGGAGGTGGCAGACTATGACATGGCGTTATGAGAATGACACCAGCGCCATAGTAAAACGCATATCAAATCCAAGTATATCAGCAAAACCGGAACCCAAAAACAGCACAGATTATGTATTATACGATCTCTGAACAACAGGGACAGGAACTATCATAAGCAAGAAATTTGGAGGAAACGAATGAAAGCTGCTGAAAAAAGAAAGACAGCGCGTTATAATATAAGCAATCGTTTACCTGGCAGTTATCCCGGTGAAAGGAGCTGCTTTGAACCAACAGCCAGATAAAATTACAGCTTTATATTGCCGTTTAAGTCAGGATGATGCCCTTGATGGGGAGAGCAATTCCATCACCAATCAAAAGTCTCTGTTGTCCAAATATGCGTCGGAACACGGATTCCGCAATACCATGTTTTTTGTGTTCCTCGCCTACGATGTCCGGTTTCTCGCGATCAACGATGATGTGGACAGCGCAAAAGGAGAAAACGACTTCGCTGTGTTCAAAAAAAGGATAAAGAAGTATGATGAAAATGAGAATGCGGGGAATGTCGGGAAGCCTTATTCTATCGAGATTTGCGACACTCCAAGATGGATAAATCTCTATGCGGTAGTTAATGAGGATGTTTATTTTAGTTACGTAATGTAAAGAACTCAGCTTGTCTGTATATTCTTGGACGAGCTGAGTTCTTTGTATTAAATAACACTATTGAATGATTCATTTATGATGTATTACTATAATTGACTTTTCATATAAAAGAGGATATGCTATAATAAATCACATAATTGTTAAGATATTTTTGTGTGGATTAATAGAGGTGTAATCAATGCTTGATGAAAAAATGATAGATATTGTCAGAAAAATTTTTTTTGACCATGATTGTATTATGACGACCGCTGAACTTAATTCTTATAAACTGTATTATGCTGATATTCAGAAATTATTAGATGAAGGACTGATTGAAAAGATAAAATGGGGATATTACCATTGGGTGGATTCTTTTGATGGACAGGAGGTTAAGATAATCAATCGGCTTTTTCCAGATGCAGTCCTTTGTATGGAAACAGCTCTCTTTTATTATCATTATAGCGACCGTAATCCTGCCGAATGGAATATTACGGTTGATAAAAATGTTTCAAGGAATCGTACAAAGATAGATTATCCGTTTGTAAAGGCTTATAGAGTTGAGCCTTATTTAGTACCGCTAGGGGAAATAAAAGGAAGTATTGATTTTGTGGATGTCCGCATCTATGATCGTGACCGTACGATTTGTGATGTCTTGCGGAATATGAGTAAGATGGATAAAGAAATTTTTAATAAGGCAGTTCAAGGTTACGTGAGGGACACGCAGAAGAATATCCCAAACCTTATGAAATATGCAAAGGAACTCAGAGTGCAGAAGAAAGTAAAAGAATTGATTGGAGTGTGGTTGTAGTGGCTGATATTGCGGCATCTGTTTTGGCAAGGCTAAGGAATAAGGCAAAGGCGGCTGGCATTAGTTATCAGCAATGCTTACAGCTTTTTATGCAGGAGGAATTTTTGCGGAAGCTTTCAAAATCGGAGCATGAGGATACTCTTATTCTTAAAGGCGGTTTGTTTATTTATACGCTTACAAATTTTGAAAGCCGAGCAACTGTTGATGTGGATTTCCTATTGCGCAGTGTTTCTAACTCGTTAGAAGAAGTGCAGGCTCTTGTTTTAAAAATTCTTGCTGTACCTACGGGCAATGATTATATTGAGATGACAGCCAAAGGCTTTGAGAAAATTTCCCCACAAAGGAAATATCACGGCATTAGTACGCAGATTATCGGAAAAATTAAAAATGTTCGTGTGCCGTTCAATGTGGATATAGGCGTAGGAGATGTGATTGTGCCATGTGCCGAGGAACGGACCATTCATACGCAGCTTCCTGATTTTGAAGCTCCTGTTATTATGACTTATTCTCTTGAAAGTACGATTGCTGAAAAGTTTGACGCTATTTTACAGCGGTTTGAGCTGACAGGCAGAATGAAGGACTTTTACGATATTTACTATCTGGCAAGGACTTTTGATTTTGACGGAGCGAAATTGCAGACAGCAATATCCAGAACATTGGAACGGCGAGGGACGCCCTACGAAAAGGACAGTTTCAAGCGTATTCTCACACTTGCCGAGGATGTGGATATGCAGAAGCGTTGGAAAATCTTTTTGAAAACTATAAAAGATGATATGCTTGAGTTTTCAGTGGTTATTGAGGGAATACGGAAATTCCTTGAGCCTGTATTTGATGCGATTGTGAATGAGGTTGAGTGGCAAAAAACATGGGATTGTACAAATGCAATGTGGGCTTAAATAAAACAAGATAAATTTTAAAGGAGAATTATTTATGGGAAATCCATTAAATTTACCAACTGAGCAAAAAGAATTGAAAGACAAACACAGACATTGTATAAAGAAATGGCAGAAACTGCTCATGAATTGCATATGTCATTAAAAAACAGCGGATATGAGCCAAAACATCATAAATATATGCTTGAAAACAGAGGTGTTTCTGTCGAAGACATGGAGTTTTACAACCACATTCATCCTGTTGATGATTTGTTGAAATTCATTGATGATGTAAACGCTAATGATGACCCAGAAGATACAACAGTAGGTGAAAAGTTTATCTTAAGAATTTATACAAGAAGGTGGGGACATTATGACCATTATTCAATGACAAGAACCAAAAATGGTTGGAATTTCAAAGAAATGCTCATATCGTTTTCCCCTTGATTCTTACATTTTCCTCTCATTCCTTGCGGTGCTCATCGGAAGATTGCCCGATCCGCGCAACAGAATTCCGGGAGACGCCAAGAACACCAGAAATTTCCCGGTCGCTTAGATTTTTTTGAAGCAGCTCTATGATCTGCCTCACTCTTGTTTTCTTGAACATAAAGAAAACCTCCTTCAAATACATTATGGCGCAGGAACACTGCATTTTGTAACAGCCTTTTTTGGCACTATAAAATAAGATTTGGATTCCCATCCTGTTTTTTTCAGCAGCATCTCAATTTGTATTCTGATTTCTCCATGTCCGCGGGGAGACACCGTATACGTTTTTAAATGCACGTGAAAAATGCAGGGGATTTTGATAGCCTACTGCATTACCGATGTCGGCAACAGACAGCGAGGTGAGTTTTAAAAGTTCTGTTGCTTTAATCATTCGATAATTCAGGAGAAATTCCTGCGGCGATTTTCCAACCGCGTCTTTGAAAATCTTTCCGAAATAGCTGCGGTTCAGTCTGCAGACTTTTGCGATATCCTCAACAGAGATATCATTCTGAAAATTCTGTTCTATATAATTCATGGCTTCTTTCATATAAAAATCCCTCAGTTTGCTGTGATTCTGCGTATAAAGCTGTGCGCAGGAGCGCGTGAGGTAGTCAAGAAACAGAAAGAGATGCCCGATCAGGTGAAAGGGCGAAGCATCGCTGTGATTTGTGATGTACAACATTTCATTTTTCATCTCTTCTCTTAAATCCCTGGACTTTGCGCGGTAGATTGGCTGGTCATAAGAAAGTCCGGCGACAGAAATTGCTTCTTTTACACGAAGTCCGTCAAATTCCAGCCAGGTATATTCCCATGGAATATCCGGGGAGGCAGTATACATTGTGATCTGATTTGGAAAGATCATAAACCCCTGTCCGCTTTTGATATGGTAGGTCTGGGAAATGCCTTTGGAGTCAGTAGCATTCAGTGTACCGGAGCCGGAAATAACGTAATGAAACAGATAATGATTGCGGGCAGCAGGGCCAAAGGAATGTGCGGGTGTGCACTGTTCCCAGCCAAACTGATACAGGCCGAGGTCGACGAAATTTTCATTTGGGAAAATCGAAAATAAATAATTCTGCATAGGTTCCTCCTTCAAAGATGATAGGATTTGCTGCAATGCGGTTACTATTTGTGATTTACGGATAAGATAAGTATAAACAAAAATATAGCATAATGCTAGATAACTTTCTCTTATAAATAAAAAAATAGCAAAAAGGTATGAAAGTGAATATATAGCGATATTTATGGTCGCATAAAGGTATGTTATAATGTGGCTACCTAAAAGGCATAAGCAAAACGGGTGGCAACTTAACGTTCTGCGATTCTTTGTAAGAGAGAGGAAGGAGGGCATTACATGAAAACATGTGCAAAGGCAGCCTGGCTTGTGGGTACAGGCGCCGTGGCAATGTCAGCACTGCTTGTTGGATGTGGTGCGAAAGAAACAGCGGATGGAAAAACACTGGTTGAAATTGTCCAGTATAAACCAGAAGCGGTGAAAGCGTTTGAGGCGCTGGAAACGAAGTTCAATGAGACGCATGATGACATTGAACTGAGAATTGAATCACCGAATGATGCAATGACGATCCTGAAAACAAGGTTTATCCGGGAGGACTATCCGGATATTATTGGAATTGGAGGGGACATTAATTATTCGAATTTTCTGGATTCTGATATGCTGATGGATGTTTCGGATTACGAGGGATTAAGTGAGATTAAGGAATCCTATCTGCGGACGGATAAGGAACTGGAATTTATCCCGATGGAGGGGGTCTATGCAGTTCCATACATGGCGAATGCAGCTGGAGTTCTTTATAACCGGGACATTTTTATGGAGCACGGATGGACGATTCCAAAGACGCTGGATGAATTTTATGCGCTGTGTGAGGAAATTCAGACGGCAGGTATTCAGCCGCTCTACTTTGGATTTAAAGATGTTTGGACGTGTCTCGCACCGTGGAATGCAATCTGTGTGGATCTTTCGCCGTCGGATATCTGCGCTCAGGTGAACGCAGGGAACGCGAAATTTGCAGATGCATACCGGCCGGTTGCGGAAGTGACAAAGTCGCTGCTTGCCTATGCACAGCCGGACCCTTTTGCGTACAGTTATAATGACGCATGTACGGCATTTGCAAAAGGTGAGTCTGCGATGTATGTGATTGGGAGTTATGCAGTTCCGCAGATCAAATCCGTGAACCCGGATATCAATGTGGATTCCTTTGTCTTTCCGGCAAGCAATCATGCAGAAGAGAATGTTCTAAATTCAGGAAACGATCTCCAGTGGTCTGTTGATGGTAGGTAAGGAAGAGAAAAAGGAAGCCATCTATACCGTGTTGGATTTCCTGTACGAAGATGAAAATATTCAGGCCTATTTGGATGATCAGAGTGCGGTTCCGTGCAAGAAAGGTGATTTCGCACTTCCGTCCATGCTCGATGGTATGAAGGAATATATAGAAAATGATAAAATGGCGGATTATCAAAATCACCATTATCCGGCAGAAATGGCAGTGGATGCGATGATTCAGACATATCTGATGGACGACCGTGCAGACGCTACGGATCTCTTTATGGAACGGTTCGACACGGAGTGGGGGCGTTATAACCGCGATCTGATCGCAAAGGTGCAGAAATTTTATGAAGATAATCCGGATAAACGGGCGGAAGGAGGAGAGAAAAAATGAAAACCAAAGGCGCACAGGAAAGGAAACGTACCTTTCTGCTGATTACGATTCCGGTGATTGCGTTGTTTTTCTGATTTAATACGTTGCCGCTGATCCGGGGGTTTATTTACAGCTTTACAAATTTTAAGGGATATGGTTCATATGACTGGGTTGGTCTGCGCAATTATCAGGATCTGCTTGGGGACGCCCGCGTCGGAAAATCGTATCTGTTTACCTTTAAATATGCGCTGGCCGGGACAATTATCACGAATGTGATCAGCCTTATTCTCGCGCTTGGACTGAACAGTAAAATCCGTGCCAAGAGTGCACTGCGCGGTATTTACTTTATCCCGAACGTCCTTGGAGGACTGGTAATCGGCTACATTTTCAGCTTTATTTTTACGTATGTTCTTCCGGCCATCGGTCAGAATCTTGGCATTGAGGCGCTTTCCGGAAGTATGCTTTCAAGCACCAGCAAGGCGTGGATTGCGATTGTGATTGTTGGCTGCTGGCAGGCGATTGCAATGAATACAATCATTTATATTTCAGGTTTGCAGACCGTTCCGGAGGATGTCTATGAGGCAGGTTCCCTGGACGGAGTGACGGGATGGAAAAAATTAAGTATTTGACGTTTCCTCTGATTATCCCGTTTTTCTCTACAAACATGGTACTCAGCATGAAAAACTTTCTGATGGTATTTGATCAGATCATGGCATTGACCAAGGGTGGACCGTCCCAGAGTACGGAATCCATCTCCTACCTGATTTATAACAATGGTATGAGCGGCGGCCAGTTTGGTTTCCAGAGCGCCAACGCGTTTGTGTTCTTTGTTATGATTGTTGCAATTTCTGTATTTCAGATGACAGTTACGAACAGGAAGGAGGAGCAGTTATGAATCAGGTTCAGGTTAGAGATAAGAACAAATATAACTGGCCGGTTACGATATTGCTGGGGCGCTTTCTTTGCCGGCAAGCTGGAGCCTTTCCAACTTCCGGGAAGCGATGGAAGTAACCGATTTTTGGAATTCTCTCGGAAACAGTCTTTTTCTTACAGTTGCAACCGTGGTTCTTCTGGCGTTGATTCCAATTCTTCTGTTCTATATTGTATGTCAGAAGCAGATTTTAAATGGTGTTGTAAACGGAGCCGTGAAGTAGTATAGTGGGTAATTGCAAACAAAGTATAAGTATATAGTTATGAAAGGGATTTGATATGGCGATCTTATTTGACAGCAAGGCAAAAACTTTTACACTTCAGACGAAGAAGAGCACCTATCAGATGAAGATTGATGAGCAGGGCGTGCTTTTGCATACGTATTTTGGAGCAGGGACAGATGAGAGTGATTACTCTTATCTGATTGTTCCGGATGATCATGGGTTTTGTGCACAGCCGTCGGAGCATGGCGGAAATCGGAATTATTCTCTGGACTTTTATCCGCAGGAGTATTCCGTGCATGGCAACGGAGATTTCCGGATTAAGGCGCTGCGTGCCGGTTTGGAAGGCAGAGTGCCAGCTCTTGACCTGCGCTATGGCGGGTATGAGATTTCAGATGGGAAATATGCATTGCCAGGGCTGCCAGCTTTCTTTGCAGGCAAAGAGGAGAAAGTACATACGCTGCGTATTGTGTTAAAGGATTTGTATGAGGAAGTTTATGTAACGCTGTTTTATGGTGTTTTTGAGGAAAAAGACATCATTACGAGGGCAGCAGTGATACAAAACAGGAGCAATGTGCCGCTGAGACTGAAAAGAGCAATGAGCATGAGCCTTGATTTTCCGGAGGGAATGGATGCATTCATCTGCTTTCACGGAAAACACGCAGGAGAACGGCAGTTTGACCGGCGCACTCTGCACAGTGGTGTGACTGAGATTGGAAGCAACCGTGGGACCTCGAGCCATCAGCAAAACCCTTTTGCAATTCTTTGCGGAAAGGATACGACAGAAGAATTTGGAAGCTGCTGCGGCCTTTCTCTTTTATACAGCGGAAGCTTTCAGATTCAGGCAGAAGTCGATCAGTTTGAAGGCGTGAGAGTTACCTGCGGAATCCATGATGAGGAATTCGAATGGATTCTAAATAAAGACGAAGAATTTGTAACGCCTGAGGCAGTACTTTCCTACACAGACCAGGGCTTGGGTGATCTGACTCGTACAATGCAGCGGGCCATGTCTGAAAATCTGATCCGCAGTCCGTGGAAAAATAAAAAACGTCCGGTGCTTGTGAACAATTGGGAAGCTACCTATTTTGATTTTACAGGAAAGAAGCTTTTGCAGATAGCACAGCAGGCGGCCAGAATTGGTCTGGATATGCTCGTACTTGACGACGGCTGGTTTGGAAAGCGTGACGATGATAATTCCGGACTCGGGGACTGGTATGTAAATGAAGAAAAGCTTGGGTGTACTCTGCGGGAACTGGTAGAGCAGGTCAATGAAATGGGGCTGCAATTCGGGATCTGGATTGAGCCGGAGATGGTATCCGAGAATAGTGATCTGTACCGTGAACATCCGGACTGGGCCATGACTATTCCGGGCCGCGACCCTGTTCGTGGCCGGAACCAGCTCACCCTTGACCTTTCGAGGCGGGAAGTCATTGAATATATGAAAGCGTCGATAGACCAGTTACTTGGCATGGCGAATATTGCATACATCAAATGGGATATGAACCGGAGCGTGGACAATGTATTCAGCTCGGCAGCCCCCTACCTGAGTCAAGGGGCTGTGCGGCATAAATATATTCTGGGTCTGTATGAGGTGATGGAATATATTCTGTCGAGGTATCCGGATCTGCTGATCGAAGGCTGTAGTGGTGGCGGTGGAAGATACGATGCAGGCATGCTGTACTATGTGCCGCAGATCTGGTGCAGCGACAATACGGATGCAATCGAGCGGTTGCGTATTCACTACGGCACTTCGTTCGGCTATCCGATGTCAACGGTAGCAGCTCACGTTTCTGTCTGCCCGAACCACCAGAATGGGCGGGTAACGCCATTTCAGACGCGTGGTATCTGTGCGATGCAGGGCGCTTTCGGATATGAACTGGATTTGGACAAACTCAGCGAGGAAGAGATTAGACAGGCAAAAGAACAGGTAGAATTTTACAATATGCACTATGAGCTGTTCCAGAAAGGAGACTATTACCGTCTCAGTTCTCCATTTGAGCATCACGATTTCACTGCGTGGAGTTATGTGATGCCCGATGGCAGCAAAGCCTCCCTGAGTGTCGTTTACACAGATCTTCATGGAAATCCGAAACCGCAGAGGATCAAATGGAGAGGACTGATTCCGGATGCAGTTTATGAACTGGATGGTCAGGAATACACCGGAGCAGCTCTGATGCGGGGGGGCTGCATACTGCCAAAGCCGCGTGAGAATTATGATTCCTGGATGGCAGTGATTGAAAGAAAAGCCAAAAGGAATAGATAAAACTTTGCTGTAAAATATTGGAGATAGGGATCACAGCCAGCCTGCCAAGGAGGAGCCTGGAAAAAACAGGAGCCTTTTTTGCAGGCTGAAGTTTCCGGCGACAAAGCTGTCGGCAATGGCTATTCTTCTAGCATCATCAGGTAACTATCCAGCCTTGCATTTACATAATCTGCAAATAGCTTTTCCATCGGACCAAGATTATGTTTTACATGATACTCATCAAACGCATTATAATATGAAACCCGATCTGAAAACTTAATATTAATCGGCGGAAATCCGGCTTTCATCAATTCTAAATTTACAAGCAATCGGCCGGTTCTGCCGTTTCCATCAATAAAAGGGTGTATTCTCTCAAATTCAATATGAAACCATGCCAGACGGGGAATGACATGCTCCGTACTGTTTCTATAATCCTCTAGCAACTGTTCCATTTTATGCTGGATCAGATATGGCTGTACTGGTTCATGTTCCGCACCCATGATCCTGACAGGTACTTTTCTGTAAACACCCCGGTCCTCCCGTTTATCCGCCAGTACAAGGTAATGAATCTGTTTGATAATACGTTCCGATAATGGTACCTGATCTTTTACTAAATCCTGCACGAATTCAAATGCCTCTTTATGTCCGACTGCTTCTAAATGGTCTTTTAACGGTTTTCTGTCAATCGTTAGACCACGCAAAACCATATCCGTCTCGCGCAATGTTAGAGTATTTCCCTCAATTGCATTGGAATTATAGGTGTACTCAACAATGAATTCCTCGGTTAGGCGTTCTAATTCACCCGCGGTTAGAGGGCGTCTGGTATCCAGTTCTCTTTTCTTTCTGTCTATAGCTGTCAACGGACTTTCCATTGATTTAACCCGTCCATTCTCCGGTTTTTTTGCGTCTATCGGAATCATCCAAATGAGACCGTCACGGGTAGCACCGGAAATCTTTCCTTCTGCGCATAATATGCGCACACGCCTGTCAGGAATACCCCACTTCTCTGCAGCCTGCTTTACCGTCATATACATAAATCGCCCACCTCGCTTACTAAAACGCTATATCCTATTACTGAAATAATAACGACGAAAGGAACTGGATTCTCCTTTTCTGTTTTCATATAGAAAATGATATAAAAATAGAAGAGCAAAAAATTTACTCTTCTAGTTCTTGTTAAGTTTATTAAGCTTTACAAATAAAATCCATATAAATCCGCCTGAAATAATATCTAAAATTTATAAAGCGGATAACGGGAATCGAACCCGCCTATCCAGCTTGGGAAGCTGGTGTTCTACCAATGAACTATATCCGCATCTGTTTTGTTATTATACCATATCAGATGGGAATTGCAAGCAAAATTAATTTATTTTTCCAAAATCCGGTGAAGGTGATTTTCTGAAAAGAAACGCTTGCATTTGACAGAAATTGGTGTTATGATGAACAAAGAATTTTATATTATACTAGATCATAAGAGTGGGCCGAGTGGTCCACTCTTATTTGTGAAAATGATTGTAAACAAGAAAACCGGACTTTTGGGAGGATTGTGGATGAGTAAAAAGGAGACGTATGAGCAGAAAACCGAAGAGCTGCTTTTACCGCTTGTGGAAAAGCATCAGTTTGAGCTGGTGGATGTGGAATACGTAAAAGAGGGTGGAAACTGGTACCTGCGGGCATATATTGATAAGCAGGGCGGGATTACGGTGGATGACTGTGAAATTATAAGCCGCGCGCTCAGCGATCTGTTGGACCAGCATGATTTCATAGAAGAAGCATATATTCTGGAAGTCAGTTCTCCGGGGCTTGGCCGGCCGCTGAAAAAGGAGAAGGATTTTGCGCGCAGTCTGGGTGAGGAAATTGAGGTGCGTACGTTCCGACCGATCAATCATCAGAAAGAATTTACCGGTATTCTGAAAGAATATGATAAAGAAAAAATTGTGATAGAAGCAGAAAATCAGGAAACAATGGAGTTTGACCGTTCCGACATCGCGTTGGTCAGGCTGGCCTTTGATTTCTAACAGGGAGGATACCAATCATGAATAACGAATTGTTTGAAGCACTGACGATCCTTGAGAGAGAAAAAAATATCAGCAAGGAAACTCTGCTCGATGCAATTAAGCAGTCACTGCTGCAGGCATGTAAAAATCACTACGGAAAAGCAGATGCCAGTAATGTAGTGGTTAACATTGACCCGAATACTTGTGAGTTTGAAGTTTATGCAGAGAAAACGGTTGTCGAAAGAGTAGAGGATGATCTGATGGAGATCAGCCTGACAAACGCAAAAATAAAGGATACCAGATACGAGTTGGGAGATATCGTACGTGTAGATATCAAGTCAAAGGAATTCGGACGTATTGCAACGCAGAATGCGAAAAATGTGATTCTTCAGAAAATTCGTGAGGAAGAACGAAAGGTTTTGTATAATGAGTATTATGAAAAAGAAAGAGATATCGTAACAGGTGTCGTACAGCGTTATCTTGGAAGAAATATCAGTGTCAACCTCGGAAAAGTAGATGCGATGCTGAACGCTGAAGAGATGATTAAGGGCGAGACGTACCGTCCGACAGAGCGAATTAAAGTTTTTGTGCTGGAAGTAAAAGATACGCCAAAGGGGCCGAAGATTCTTGTTTCCAGAACACATCCGGAATTTGTCAAACGTCTGTTTGAGTCTGAGGTAACTGAAGTTCGGGATGGTACGGTTGAGATCAAGAGTATTGCGAGAGAGGCTGGCAGCAGGACGAAGATGGCTGTGTGGTCGAACAATCCGGATGTTGATCCAGTGGGTGCGTGCGTGGGTCTGAACGGAGCGAGAGTAAACGCAGTTGTGGATGAGCTTCATGGAGAAAAGATTGATATTATCAACTGGGATGAAAATGCAGCGCTTCTGATCGAGAATGCTTTGAGTCCTGCGAAGGTTATTTCGGTTATTGCAGATGGGGATGAAAAGACGGCTAAGGTTGTTGTTCCGGACTATCAGCTTTCCCTTGCGATTGGCAAGGAGGGACAGAATGCCCGTCTGGCAGCCCGTCTGACCGGATTTAAGATTGATATTAAGAGCGAAACGCAGGCGAGAGAGTCCGGAGATCTTCTGGAATATGAAGAAGATTATTATGAGGATGAGTACTACGACGAGGAAAACGGCGAGTACTATGAAGAAGATTATTATGAGGATGGCGAATATTCTGAGGATGATACATATCCGGAGGATGGAGTTTATGCGCAGGATGGCGCAGAACCGGATGCTGGTGTGGATGAGCCATATCAGGACCGTGAACAGGCGGATGCCGGGGAAGATCCGGCAAATGATGAGCCGCAGCCAGGAGAGCAGGAGTAAAAGATGGCAGTACAGGCAAAAAAGGTTCCGCTGCGCAAGTGCACGGGCTGTCAGGAAATGAAAAGCAAAAAAGAAATGATGCGGATTCTCCGTACGGCTGAGGGTGAGATTGTTCTCGATACGACAGGCCGGAAAAATGGCAGAGGCGCGTATGTGTGCCGTTCTATGGAATGTTTTGAAAAGGAAGTAAAGAGTAAAGGAC
>Ga0073908_1003495_pt1 | contig 16098 bp, 16 predicted proteins | sample MucameincwithD2O_FD_65484 | JGI IMG/M metagenome (GOLD analysis project Ga0073908, IMG submission 65484) | Mouse cecum microbial communities from Vienna, Austria - Mucus amended microcosms incubated with D2O | ecosystem: Host-associated > Mammals > Digestive system > Large intestine > Cecum...
CTGCCGGAATTCCGCGAAATGGGTATTAAATTCGGATACCTGAAAAAAGACGAAGTTTATCTGCACAGCGAAATCAAAGACCTGCCGGCGGAAAAGCAGGCAATATTCCTGACCGGTTCCCAGGGCGAACAGTTCGCAATGCTGACGCGTCTGTGCCGCGGCCAGGTAAAGGAAATGAAACTGCAACCGACAGATACTATTTTGTTCAGTGCAATAATTATTCCAGGACGCGAACAGGATGTATCATACCTGTATAACAAACTGGCGCGGATGGGTATCAAAACGCATACCATATTTGATACAGACCATCTGCACGCCAGCGGGCATGCCGGCCGCCCGGAACTGGAGCGCTTTTACGACATGGTTCATCCCCAGGTCTCTATCCCTATGCATGGCGACTATATAAACGAAATGCTGAATGGCAAAATGGCAATGGAGCGCGGTGGTGCAAAATACATGATGGTCGTACACAACGGCGAAATGATTGCATTGGCAGATGGCAAAGAACCGTATGTTGCAGAAACTATTGAAACGGGTTTTGTCGTAATGGAAGGCGAAACCGAGCGTAACAAAAACGACCAGGTATATAAAAACCGTAAGAAAATCGCCGCCAACGGCGCAGTGTTCGTAACGCTACCGGTGGACAAGCGCGGATTTCTGAAAGGCGTTCCAGAGGTTTCCAGCGCCGGTATATTCGAATCTGACGACACCGGATTTATGAAACGCCAGATTCAGATTGAAATAACCAAGGCGATTGAAGCACTTAGCAAGGCGGAACGCAAAGACCGCGATAATCTGATTCGTGCGGTACAAATCGCATCTAACAAGGTTGTGCGTGCGGCACTGGGGGCGGATAAAAAACCGCAATACAGTGTTCACTTCATTCAGAAATAATACCGCATACACTGCAAATACATGCCCTGTAAATTTATTTGCAGGGCATTTTGATAAATCTTGTATTATTTTAATATGGAATTGTTTATTCCATTATGTAATAATAGGATTATAAATTTTATTGCATATTTGCGGGGGAGTTGTATATGCGTAAAAATATCATGATTATTACATTACCGGTGTTTATGCTGGCTGTTTCTGCGGCCAATGCCCAGTCCAGCGTGGCCAGCGCCGAATACGTCAATAGCATCGTAAATGCATTGGGGGTGCCGGAAATATCTGCCAAAATAGACGAACATATATCCGACACGGAAAATCCGCATGCGGTTACGGCGGCCCATGTCGGTTTAGGAAATGTAAAAAATATTGATACGACAAACGCAGACAATATTGTCGCAGGCACGGTAAATATTGCGCGCCTGCCGGTGGGCGCATCTGCGGAAACAGTGGCATCCGGGTCAGACAGCCGGTTTGATTCACTGCCATCGGCGGAACCGTCGGGCCCCATACCAGAGGGACGCGTTTATGTATGGTTTAATTAAAAAAATCCCCCGGACGGGGGATTTTTAATACCATAAACATTCTATGATTTTTTCCAGAATGCAAAACCGCGGCGTTCGGTGCGTTCCTCACGCGATTTACGGTTCTCGGTCGAGCGACGGTGTTCGGCACGACGCTCGTGAAAGCGGCGGGCAGATTCTTCGTCACGCTGAATAACATTTATTGTGGTAACAGACAATTTGCCGCCCCTGACCTCTTCTTCAAATTCCACAATGTCGTTTTCATTTAAAAATCTGATGCCGGCATCTTTCAGGGCGCTGGAATGAACAAATACATCATCCGTGTTTCCTTCTGCATTCGGCGCATCGGGCGTAATAAATCCGAAACACTTTTTACCATTATACCATTTTACTTTACCTTGACGCATAATCGTTGTCCTTATGTTATGCTTGTTACGACATATGCATTGCGCACACGTCTGATATAATCTTGTTCCATTTGGCGATGTAAAGCAAGAAAATAACGGGCAGATGCCCGTTGTTTGATTTCCTACGGATTTATGCCGCTTTCTTGTAATAGCGTTGGACCTCGTTCATGACGAAATTAAACAGCTTGCCGGCCATGGTGTCAGACGGCACAACCCAGCCACGCTGCATATACGGCATCGCGGCGACCAGAACAAAACGCGCCATGAAATGAAATATTTTTGATTCCTGGGCCTGGGTCAGTTTTGCCGGCGCAGTTGTTACATGAAACACCTCGTTCTCGAGCGCATTGTCAAGCTTGTCCATAATTATATCGTATATCTTTTGCGGATAATGCAGAGTACAGTCTTTTGGAAAACCATCAAACATTGACGCGCCGTTATCCTGCAGATATAAAATATTCCAGCCTACCCGCTCAAACAAATCTTCAAGACAGTTACATACCATAAGGTTATATTCTTTGACGCCACCCTCCATAAAGTCAGCTAAAAGGCGCTCGATATTCTCGCTCTTTTTCCCGCTGGAACTGCGCGATACCTCGTATCCGCCGTGGGTCTTGCGTTCATACTCAAAAAATGTGCGCACCTGGCAGATGATTTCCATTGGGACAATCTCATCATCCGTACCGATGTTTATTATCAATTTGGCATCGCGGTAGTTGCGCGGATTATCCATGTCATAGAAACTGTCGCGAACAGACAATACACGGTCCGGCATCATTTGATAAACGCGTTCAATAAATGTACGAGCCTGGGGTATTAAGTCAAACAGGCACTTTACACGCCACACATCCTGCAGCCGCATACGCGGCCGGGTAACCTTATCCAGCTCGCGTACCAGTTCAACCGCAATATTTTCATGCCCGCGACCGATAATGGACAATACGGTCTCGGACGCGGCAGAAATATACCTTTCAGATAGTTTTGCCCGTACTTTGTCCGCCACCGCCTTTGCGGACGCCTCACGCTCGCGCGAGGCGATGACGCGGTATACCGTGTCACAAACCTCGTCTACATATCGCGAGTAATATTTCCCCGTAACCTTGTCCAAGGCGCGATCCACATTCTTTTGCGCACCGACAATAACTGTTACAATCGATGACACCGCCAAATCAATCTTGTGCCCGCGGCCACTGTTAAAAAACTGATTTCTCATCGGGTCGGCATCCAGTCGATGCTGGACCAGGTACGGGGTCAGCGGATTGATATCCGATATTTTTATCGACTCTTCGATAGCGCTGTCTGTTTCATAATCATAGCGCATCACAGGAGCCTTTGGCGCACCAAAACATTTACCCAGGAAATAAAACACCTCTCGGCACCATTTCATTCCATCGGAATATAAAACAGATAGATACTGGGCCGCATCATCATTTATGCGACCGGTGGCGCGTGCCCGCTCTATTGCGGCAAGATTACGCCGGTCCCGTTCCAGTACCTGGGCCAGGATGTCTGTATTTCCTTCAAATATAGGTTGCGTCATGCGGCGCTCCTTTTGGTTTGCCTTTATTTCATTATAGGAAACAGTATCACATCGCGCAGTGTCGGCGCATCTGCGACAATGGAAAGGAACCGGTCAATTCCCAGCCCCAGACCAGAAATCGGCGGCATGCCATGTTCCATCGCACGCAGAAAGTCTTCATCCAAATCAAATGCCTCGTCATCGCCGGCGGCCTTGTTTTTGGCCTGCTGTTCAAATGCGGCACGCTGCTGTAATGGGTCAACCAGCTCTGAATACGCTTTTATCAGTTCTGCCCCACAGACAATTAACTGAAAGATATCTATGCGACGGTTATCCGCATCATTCAAACGCGCCAGCGGTATCATGTATGCCGGATAATTATATACAATCGCAGGATTAATTATCTGGTCGCGAACCTTGCGCTTAAACACATAGTCTACAATCGCCGGAACGGATTTTAACGGTTCCAGTTCCTGGGCCGGGAACATCCCCGCCGCAACCAGGTTGGACTTTAACGTTTCCGCATCGTCAAATTCCAGAATATCCACGCCCAACAGCTCACTCATGCGGGCGGTATAATCAATTTTTTCGTATTTTGAAAAATCCAACCGGGTGCCCTGGTATTCTATCTGTAGTGTTCCGCGCAGTGACATTATGATTTTCTGAATCATTTCCCAAGAAAAATCTATGTTCTTGTTAAAATCCCAATATGCCGCATACCATTCCAGCATCGTAAATTCCTGGAGATGCATGGCATCCATGCCTTCGTTGCGGAAATTCTTGCCCAGTTCAAACACACGGTCAAACCCGGCAGCAATCGTCTGCTTTAAAAACAGCTCTGGTGCGATACGCAGATAAAAATCTGCATCCAGTGCGTTATGGTGCGTGACAAACGGACGCGCCGCCGCACCCGATGCAACAACCTGCATGATTGGTGTTTCAACCTCTATAAATCCATTATCATTTAAATAATCACGTATCAGGCGCAACATTTGAAAACGCATCTTCATTGTGCGACGCGTGTCTTCGTTGGAAATTATGTCCAAATAACGTTGGCGATAGCGCGTCTCCATATCGGTCAGGCCATGGAATTTTTCCGGCAATGGACGCAGGGCCTTTGACAGGATATCATAATGCGACACTTTTACAGTCAGCTCGCCCGCGGTCGTATGATACAGTTCGCCTGTAATGCCGATAAAATCGCCCAAGTCAACGTTGGCCTTCATAAACTTGTAATTCTCTTCACCCAGTTCTTCGCGGGACATGGAAAATTGAATTTCGCCATCAATGTCATAAATACGGCCAAACATCAGTTTGCCCAACCAACGCAACGCCGTAACACGCCCCGCCAGTTTTACCGACGAACCGTCCGACATATCACGCGCCGCCGCAATTGTGGCACTGCGGTCAAATTTATCCTTCCAAACAACACCATCACGGGCGCGGATGTTTTCGGCCTTTTGTAAGCGCGCTTCCAATTCATTCGTTGACATTGTTTTTGTTTCTGACATATTTTTCCCTTTTGATGCCACAGTTATTAAAAAAACGGACGCCTGAAAGTGCGCCCGTCGCTAAAATCGATGGTCGCACCTTAATTTATTGATTTTTTTATATTAATCATTTGGTTTTTCCCTTGTTGCTGACCGAACTTTATTATGAATAAAAAATATAAAAAGTAAAGGGATATTTATAAACAAAAAGACAATTGACAAAAACATTTTTGGAATTACAGTATTGCGTATGAATAAAACCCAAATATCTGTTATTATACCGGTATACAACGGATCAGAGTATATTGCCAGTTGCCTGGACAGTATTATTTATCAAAACAATTCACATCAATTAGAAATAATTATCGTCGACGATGGCAGCGTCGACGATACGCACGATATCGTGCGTCGGTACCAGCTGAAATATCCCAATATATCATTACTGCGCCAGAAAAACGCCGGCGTATCTGCCGCGCGGAATAATGGCATCAGGGCCGCGCATGGAAAATTTGTAACATTTATAGACGCAGACGATATGGTGGGTGCGGCACCGAAATTTGCAAACCAGCTCTATAAAACATCTATCCGTAAGTTACATAAAAACGATGTCCGGATATTTCGATCACCTGTAATAAATTCAAAATCGAGGGTTATATTGGGGCGGAACTATTTTACAGAAATGCTGAACATCGCCCACCAAACCAACTCAGATGTGGTATTGGGTGGTAAAATAACCCACAAACAAATGTTAACAACCGAGTATTTTACCGCGCATTTGTACGACCGCCACATAACATATGACGCCACACCAACAGAAAAAGCCATCCTGCTGTACCAGGCAGACCTGCGCGAAAGCGCAAATGCAGCATTGTATCGCCGCAGTTTCCTGCGAAAAAATAAATTACGCTTTATTGATGGGATGAATTTGGATGAAGACATTCTGTTTTGCATGCTGGCCGTATTCAAGGCCAATCGCGTGTCCACCGCGCCCGATACAATATATGTCTATAATAGGCACTGCAACAGCCTGTCAAACTTTAACCACAGCGAAACAACGCGCTCAAAATACTGCATAGCCAATATTCAGCGTTTCTCTCTGCTGTTAACCGAGCTTAGCCGGTCAACAAAATATGCCCAAAATTATAATTACTGGCTGAAGAAATTTTCTGAACTATCGAACGTATATCAGGAACGTGATGAAAACTATCCGCCGTCGACATGCATGGCGTGCCCATATGACAAATGCGACAGATGCTTTCAAAATGAAACTATCAAAATATTAATACAAAAAAATATCGAAAACTTTCTGCCTAAACGCTAAATACATCAAATAAAAGCGGTGGGCCGGATTGTGAGCCATGCCAGCGGCTCGCTTTTCATAAAGAAAAACACCCGAAAGGGTGTTTCTTAAACTCTGGTGCGAGCAAAGGGGCTCGAACCCTCGACCTCAACCTTGGCAAGGTTGCGCTCTAGCCAACTGAGCTACGCTCGCACTGCGGAAAGTATTTTTACATATATTTTTTTCTAATGCAAGTCTTTTTTATCTTATTTTACGATTTTGTTCCAACGCAATTGAATCCAGCACAAATTGACGGCGCGCCAGTTCCAGTTGCTCTCTCTTTATCTTTATATCTTCTTCTTTTAGCTTGTTCGAATTGGCCAGATGTCTGGTGATATCTGTCATACCCCCAACCATAAAACACATACATATCGCAACAACCCAACGACGACCACCCACGGATTTTATTCGTATTGGATCATCAACCCCACCATGGGCAAGTTCTACTTTTGCATTAACATCAATAGATCTGTTTTCTATTTTTACGCTTTTTGTACCGTACATCTGAACATCCTTTTAATTAATTATTAAATAACATATAAATAATAAATATCAAGAAAAAGCCGTCAAATGACGGCTTTTTAAGCTGTTTAGAACCATTTCCACGGCTGTAACATTTTCACAAGATTCATCGCACCGCGACGGTCTACAAACGTATGGCCACAGCGCGGGCACACCTGGAACGGCGCAATCATCATCTTTACCTTTTTCTTTACCATCAGCCAGATATACAGCCCCGCCAGCCATGCCGCCGCAACCAGCCCCCATGCAACATAGCCAAAATATTTGTCCACGGTATTGGTAATCGTGGTAATAACGGTTACATCGGAACGCGCCAAGTCATTGTAAATCTTGGTTGCAACAGGCCAAGAAGACGGACGCCACGGATACACATGCTTTATACCATAGTTGGTCAGCAGAGTCGTACCCAAACCGCCGGAATTTTTATCCAGCTGGGTCTTTATCGCCTCATCTATCATCTTGTCAAATTCCACCTGAAGCAACGACGCCAGGTCGCTTTCCACCTTGTCCAGCTGAGCGTTTACCTTTGCCGCGACATCATCAACCTTTGCGATTGCCTGGTCGGCTTTGTTTACGCCCTCATCTATTTTATCGACATTTTCATCAACCTTGTCCAGGGCACTGTCAATTCCGTCTGTTTTTATGCCGAATTTACCAGCAATTCCTGTCAGCTTTTTTACACCAGCTGTTGTTTCCTTGGTCTTGGCAACGTTTTCATGCGCCTTTGCCGTTTGCTCTTTGGCCTTGGCGGTGGTGTCCGTTACCTTGTCTACGGCGGCACCGGCCATTTTTACCTTGTCAATGGCAAAAGCCACAGGCTTTTCCAAATTTATGGCGTCTTTTATCCCATCCAGCAGTTTTTCATATTGCTCAACAATATTTCGCTGTAAATCGAAAAACATGGAAACCACGATGGATTTCTTTATCGGCTGGGAATATGTATTCTTTACATGCAACGGCACCCATATCACCAGTGCCAGCCACACAACGGTTATAACCGCAAAAATCTGTTTTACACGTGTTACATAGGAAGTCTTTTTTGCAACGGTTTTTGCGCCGCCGTGATCAATGACTTCCACCTCTTTCTTTTTACGCGCCATTGTTTTCTCCTTTTCCTGATATCGCCATTATTGCTTATTCGCAGTATAGCGGTCAATAAATTCTTTCTTGAATTGTGCAAAACGGCCCTGTTCAATTGACTGGCGGATGCCATGCATTAAATCCTGGTAAAACCACAGGTTGTGCTGGGTTAACAGGGTCGCCCCCAAAATCTCGTTACATTTGATAAGATGATGGATGTACGCACGCGACAATTTACATGCCGGACAGCCGCATTCACTGTCAATTGGGTATGCGTCATCCCGAAAACGTGCATTTTTCATATTCATCGTTCCGTTGCGGGTAAACGCCTGGGCGGTGCGGCCGGCACGCGTGGGCATAACACAATCAAACATGTCGATTCCGCGCTCTACTGCGCCCAAAATATCCAACGGTGTACCCACCCCCATTAAATAGCGCGGGCGGTCCGTCGGCAGATGCGGAGTCGTGGCTGCAATCATGTCAAACATGACGCTTTGCGGTTCCCCCACCGCCAGACCGCCAACCGCATAGCCATCAAATCCGATTTCTGTCAGGGCTCGGGCCGATTTTTCACGCAAATCAGGAAAGTCGGCACCCTGGACGATACCAAATATACCATAGCCATCGCGGTCTATAAACGCATCACGCGAACGACGGGCCCAACGGGTTACCATATCAACATTTTTTTCTGCACGTTCGCGCATTGTCGGCAGGTGCAAGCACTCGTCCAAGACCATTGTAATATTTGAATCCAGCTGGTGCTGAATATGAACAGAATCCTCGGGACGAAGAAAATGCTTTACGCCGCCGTCAATATGTGATGTGAATTCAACGCCCTCTTCCCGCATCTTTACCAGATTGGAAAGCGACATTACCTGAAACCCGCCGCTGTCTGTCAATATGGGGCCGCGCCATCCACCGAATTTGTGAAGTCCGCCCATACGTTCAACCAAATCGCCGCCGGGACGCATCATCAAATGATACGTATTGCCTAAAATAACCTGGGTGCCGGTGGCCGCAACCTGGTCCATGGTCAGCGCCTTTACCGTTGCCGCCGTTCCAACCGCCATAAATGCGGGCGTTTCAAAATCACCATGCGCCGTATGCACACGGCCGCGGCGCGCGCCACCATCTGTTTTCAGCAAATCAAACTTTAATGCCATTACTCTCCATCCTTTTTAAACAACAAACAGCAGTCGCCATACGAAAAGAAACGATATTTTTCCGCAACCGCATGACTGTATGCGCCGCGCATATTACCCAACCCCGCAAACGCCGAAACCAGCATAAATAATGTTGATTTAGGCAAATGAAAATTGGTCAGCAGAACGTCAACTGCACGGAATTTATAGCCGGGTGTTATAAATATATCTGTACTGCGACAAATAGGAACGACACGCCCACCCGCCCCGCATTTACCGGCGTCAATTGCCGCACTTTCCAGAGTACGCATTGATGTCGTGCCAACTGCGATTACACGTTTTGCATTGTTTATTATATCTGCCTGGGCGGGTGTGATACAGCACCATTCGCTGTGCATTTTATGCCGGGACAAATCCTCTGTCTTGACCGGCATCCATGTACCCGCGCCAACGTGCAGGGTTACCTTTACAACATGGGCGCCGCGCTCTTCTATCGCCGACATCAGTTCGGGCGTGAAATGCAACCCCGCCGTCGGCGCCGCCATAGAGCCAACAGGTTCGGCATATACGGTCTGGTAACGCTCGCGGTCGTCTGATTGTTCTTCGCGGCGCATGTATGGGGGCAACGGCATTTTGCCCACGCGATTTAACACGTCAAACAAATTATCACACTGAAATTCAAGCATCAAACCACTGTCGTCGTCACGTGCCAGAACACGCACAACGGTCCCGTCATCCATAACCAAATCTGAGCCAATCGGAATTTTGTTGAATTTTTTACACAGCCCCCACCATACGCGGTCACTTTGCGCGGTATGCAGTGTTATTTCATGGCCGGACGCCATAAAGCGGGCGGGAATAACGCGCGAATTATTGAAAACGACAACGTCACCGGGCTGAATAAAATCTACAAAATCCCGAATATGACGGTCAGCAATATTATTACCGTCAACAACCAGCATGCGCGACGCATCCCGTTTTTCCAAGGGATGCGATGCAACCAGCTCTGGCGGAAGCTCAAAATCAAAATCTGATGTATGCAGCATTGCTATCTTTGTTTTGCTTTTACTTCTTAAACTCCAGCCCCTGGTCTGTATAATTTTCAGACTTGTTCTCCCAATCGGGTTCAACGCGCACGAACAGATGCAGACGCGCGGCAACATCCCACTGGTCCTGAATATCATGACGGGCGGCCGTGCCGATTTGCTTTAACTGGGCGCCACCGCGACCAATTACAATCTTTTTATGCGCATCATTTTGCACAACTATTTTCTGATAAATATCCAAAACACCATCCGGGTCGACATCAACACGCTCTGTCACAACGTTTATATGATACGGCAATTCCTGGTGTATGTATTTATACACCTTTTCACGCGTCAATTCCGCCAGATACAGTTCATCCGGGACATCTGGACGGGTTTCGGGCTCAAACAAATAAGGACTTTCCGGCATGACCGCCGCCAGAGAATCCAACATTTGCATCACACCGTCATTTTTCAATGCAGAAATCATAAAGATTTCTTTGAATTGCGCCAGTGCGGACAACTCTGCCACAATGGGCAGCAAGTCTTGTTTTTTTACAGCGTCAACCTTGTTCAATGCGACAAAAAGGTTCGGACGGTCTTTTATTTTTTCCACTAATTCGCGAATTGTGTTGGTTACGCCTTTTTGCGCGTCAAGAATCAGCAAGATTGCATCCGCATCAGACGCCGCATCCATTGCGGCACCGACCATTGCACGGTCCAGACGTCGTGCCGGTTTGAACACGCCGGGCGTGTCCACAAATATCAACTGGCGGTCGCCCACCATTTTAACGGCACGCAGACGCGTACGCGTCGTTTGCACCTTATGCGATACAATGGATACCTTGCGCCCCATGATTTGGTTAAGCAGTGTGCTTTTGCCGGCATTTGTCGGCCCCATTATCGCGATAAATCCTGAATAAGTCTGTGTCATGCCACAACAATAACACATAAAATAAAAAAATCCAGCGCATGGCCGGATTTTTTTATCACAAATCGTCAGTCTTAGTTTCGAGTTTTTTTGTCCATTTGTTATCCGGGAAATTTTTACGCAACATTTCCGTATAACCGGACGCCTGGGACGGAACGCCAATTGCCGTATAACATTCGGTCAGGCGAAACAACGCCTCTGGCGTCATGACGGTTTCCTGGGCATCAGCCACGACAGACTGCAGGCGCGAAATCGCCGCCGGCCAATTCTGACGCGCCATATCCTCGCGCGCGGCGTACATAACCTTGCCCGCGATATAGTTTTTCAAAATAATTATCTTGTTTTCTGCATTCTTGGCATAGGGGCTGCGCGGGAAACGCTGGACCAGCTGTTGGAACTGTTGCAGGGCATATGTTGACATTCCCGGTTCACGGCGAACATCGCTGACCTGGCGATAATAGCACATTCCGCGCAAGTATAGCACATATGGAACGTCCGGATGACCGGGATGAAATCGCATAAATCTGTCCGCCGCAAGAATGGCACCCGCAAAATCTTTATCCAGATACTGAGAGTATGCCGCCATTACCAGCGCATCGGCCGCATATGGACTGGACGGATACTGCGTTTCCGCCTTTAAAAATTCGGCCGCCGCCTGCTCATAATGGTTTTTATTAAATTCAGCGTATGCATTTGCATAAATTTGCGCCAGTGGCTCTTCTGCTATAATTTCTGTCTTTTTACCGCCACACGCCGCCAATGACGCCGCAATAACAAACATACTTATTATTTTTCTCATGGGCTTTATTCCTGTCTTGATTTTCTTTTACGATGAGCAGTATAATCAAATCCATGAAACTAGGCAAACATATTTTCGGGGTTGGTGCCATGACCGGTATCAGCCGCATTTTTGGATTTATCCGCGACATGCTGATTGCACGCGTTTTGGGTGCGGGGCGACTGTCGGACGTATTTTTGGCCGCATTCAAATTACCGAATCTGTTTCGCGACCTATTGGGCGAAGGTGCACTTAGCGCCATATTTATCCCAATGTATACGGATTCTAAAAAAGACGAAGGATTTGCCAAGAATGTGTTTTCCTGGCTGGCACTGGGGCTGCTGGGGATTGCAATCTTGTTCGAAATTTTTATGCCTCTGGTAATATGGGTGTTGGCACCGGGATTTGACGCCGACCCGGGAAAGATGCAACTGACGGTCACCATATCCCGGATTATGTTCATATATGTAATTTTTGTGTGTGCGGCGGCATTCCTGTCGGCGGTGCTGAATGCATTTTCACGCTTTTTGCTGGCCGCGTTTATGCCGGTATTGCTTAATATAATGCTGATATTTGCACTGTTGCTGTCCGCTTTTTATGCCCCGGGGACAATTCTTTACATAATGGCGGGGACCGTCGTGCTGTCGGGGGTAATTCAGGTCGCCGTATTATGGTCACGCATTCGTCGGCGGCATTTTGGACTGCGCCTGGTTATGCCGCGCTGGACCCCGGGTGTCAAAAGTATTTTTAAGCGCCTTAGCATCAGTATCATAGGCAGCGGGTTTTACCAGATAACAATTATTGTTGGAACCCTGGTCGCCAGTTTCCAAAGCGGGGCCGTATCATGGCTATACTATTCCGACCGTATTGTACAGTTGCCGTTTGCGATGATTGGACTGGCGGTGGGGACGGTACTGATGTCGTCGATATCAAACGCACTGGCGGATAAAAACATGCGCAGCGTGTATATCCAGCAAAATTCATCCATGCGACGCAGTCTGATGCTGTTGATGCCATGCGTGGCGGGACTGTTCGTACTGGCCCAGCCGATTATAAAACACCTGTTTGAATACGGGGCATGGACCGCCGCGTCAACAAACGCCGTGGCAATTGCCATAATGATTCAGGTTTTTGTTCTGCCCGCGATGCTGGTCAGCCAGATTTACAGTAAAACACTATATGCATCCCAGGATGTAAAGACACCGGTCAAGACCAGCATGATATCACTGGGGGCGGCCGCCGCAATTTATCTGGGCGCATTTTGGTTTATAGGATACCTGGCGATACCGGTCGGCGTCGTGGTCAGCGGATATCTTAAAAACTATTTATTGGGACGGGCATGCCGCAAACGCGGATTAGCCAAAATTTATGCCGGAACCATACGGGCCATTGGGGCATTTGCGATATTGTCCGCCATTATGGGTGTTGCACTATGGTTTATACCAATCAACAGTATATGGATGCTGTTTGCCGCAATCGCTGGATTTGCCGCAATCTATCTGCCGGCGGCATACGCACTCAATCGGATTATCCCGGTAAAATAAAGTTGAAACGGAACTTTTTATATGATAAAATTTATATCAAGAATGTAAGGAGTTCTACCATGAAAAAAATTGTATCCCTGGCAGTTATTGCAACAGTTATGGCCGGATGCGTACGTACAAACGGTACGGACGGTGCGGCAACATACGGCTCTGACGGATTTGGCGAAGAAACGCTGGTAACAACCGACACCCAGTCGCTGAACAATGCATATCTGTTGGCGGCGGCACCCAAATATTATATTGGCAGTGCATATAAGGTTGAAGATATTCAGTATATCCCGGTCGAAGATTTTAATTATAACCAGACCGGCATTGCGGGAATTATACCAGCCGAACTGAACGGCACAAAGACCAGCAATGGCGAAACATTTGATGTAAACCAGATGGTCGCAACCAGCAAAACATTACCGTTGCCGACAATTGCACGCGTAACTAATCTGGACAACGGCCAGTCAGTTATTGTTCGCGTAAATAACCGCGGCCCGTTCGTTAATACCCGCATTATGGATTTGTCACCGGCGGCGGCACGTCAAATCGGCATGAACGGCCAGGCAAAGATTCAGGTTCAGGTTATCCCGGACCAGTCGTTACAGGTTAAAAATGCCACAATCGGCGCCAGCCAGCCGGCACCGGTTGTAACAGAAACGGTTACCGTTCAAACAACCACAACCCAGCCGGCACCGGTTGCATCCGGCGGCGATTACAGCGTACAGCTGGCCGCGCTGTATTCCGAAGACAGCGCAAACGCCATGGCGGCACGCATGCGCACATACGGAAATGCGGTTGTTGTAAAAGAAGGCGACCTGTACAAGGTTCGTATTGTGGATCTGAATGCATCCCAGGCACGCAGTGTTATTGACTCCCTGCGCAGTAACGAAGGCATGGCACCGGGACTGCTGCAAAATGGCCGCTGGATTAATGCAGACAGTATTTAATAGAATACTTTACAAATAAAAATCCCCCCAAACGGGGGATTTTTATTACCTAAACCGACAGGGTAAAGTTTTTATTCCGGATTTTATCCATACGCTCTTTTATCTTGTTCAATACGCCACAGCGGCGCATCATTCTGAACGCCATTGTTTCAGGTGTTATAGGCTGAAGCGGTGCACGGTCATAGGCATCGCGACGCTCGGTCCACAGACGCGACAGAAATGTATCCAGATAGGTATCAGACATCTTGTTTTTGTAGCATGCCCTAAACAGCCGTTTATATTGCCGATATATTTTTCCCGCCTTGTTACGCAATCTGCGTATTTCTGTTGCATCAATTCGATTGGGCCGCCGTATCCACATATCACGCGCCAGCGAATATGCAGGCCCAACCTTGTATACGCCGGGGCTGTATTTGGGCGTATGAACATCAACGATACTGATATCAACCCCGCGACCGTATATACTGATTTTGTGCTTGCGCATCCACGCAATCTGCAGCGCCTTGGTTATTGTATAAATATTCATCCCACTCATTGCAGACGACAGACGGGCGGTGTCCATAACTATACAGATGTCGATATCACTGGTGGCGTCATAGTAATAATTTGATGTTGAACCGTGCAGAAAAATATCCGCAATATCGTTGTCTTCAATCGGCAGGCCCGCAGATTGCATATATGCGATATAGTGCCACACAATCATTTGCAACGAGTTAGACGGCAATACACGCAGACGCATGTCTGCATCCCACAGATTTGCATCCAGACGCTTGTTATATACAAACGCCGGCGACAAAAAATTATTCTTCAGAAGAAGACGATGAAGACGAATCCTCATATTCATATCCTTTGCCATTTGGAATACTACATTCGGTAATGCATAGACCGTTAATCTTTACATAACCTGATTTACAGTTTCCCCACACCGACGGCCCCCAGCGCCCGTTTGTGCATGTTTTTGTGCAGTATTGCTTAGAATTACTGCAATCCTGGACCGCGCCATTAGGCGAACAGGCATCAGCATAATAACAGCCGCTAGCATTGCCCCATACCGTCTGGGTCTGTTCATGCGGCTGGCCATTATCTATGCCATAAATACACTGAATGTCATATACTTTTGACGAATCTGTTGTACATGTACACTGCACAAAATCCCCGTCAGTATATGTACCACTCTTTCCGCCGCACTCCATGCGCACAGCAGGCCCACAAAAGATCGTTCCCCCATACGCGCCGTCGTGATGCGTGCGCCCGCCAAACAATGACATTATAAAATGCCCAAGCGGCGCAAAATACAATGTCAAAATACAGGCTGTTAACTTCAGCCAAAAACTTTTTATCTGTTTTGCCATTACTGCCCCCTTTTTTATCGTGAATAATTACAATTTGATGTAAATTCAAACTGGCCGGTGGCGTCTTTATAGGTAACACCGGCCGGAACATAGCATGCGGTAATAGCCGACATACCGGCCGACGGCGTTGTTCCATACTGCGTGCCGCCATCGGCACGCATCAGCGACGGACATCTGGGACAGGAATAGTCTGTTGCATAATATCCAACGTTACAGCTATATACCTTACACATCATGGCGGCATGCGCTGCATCGTATGCAAATACAGAAACAGCCCCGATACAAATACCCAGCAGTCTATTTTTATTCATCCCCGTTCCTTTTTGATTCACGCATAAAAACCTACGATTTTTTTCGGCATAAAACAGCCTTGACAAGGCCCGATTTTGCAGGCTAAAGTTGTATATAAATAAATCGTACGATTAAATTCGGCATATAAAAGTTGCTGTTTCCACGTGTATTTTCAATGTGTTATGAGTATTTTCCGCCCGATTAAATATCGCATTGGCGCCGCGCCCCGAACGGGGCGTTATTTTTACAATGATTTATGTTGCGCAGATTGCGGAAAACAGATAAAATATACGGGTATAACATATGCCTAAAAAAATGGGACGATTTT
>Ga0073908_1003520_pt1 | contig 15952 bp, 19 predicted proteins | sample MucameincwithD2O_FD_65484 | JGI IMG/M metagenome (GOLD analysis project Ga0073908, IMG submission 65484) | Mouse cecum microbial communities from Vienna, Austria - Mucus amended microcosms incubated with D2O | ecosystem: Host-associated > Mammals > Digestive system > Large intestine > Cecum...
AAAAAGATATATAATCTGCGGGTATTCGAAAGAATAGACCCATCGGGTGCGTAGCTCAGTTGGTAGAGCAACTGACTCTTAATCAGTGGGTCCAGGGTTCGAGTCCCTGCGCGCCCACCAAAAATAAAAATCGTCGCTTGTCGGCGGTTTTTTATTTTTAACCCCAGATGCTTTTTTTATTTCTTTAAATACTGTGCTGGATTATACGCCTTGGTCCCTTTGCGGATTTCAAAGTGCAATTGCGGACGGTCAACCTTGCCGCTGGCGCCGACGGTGCCTATTTTTTGCCCAACCGACACGCGCGCCCCGCGACGCAACGACATTGAATCCAAATGGGCATAAACCGTCATCCATCCGCCGGAATGTTGAATTATTATCAGATTCCCCATGCCCTTAACCTCGTTCCCGGCATATGCCACCACACCGTTTTCTGCCGCCTTGACCGTTGTCCCGCGCGATGCCGCAATATTAATACCATCATTTACCAATCCGTTTGGTTTTGTTCCAAACGCAGACAAAATTTTGCCGCGAACAGGCCACGAGAATTTTGACGAAGAACGCGCCGCAATCGCAGGCAGCTTCTTTTTCGGATCAGACGATATTTTTTGTGCCGGTGCTGGTGCTTTTTTGGGGGCCGCATCATTTTTTTGCGTTTTTTGGGGCGTCTGTTTTTTTACATTTGGCGATACCGTAGACGCGGGCGCCACAGACGTCACCGGCGCTTTGGATGGTGCGGTCTTGGCGGGCGACGACATTGCCACATTGGCGGCGGCCGCACGCAGATTAGGCACCTTTATCCGCTGTCCTACGGTCAGACGAAACGGCGCCGCCAAATCATTCATAACCGCCAAATCGTTTACCGGAACCGCATACTTACGCGAAATAGAATAAAGCGTGTCGCCCGCCCCCACCGTCACAGTCTGCAGTTCAACCCTGGCCGGTGTCGGGGCCATCGGTGCGGCCGCCGGCGCCTTTTTAACAGTCTGGGGCTGAACCGGAACCTTGTCGGCGGCAACAACGATATCACCATTGCCCGGCACACGCAGTTTTTGACCAACCCGCAACGCATACGGTGCGGACAAATTATTAAGTTTTGCAATATCCTGAACCGATGCACCGTATTTATGCGCAATTGAATACAGCGTATCACCTTTTACCACTGTTACGGTACGCGCATCCGCCGGGCCACCGTACATCGGTATTACCAAATAATCATCCGCCCCCGCATCCGATTCGGATTGCGCGGGCGTCTGGTCCGGGGACTGGTACTGCGCCACAATGCGAACCGGGGCCTCTACCTCTGGGGTGGTAGCGGCATTTTCAGTTTGAACCGGCGCCTCTGTCGGCAGCATATAATCATTTATATCTGAATACAGGATATAGTCGTCGGTCTTGACCGAGCCGTATAATTCCGGCGACGCATAAACACCATAGTCGGTGGCCGCGGAATTATAAATCTCTGGCTGGGCAACGGGGTCGGCCAGCAATGCGGGATATCTATCGGAAATAAATTCACCCACGGAATCCGGCAGAGATACGATACGCGGCTGCAAATCACACCCCGCAACCAGCGCAGCAACAATAACCGGTAAAAATCCCCAGATTTTTTTCACACGCAAATTATATCATAAAAAAGGCGGCAAACAAAACCCTATCAGTCGCGTCGCATGAACATAATGCTTATCTCGAACAATGCCCACATCGGCAGTGCCAGTATTACCTGTGATATAACATCTGGTGGCGTTAATATCGCGGCGGCAACCACAATCAAAACAATTGCATATCTGCGCATACGAACCGCATAAGACCGTGGCAGCACACCGATACGGTTCATCAGCACCAGCACCAGCGGCAACTGAAACGCGATGCCGAACACTTTTAGCAAACCTATTGCAAACGCCAGATAATCACGCGCCGCCGGCATCAGCACACTGGGGACCGGCGCCGACTGGTTTAAATCTACAAAAAATCTGAATGCGACGGGGAACAAAATATAAAACGCAAACGCGGCCCCGCCCAGAAACAATATCGGCGACAACACCAAAATCGGCCATATAAAACGCTTTTCATTTTTCTTTAATCCCGGCGCGACAAAAGCCCAAATATGCCATAATGCGGCAGGCGCCGCGACCAGTAATGCAACACCCGTGGCCAGCGAAAATTGTATCATCAACCCGTCGGCCAACCCTGTATACAGCATTGTTCCACCAGGCCATACGGCCATCAACGGTTGTGTCAAAAAGGCCTGCAGCACCGGCGCCAGAAACCATCCGCCCGCAAATCCGCCTGCAAAAATCAGCGCCACCCACAAAATACGACGGCGCAGTTCTGCAAAATGCTGCATCAGCGTCATTTTCATTTTTTACCCGCCCCGCTTCTTTTTTTGCCTTTATTGGTCGTCTTTTTCTTCCTTACCACGGAAATCTGGTCCAGAACATCACGGGTTGTTGTGTCAATAATATCATTAATCGGACACTCCATATCCAATCGGTCTTTTATCTGTTCGGATGCATCGGTAATTTTCCAAACCAGTGCACGCACGGTTTTTACCGCCCGCGCCAAAAATCGCGCAACATCAGGCCAGCGCCGCGCCGGTATAACCAGCACCGCAACCAAGAAAATTACAGTAAACTCAGCCCAGCTGATTCCCAACATTCCCAGTTATCCTATTCATAAAACGCGTCACCGCCGCCGGTTGCAACAGTCTTGTGGCGCTGAATCTGGAAATAATCTTTGGCGAAATTATTTTTGGGGCGCAAATTATCAAACACGACCTGTGTTTTGGCCCCCGTCGCATCCACGACCGTCCACGAATTTAATGCCACCGGATTGTTATCAAACACAACTGTCATGTTGCCCAACCCTTCTTGGCCGCGCAGATTCATCTTTAATGAAAAAGTATCCTTGTCCTGGGTTGTGTCCGTAACGACGATGTCGGCGTTTTGCAAATCTATCTTTTTACGCACCAAAATTCCGGCCGGCGTACTGGTAAGAGGCACGGTCGTAATCTGGTCCAATGACTTGTCAAAAAAGTACAAATCTTTGCCATCAGAAATCATCTGAACCGGCATGTCATTATAATCAAGCCGCACTTTACCGGGCCGCAACATTGAAAATGTCCCGCGCGCACGCGCACCGGTTGAATTCTGAACAAATCCACCGGCCAGACCAGTAACCGAATTCAAATATTTTTCCGCACGCCCGACCAGCGCCGAATCCACCCCGGCATATGCGGCCGTGGAAACCATGGCCAACACAAAAACAAACATTTTTTTCAACATTTTTATTCCCCCCTGAACAGTTCTATTACCCTGTCGTGAACATTTTCCAGCGAATCGCGCAAAACCGCACCCGCCGCAAATATATGCCCCCCGCCCCCCAGCGCCTCTGCAATATGATTGACCGGCCGACCGCGCCCCCGCAACGACACGCCTATCTGATTATCCTTTTGTTGCTTTAACAGCGCGATATACTCCACACCCTTTATACGTGCCAGAATATCCAAAACATTTTCCCCGCGACCGTCCATATTGCGATAGTCGCGGTTTAGTATCGTGGCGACCGCCAAACGGTCGCGATAATAAAACTCTGCCGATGCCGCCGCACGCGATTCGGCCAATATTGTTTTCTTTGGCTGATTATTAAGCATGTCGTAAACACTGCGGATGCGAACACCTTCGTCTATCATGTCGGCCATTATCCGCATTGCGCGCCCCGTGCGTGCAAACTTGAAATATCCGGTATCGGTAACAATCCCCAGTGCCAGCAAACTCAACACATCCAAATCCCAGCGCCAATTCTGCGCACGCATAATCTCGTAAACAATAACCGCCGTGGCGTCTGCCATCTCGTCATTAATGCACAGTGCCCCCAGCGGAGCTTCGTTTTTATGATGATCAATTTCAATAATATATCCCGCATTTTGGATAATAGACGATGCAAATTCCACATGCCGCGCGGTTCCGTAATCCACCAGAATCACGACATCAAACGGCTTTGAAATATTAAGATGCCCAAAATAGCGCATATGCGAGCGCAGCGGCACATCCCCCAGTGTTTCTGGTATATTACCATCATATGTGCATACGGGCGATATACCGAAATTCAGTTCAATCAGCCGCCCCAGCGCCAGTGCACTGCCCAGCGCATCGCCATCTGGATTTTTATGTCCAATAATTGCAACGGACTTTGCGGCCCTAATTTTTTCTACAAAAACCTGTAACTTTTCATTCATGACTTACACCGCAATATCTTCTAGGAAAAACTGTGCACTGACACGGCCGTTATATTCGTTTTCTTTCAGCCGCCCCAACAATGTTATTGTAGTGTTTGCATTTGCATCGTCCAGCAAAAAATCACCCACAGGCGTACCAACCAGATTAAATCCCACAAACGCCAGTGTCGTTCCGGCACTGGTGGCGATAGTGCCGCGCAAATGCGCCCCGCCCCCCATGACCACGGCGCTCTTAAATCGCCCGCCACGCAGAACCAGCGTTGGTTCCGGATTTCCCTGGCCGAACGGTTCCAACGCCCCCATCATATTGACAAGCCGCATGTTCGCACCGCCCGCATCCAGTTCTGCATCCACCATAACCTCACGCGCGGGCGGCTGGCCGTTCAGCTGGGCGCGTGCACCGCGCTCTAAAAATTCGCGAAACGAGTCCTCCTTGTCCGCATCCAGCGTAAATCCCGCCGCCGCCGCATGACCACCGCCCTCTTTTACAATTCCGGCGGCCAGTGCCTCGTGTATGATACGCCCCAGATCCACGCCCGCAACACTGCGCCCGGAACCGTTTATAACACCGTCTGCCTTGGTGGCCACACACGCCGGCAAATTATATTTGTCTTTTAAGCGCCCGGCAATTATTCCCATTACCCCACCGTGCCAGTTTTCCCCGCAAACAAACAGGCTGCATCTATCGGACGGCGCGGCCGCGGCCATCTCGTTGGCGCGCATCATTATCGCATTTTGAATGTCAATTCTGTCCTGGTTCATACGATGCAACTTGCCCGCCAAATCGTATGCAATCAGCGTATTATCCGTCAGTAATAATTCCAGCGCAGGCGCCGCGGAATCCAAACGCCCCGCCGCATTCAGACGCGGCCCCAATGCAAAACCGGCCGCATAAACCGACGGCTTTTTAATCCCGGCCACATCCATCAGCACGCACAGGCCCATATTTTGACGCAGACCCAAAACCTTTAGCCCGGTTGCAACAAACGCACGATTCAACCCCACCAGCGGCATCGTGTCGCATATAGTGCCTAAGGCTACAAAATCCAGATAATTAAGCAGATTTATTTCGGATATTTTATCGCACAGTTGCGGCAAATTCCGATTTTTTAATTCCCTATTTACCGCAACCAGGGTCAAAAACGCAACCCCGACACCCGCCAGATAACACATATCGGACGTATCATCTGTGCGCTTTGGGTTTACCACCGCGTCTGCGGCGGGCAGCTCGCTATCAGGCGAATGATGGTCCGTCACAACGACACTCATCCCCAGACTTTTTGCACGCGCAACCTCTGCAATGCCGCTGATTCCGCAATCCACAGTAATTAACAGTTTTGCACCGCGACCGGCAATATCTTCGACCGCGGCAATGTTCAGGCCGTATCCTTCGCCCTCCCGCGTGGGCAAATGCCACATTACATCACCGCCCAGGGCGCGCAGATACTTTACAAACACGGCCGTCGACGTTACGCCGTCGACATCATAATCGCCGTATATTGCGATTTTGTCACCGGCCGCAATATGATCTGCAATTATCCGCGCGGCCACATCCATATCACGCATAACACTGGGGTCCGGCATATATTCCTTGATAGAAGGATTTAAAAATTTTTCCCGTGCCGCATCGCCATCTATGCCGCGACAGTGCAATATTTTGCCAATCAAATCCTCGGGGCGATTAAAAACTTCATCCTGCTCTGCGTATGCCGACACCCATGCCCGCCCCAGCATGGATTTTTCCACTATCTTTCTCAACGTATACTCTTTTTTATTATCAGGACTATTATAATCAAAAATTATTCAAATAGCAACGGCAGTATGCTGTCAAGAATCTTTCCCGTTGTAGGCACCGCATTCCACGCCGCCGTACGCAGACCGAACGTTTCGGCCGTTCCTTTTGGTTCGTCCAAAATTACCAATATGGTATATTGCGGCGCGGCCGCCGGAAATATTCCTGCAAACGCGGTCAAATTCTTTTTGTGGTCTATTTTACCGTTAACCCACTTTTCTGCGGTTGCTGTTTTTCCGCCTATCTCTATCCCCGCCACGCGCGCCTTGCGGCCACTGGTTTCTTCGGCGACGCGAACCATCACCGCACGCAGTCGTGCCGATATCTCGGGCGCCAAAACACGGATTCCCGACACTGCGCCGACACTGCGCTTATGCAGGGTTGGATATATGTATATCCCGCCGTTTGTCATGGAGTTTACCGCCAACAACAAATGCATCGGCGTTACGGAAATACCATGCCCGAATGACATTGTCGCCCTTTCGACCGGCCCCCACTTTGCGGGCATCAGCGTACGCTCTGTCCGGCCAAATTCAAGTTCCAAACGCTCGTCCATATGCAGGCGGTGGAAAAACTCTTTTTGTGCACCGTCGGGCAAATCAAGTGCAATCTGGGCACTGCCCGCGTTACATGAATGCAGCATTATTTCCTCAACCGACAGATGCGGCCGTGGCGGTTTGAAACTGCGCACATCGCTGATGCGGGCGGCGGTACGGCCAAACTTGTCCAATATCTTGTAGGGTTCTGCAACGTAATATTCCTTTGTGATGCCATTTTCCATTGCCATCGCAGTATTAAATATTTTAAATATCGACCCCATTTCAAAAACGCCGCGCATTGGTGCAAACGTACGATTTCCAACCGGATCGGCATTACGGTTTTCAGGATCAAAATCAGGCAACGACACCATCGCAACCATTTCACCCGTACGCGAATTCATCAACAGGCCCATTGCCCCCTTGGCCTGGTATTTGCCCATCGCGGCCGACAGTTGTTCATAAAAAACGCTTTGCACACGCGAATCCAGCGACAATCGCAGCGGATCTGAATTTTCACGCAGATAATCGTCAAATATTCTTTCCGCGCCATCCATTCCGCGACCTTCGACATTAACATATCCAACAATATGCGAAAACAGCCGCCGCTTTGGATAGCGCCGCGTCTGAATATCCTCTATTTCCAGCCCGGCCAGCTTTGCCTTTTTTACCGCGTCCCGCGCCGCATCGGATGCATACTTTTTTACATAAATAAAACGCCGCGACGAATTTACCAAACGCAACGCATCCGCCAGCGGATACTCATACGGCAACAGCGAATGTATCAGCGCGGCAACCGCATCGCGATCGCGCACATGCCCGGGCCGCAGGGTTATATGACCCGACATAATATTCTTGGCCAGTATGTCGCCATTGCGGTCGACGATGTCGGCGCGGCTAACCGTCCAGGCACCCGCCGCCCCGGCATGACGCGAACGGTCTGTTCCCTGGATGCCCAGCTGCAGCGTGCGCGCAATAAACAATCCAAACGCGATTATGAACAAATAATGAATAAAGCGCAAACGACCGCGGCCGGCAACGCCGCCACTGCCGCCACGAAAACCGTTTTTAAAGATGTCGCGCCCAACCTCAAACATCCGCGTCCTTTTGCGGCAATTCTTCTATGCCGATGGATTTATGAAAACTGACCACTTCTGATTTTGGATAAAGACTTATCACCACATTTCGTAAAATTTCAGGCCGCACATACGATGCAAAATTTGCCGCCATTTCCGCCGTACGCTGTTGGGTCGCGACAATATCGCGGCGAACCCTGTCGCGTGCCTTGTTCTGGGTGCGATAACATACCTGCAACACAATCGTCAGCGCCAAAACCGCCCCGAATGCCCACATTCCTATATGAAACATCTTTTCGTCTTCTGTCATATGCGAATCACGCCCCTTGAATTATCGGTGTATATTCCCATATATTTTATCATAAATTCTGTAAAAAACTAATCATAGAATTCACACCGCCCAGTCGTCCCGTCCCCAGCCCCAGATTCAACGCTGAAAATTCGGCCCTCAAATCCATTTGCTTAATTTCATCCGGGGTTTTGCCGTCAACCATGGCAGTAATTATTGCAACAATTCCGCGCACCAGCGCCGAATCGGCCGCACCGTAAAAACGATTCCCATCGCGGCAAATCTGGACCCATGACGCACACCCCGCGATTTCATTGCATACCGCACCCGACGGGGGCACGGGCATATGCGCACCAAAATCCATAACCATTTCCAAACGCATCGCCGCATCATCAGCCAGGCTAAGCGCATCACGCATTTCATTGTATGTCACAGCTACCACCCCTGCTCTGTCAAATCCAGTTCAAGACGTGCGGCCTCTGACATTCTGGCCAGATTCCATGGCGGATCCCACACCAGTTCAACACGCACCGGAACATTCCCGGCCACATCTTGCGCCGCGGCGCGTACGCTTTCCAGCAGTTCTTCCATCATCGGGCATGTCGGACTGGTAAACGTCATTGTTATCACAACCGAATCAGTGTTTATCGCAATATCATAAACCAGCCCCAAATCCCAGATATTTACCGAAATTTCTGGGTCGTATACTGTCTTTAGTGCACCGATAATATCTTCTTTTTCAATCATTTTATTACTTCGCCTATTATTTCCAACGCCCTGTCTGCATCCTCTATCGTATTCCATGGGCCGGCCGACAATCGCGCCACGCCACCCGTGGGCGCATCTATCATCCGCATCGCCCACGACGCGCACATATTCCCAACACGCATGCACAACCCCCGCGCGCCGCACATTGCCCCGAAATCCAGCGGATGGATTCCATCCACTGAAAAAGTCAAGATGGCCGCATCCGGCGCCGTATATATTTTTACCCGCGGCATGGAATCCAGCCCCTGGCGAATACGACGCATTACATCCGCGCCGCAACGCGGCGTCCATTCTTTTATCGCCGCCCCCAGCCCCGCAATCTGGGTCAGCGGCAACGTCCCCGCCTCAAACCTGGCGGGTGCCGGCTCCCATTGTATCCGGCATTGATTATCTGGCGCGGCGCCGGTTATCCTGGCAACCATGCCGCCGCCAAACTTGTCCGGCGACATCCAGTAATCCGGATTTTTCACATACATTACCCCCAGCCCCGTATCGCCGCCAATTTTATGCGCGGAAAAACACATAAAGTCACAGTCCCATTTTTCCACATCTATATTTTCATGTACAACATACTGGGCCGCGTCCACCACCGTTATAACATCCGGATTTTTTTCGCGCGCCGCCGCAACCAAACGCGCCACATCCTGCCGCCCCCCAAAAACATTGGACATGGCGGTTATTACAAATACATCAGCACGCGCAACATTTGAATAATCTAAATTATTTTCCGCATTAACCGGACACAAAACAATCTTGCAGCCGCGGCGGCCCACTATGCACTCAAACGGCAGACGCGCCGAATGATGGTCCAAATCAGATACCATTATTGTCTTGTTTTTTATGGAATCGCCATCCACAGAAAATGCGTCATCGATTAACCGTGCGATTCTGTTCATTGCATCGGTTGTACCACCCGTAAATACAATATTTTCATCACATTTGGCATTTATAAATTTCGCAACATCCGCGCGTGTTCGCGCCACCATATCGTCGACCGCACTAACGCGCGCGCAGACACCACGGCCTGCATTGGCGTATTTATACTGCAAAAAATCAACCTCTGCCGCGATTACAGCATCGGTTTTCAATGCACTTGCCGCAGCGTCTAAGTATATGATTTTATTCATTTTATGATTTCTCTTGCTTTTTATATCGATTATAATACACTCTGCACAAATATCAACAAGGAAGGAGAAAAAGATGGCTTTGAAACACGCAAACGATGCAAATTTTAACGAATTGGTATCTGGTAACATTACCCTGGTTGATTTCTGGGCGTCTTGGTGCGGTCCATGCCGTATGTTCGGCCCTATTTTTGAACAGGTATCGCAACAGATTCCAGACGTTAATTTCGTAAAATTTGAGATAGATGAATCAAACCGCCGCACGCCGGCAAAATACGGAATTCGCAGCATTCCGTCAATCATGGCATTCAAGAACGGCGAACTGGTTGAGGCGCGCACCGGCGTTATGGATCCGGAAACGCTGACAGACTGGATTATGGAACTTAAAGGAGCCTAACAGTGTCCGCACAGGATTACAAGACAATAGAACTGCCGGCAAAATACACGCCGAAAAAGTCGGAACCGTACATGTGTCCGAATCATTTGGCATATTTTTATCATATGCTGATGGCACAAAAGGAAGAACTGGTTAATGACAGCGATTCCGTACTAAGTGCGGTACGCATGGCTGAAAAGGCGGAATCGGCCGGCGTCGGCGACCCGTCGGACAATGCGTCGTTCGAACAGGAAATAACAATGAACCTGCGCATGGCGGGGCGTGATAATAATCTGTTGCGGAAAATAAACGCCGCATTAGAGCGCTTGGAAAATGGCACATTCGGATACAGCGTTGTATCTGGCGAAGAAATTGGCCTGTCCCGAATGATGGCACGCCCGCTGGCCACAATGACGATTGAAGAACAAGAAGAATATGAAAGCCGCAAGAGCTAAATATTGCTACAAACAAAATATCCGCCAATCGGCGGATATTTTTTTAGCCCCGTATGATTTTTATTGCATATAAAAACAGTCAGACGTAAACAGATAGCTTCCCGTTGAATCTTTTATGCCATACCCGGTCGGGAAATAACAATCGGTTATTAAAGATTTGCCTTTTTCTTTTGTCAGTCCATACATTCCCCCAGATGCAGGACAGCGCGCGCATCCGGACGTGGTTGTTCCGTAATACCCTATATCACAAACACATGACAGTTTATTATCAGCCGCAACCATTCCTGACTTACATGCATTTACATAACATCCCGTCATATATCCAACCGCTTTGCCGTCCGTATTACAGCAAGGCGACATAGCGTATGCATTAACCGTCCCCGGCGCAGAAGTACAAGATTTCGTTCCATTTGTATCCGCCCACATTCCGCAATACAGCTGGCCGTTAATAGTGACCGACGGCCCCTTGCACATTGTACACAAGCTGCCGGTGGAACATGTTTTCGGACGCGATGTACTGCTGTCCCCACTGCCAGAGCCACCTGGTGCGCTGTCGGCAACACACGTATTCGTACGCAACATATAATATCCGTTTGCATTTTTATATTCGGTTGTGGAACTTAAATGATAGCCGTCACTGCATATCTCGCATGTGCAAAGATATAGCGTACTGCTATCAGATGCATTTGCCGTATCGATAGAATATTTAGTACACTGACTGGGGCTTTCAAACACTGTCTTACAAGTTGCGACGGTCGGTGCGGCAAATGCATTAATACACAGGAAACCCGCCCCCCACATCATCAGCCCGATACACAAAATATGATTTCTTTTCATTATCCCGCTCCTTTTTGGTTAAAAAGAAATACCGCCAAAGAAATGGCGGCCGGGGATTTGAAAAATCATAAGCAAAAATGACCCTGTGACCTTCGGGCGCATACGCGCCCTTATAATCACAGATCCCCAGCCGTGGGCCGGGAAAAACATGCAACGCAAAATACGTCACATTTTTTGTCGGATTACGACGCATTGCGCCGTTTGCTTATGGGATTTTCAAGTCCCAGAACCAACATCCCTGTTGAATTCGTAACAAGTATAATTTAAGCGAACACAAAAAACAAGTGCGACCAATATTGGTCGCACTTTTTAATAAAAACGGTATTAATTATTTCTTTGCCGTCTTTTTCACCGCCACTTTTTTCACAGTCCCCTTCTTTTCTGCGACTTTTTTAACAGCGGGCTTTTTAGCAACTGCTTTCTTTTTCGGCGTTGCCTCTTGCTTTTTATCGTCTTTAAGCTCTTTTTTAAAAACATTTATTCCACCGGCCAGATTCTTCATCATGTCGGGAATCTTGCTGCTGCCGAACAAAATAAATATCAAAACGATAACTAATACAATCTGCCAGATACCGGGTCTCATATCTTAATCTCCTTACTTTGCCACATAGCAGTCCAGGCCGTCTGATTTTGCATTGCGACAAAAACTGTTCGCATCGGCCGATGTTGCAAACGGAACGCGTAAACGGTACAGCGTACTGCCATCCTTCATTACCGCGGCCAGAACGACAAACTGGCGACCGCTAAACAGGTTTCCATGCGACGCACGCATTTTTTTACCGGCACTTTCAGCCAATGCCCGGGTACTGTACGAACCGAACTGTACATACCAGGAACCGTTTGCCGCGGCCACCTGCTTTTTCGGGGCCGGTTTTGGCGCCGGCTTTTTTGCCACAGGTTTCTTTTGCACAGGCTTTGCCGCGGGTTTTGCCGCCGGGGCCGGTTTATCAGGGTTAAATGTTACAGGCTTTCTATCCTCTATCACGCGAACAGGGGCGCTTACATTCTCTTGCACGGGTGCCGGTGCAGGCATCGGGGCCGGCGCCGGGCTGGGCTGAACCTGAACCGGGGTCGGTGCGGGGTTGGCCGGCTGGGCATCCGGGGTCGGCATCGGCGGAACAGTTATCGTGTCACCGGGCGTATCAACAACGACGGCGGGCGCATCCAGGTCAACCTCTATCGAAGAGGATGAATCAGAACCAATTGTGCGCACAATTATATATGTAGCCAGAATGATAACAACCACGCCAATCCCCAGCAACAGCCAAGGCTTTTTGGGGCGCGGATTGACAAACGGCGCCGCATCCGGCAACGTATCGTTCACGGTCGTATCATCCAAATCCAATAAATCCAAGTTATCGTCGTTATTCATGAAATCCCCCATACAGTTGCATATATTATATCATAAAAATATTCCCATAACAAAGAATATCTAGATATAAACACGCTTTTTCAGACCAGAATCTTTTCCGATTATTTCGGCATCTGACCAAAATTGGGCGGTACAATCAATTTATGATTTTCTGTAACAATTGGTTCCGTCTCGCACTTGTTTGCGCACGCCGCCAACACGGGAATCAAAACCAGCATCAGTAATACAGCTTTTTTCATTTTCTTTCTCCTTGTCTTTCTTTTCAATACCGGGCGGCGTTTGGCCGCCCGGTACAAATCCTATTCTGGCATTTTGACCGCGGCGCGCATATCCGCAACAAAATCGTCCAGCCCAACAGTTTCCTGCTTTTCCACGCCCAAACGACGCAGTGTCACGGTCTTGTCCGCCGCCTCTTTCTCACCCACTACCGCAATAATCGGCGTTTTTGCCAATGAAAGCTCGCGGATTTTATAGTTAACTTTTTCATCACGCAAATCTGTACGTGCATATACGCCCGCCGCACGCAACGCATCCGCCACGGCGATTGCATAATCTTTATACTTTTCAGAAATCGGCGTTATTACCACTGGTTCCGGCGACAGCCACAGTGGCAGATTCCCCCCGGTCGATTCCAGTAATATTCCCATAAAGCGCTCAATCGACCCCAGCAACGCACGATGCAACATAATAGGCCGATGCTTTTCGCCGTCTTCGCCAATATAGGACAAATCGAATCGTTCCGGCAGATTCATATCCAGCTGAACTGTACCGCACTGCCAGGTACGACCGATGGAATCCTTTAAGTAAATATCAATTTTCGGCCCATAAAATGCGGCGTCACCCTCTGCGATTTCGTATTCTATGTTATTTGCATCCAGCGCATGCCGCAGACCGTTTTCTGCAGCATCCCATACCTGGTCGGAACCGATACGAAACTCTGATTCCTTGCGCGTGGCCAGTTTCATCCATACGCGCTGGAAACCAAACTTGCTGTAAATATCTTTTACAAACCGCAGAATTTTGACAATTTCCTGCTCAAACTGCTGCTCTGTACAGAATATATGCGCATCATCCTGGGTAAATTCCCGCACACGCATAATACCAGACAGACCGCCGGCCGCCTCATAGCGGTTAACCTTTCCGAACTCGGCCAGATACAGGGGCAAATCCTTATAAGACTTTATACCCTGCCCGAACACCAGCATTCCACCCGGACACGACATCGGCTTTACACAGAATGTTTTTCCATCCTGGGTCTTGCCGGAATAGTTATGTTCGCCATATTTGGCCCAGTGGCCACTGCGCTCCCACAGACTGCGGTCCATAACCGATGGTGTTGATATTTCCAGATATCCGGATTTTTCCTGACGCTGGCGAATATATTCAATCAGCCGACGATAAATCTTGTACCCCTTGTCATGCCAGAACACAGCGCCCGGTGCATAATCAGGCTCAAAATGGAACAAATCCATATCGCGCCCCAGTTTACGGTTATCGCGGGCGGCGGCCTCTTCCATCATCTTCAGATGCGCATCCAAATCTTCTTTTGTTGCAAACGCATCAACATATATGCGCTGGAGCATTTTGTTTTTTGCATCACCCTTCCAGTATGCGCCGGCAACACTGCGAATTTTAAATGCGTCACGCGGCAGGTCTTTAGAACTCTCCACATGCGGTCCGCGACACAAATCGGTAAACTCGCGGAATGTGTAAATAGACAGCGCCTCGCCCCCCGCATCATATTCATTAAGCCATTCCATCTTGTAGGGCTGGCTGGCAAAAATATCCTTGGCCTCTGCGGCGGATACGTCGCGCTGTTCAAACCGTCCGTTTGATTTGATAAGCGCACGCATTTCATGCTCTATTTTCTCAAAATCTTCCTCTGAAAATCTATAGTCTGTATCAAAATCATAATAAAAGCCATTTTCAATGGCCGGTCCGCCGGCAAATTTAACATCCCCGTACAGCTTTTTTACAGCCGCCGCCATAACATGCGCCAATGAATGCCGAATTGTTTCAATAGGATAAGACATAATATATAACCCCTGGTAATAATGTTTTATTTTAAATTGTTTTGATTATATCGCGCGCGGCAAAATCCGCAAATAGAAATTACACCCCCAAAGGGGTCGTCGTTGTTGTAAAAGTAATCAAAATTTTTTTCATAACGAAACATAGTTTATATCTTTATCAGGTCCAAATCAATAAAAAATCCGGCAACGCCGGATTTTTTAATAACAGCATTGTGCCCCCGAAAGAATATCAAACGTTCCGGTTGTATCCGATGCACCTTTTGTACCGGCCGGTATACAGCAAGACGATATTCCGCTTTTTCCGTCACTTTGACCGCCACTGGGGCAGCGCCGGCACCCTTTTACGGTTACACCCGGCGCCGGGGTAAAAGAATCGATATAGTTATTATAGTCACAATATTCACATGTTGTTTTTACATGATATTTCTCGCCGGCGGGCGCGCCGCGCATCTGTGTCTCCATGGTTTTAGGACAGTCACTGCATGTAGTCCCAGACAAATACTGTACCGCACTGCACGCACAGCTGCTAAACGCGCACCCACTTAAAATATGAGGATCGACGCTGGTGCCACTACGCCTTGTAATAGAGGTATAGGTCAGCATTATCGCACTGGTTGAACAAGAATAGGAGTTAAAACTGTTACTGCACTTAAAATAGGAGCCGGGAACATCTGCCTGCGTACAGACACGCGATGAATTACATCCGTTATCAGCAAAAATATTTGCCGCATTCCCCCCATGCATGGCCAACACCAAAAATGTCGAACACAAACCGACGTTTTAATTAGGCGCAATTTCATAAAACAAAAGGTGCAGAGAATGAATCTTTTACAGAAGATAAAAAACGTTATGAAAAACGTCCCATTTTATTAGGCATAGCTTTATTGTACGCAACGCCTTGAATTATAAGGCGCCGGGGTGTTTTTAGCAAGCATAAAAACACCCACCCCGCCGCCGGGCCCTATAAATCAATAATACATCCGAACAGTACGGCAAAAAAGAAGCACACCGTCCCGCCTATTACGAACAGATGCCATATGGCGTGTGAATATTTCATTTT
>Ga0073908_1003537_pt1 | contig 15879 bp, 15 predicted proteins | sample MucameincwithD2O_FD_65484 | JGI IMG/M metagenome (GOLD analysis project Ga0073908, IMG submission 65484) | Mouse cecum microbial communities from Vienna, Austria - Mucus amended microcosms incubated with D2O | ecosystem: Host-associated > Mammals > Digestive system > Large intestine > Cecum...
GCGCTTCTCGGCCTCCTCGGCGGGGATGTTCTCGCGCTCGGCGATCTCCTTGACCTCGGCGCGGTAATGCTTGTCGAAAAGCACATAGAAGTCGCCGATCAGGTGGTCGCCCTTCTTGCCGGTCGACTCGGGGGTGGCTCCGTCGCCCCACTTCTGCCAGGCAAGCATCGACTTGCAGATGTGTATGCCGCGGTCGTTTACGATGTTGGTCTTGACCACCCTGTTGCCGCACGCCTCGAGGATGCGGCTCAGCGAGTAGCCAAGCAGGTTGTTGCGGACGTGGCCCAGGTGGAGGGGCTTGTTGGTGTTTGGCGAGGAGTACTCCACCATCACCAGCGGCGACGCGTCGGTGACGGGGGCCATTCCGTAGTCCGGGGTGGCGGCTATGTGGCCCAGCACCTTGTTCCAGTAAGTCGGCTCCACCACGATGTTCAGGAACCCCTTGACGGTGTTGAAGCGGGCAACCGCCGGCTCGTTTTCCGCGAGCCACTGTCCGATTTCCGTCCCGACAGCCTCGGGAGCCTTGCGGGCGGCCTTCACCCAGGGGAAGACAACTACGGTAAGGTTCCCCTCGAACTCCTTCCGGGTAGCCTGGGGAACAATCGAGGAGGGATCGGCATCAACGCCATAGAGAGCCTTTACGGCCTTGGCTGTGCCTTCTGCGATAATCTGGTCTATTGACATATGTTACTTAGGCAGTGTTGTTTAACGCTGTTATAACGCAGACTGAAAGTATTTTGCGCCTTTATGTAGGGACGTGCCTTTGGCACGTTGAAGGAGCCCCCGGTTCACAGGTGATTCATCCCGACATGCCAAAGGCATGTCCCTACAAGGAATGTGCGTTCTTTCTGCTTGGCGCTGAAAGGGCTGTTATATTGACAGTCTCCGCAGGGTGTTCAGGAGTTCCTGGTTGATGGGCTTGTCGTTCTTGATGGCTTTCGAGAAGGGGACGTAGACAATCTCGTCGTTCTTTATGCCGATCATAACGTTGCGCTGGTCGTCGAGCAGGGCGTCGATCGCCGCCGCGCCCATGCGGGAGGCCAGGATGCGGTCGCAGGCCGTCGGCGAACCGCCGCGCTGGAGGTGGCCCAGGATGGAGACGCGCACGTCGTACTCGGGGTACTCCTCCTCGACGCGCTTGGCTATGCCCATGGCGCCCCCCGTGACGGGGCTTTCGGCCACCAGCACGATCGACGAGTTCTTGCTCTTGCGGAAACCGTTCTGTATCAGCTCGGCGAGCTGGTCGGTCTGCGTGGAGATCTCCGGGATGATCGCGGCCTCGGCCCCGGCGGCGATCGCGCCGTTGAGAGCGAGGAAGCCGGCGTCGCGCCCCATGACCTCCACGAAGAACAGGCGCTCGTGCGAGGTCGCCGTGTCGCGGATCTTGTCGACGCACTCCATGATGGTGTTCAGGGCCGTGTCGTAGCCTATGGTGTGGTCGGTGCCGTAGAGGTCGTTGTCGATAGTGCCCGGCAGGCCTATGATCGGGAAGTTGAACTCGTTGGCGAAGATGCGCGCGCCCGTCAGGGAACCGTCGCCACCGATCACCACCAGGGCGTCGATCCCGTGGGAACGTAGGGTGTCATAGGCGAGCTGGCGCCCCTCGGGTGTCTGGAACTCCTTGCATCGGGCGGTTTTGAGAATCGTGCCGCCGCGCTGTATGATGTTAGAGACATTGGCGGTCGAGAACTCAACGATCTCGTCGGTTATGAGACCCTTGTATCCGCGATATATACCCTTGACTTTGAAACCGCTGAATATGGCCGAACGGGTGACGGCGCGGATCGCGGCGTTCATTCCGGGAGCGTCGCCCCCGGAGGTAAGGATGCCTATGCATTTGATTTCTGACATAGCGGGAAAAGTATGTTGATGTTTTAAACCACAAAAATACGAAAATTTCCCCTCCCGCGGCGCGCCATACAGCCCCTTTTATGTTTTTTAAGCATACGCCCGCGGCCCGGCGCGTCAGCCCCTGAACCACAATGGCTCCCGGCAACAGCTCCTGAACGGGCGGTTTTGGAAAATTTAAGGGGGCGGAATGAGCGTAAATGGAGGGGATTTTGTAATTTTGCCGTTCAACCGCGCACCGGCCCGACAAAACGGGCCGGCAAATCCGCGACAATGGAACTCAACCTTACTATCGACCAAGGGAACAGCTCGGCCAAAATCGTGCTGTGGGACGGCCAGGAGGCCGTGGAAAAGCTGACGGTGGGCAAGCTCACCCGCGAGACGCTTGAAGAAGTGGTGGACCGATGCCGCCCGGCCAGGGCGCTGGTCTGCTCCGTCACAGGCAACGGGCCGCGCATGGCGCGCTGGCTCGCCGGACGCGGCGTGAAGGCCCGCGAGGTGACCGCCGACATGCCGCTGCCGATCACAATAGGCTACTCCACGCCGCAGACCCTCGGCGAGGACCGCGTGGCCGCGGCCGCTGGAGCCTGGAGCCTGTTCCCGGGGGAGATGTCGCTGGTGGTCGACATGGGCACCGCCGTCACCTACGACGTGGTGTCGGAACGCGGGGAATACCTGGGGGGCAACATAGCCCCCGGCGTCGGCATGCGCCTCCGCGCCCTGCGCAGCTTCACCGCCCGCCTCCCGGAAGTCGGAGGCTACGGCGACACCCCGGTATTCGGGACGGACACCGTCACCGCCATGCGCGCCGGGGCCATACGCGGCGTCGTCAGCGAGATCGCGTATTACCGCTCCAGGCTCCCCCAGGGAGCCAGGGTGGTGCTCACCGGCGGCTGGGCCGACCGCGTCAGCCAGTTCCTCGACTTCCCCGTGGCCGTGGACTCGTGCCTGGTCACAAAGGGTTTACTCAGTATCCTGCTTTACAATGAAGATAAGACTCACCAGTAGGCTTTCGGCCTTAATCATCGCCGGCGCGGCGCTCCACGCGCCCGCCGCGGCACAGAACTCAACCGTCACCCCATACTCCCGTTTCGGCTACGGCGTGCTCGAGCAGCAGGCCAACACACAGCAGAGGGGAATGGGCGGCGTGGGCATCGCCATGCGCTCCGGACGCCAGATCAACTTCATAAACCCGGCGTCGTACGCCACCATCGACTCCCTGACTTTCCTCTTCGACATCGCCGCCAACACCAAGATGCTCCGCACCGAGGAAGGAAAGGAGAGCGGCAAGAACTTCACCGGGGGGCTCGACTACGCCGTCATGCAGTTCCCCGTCACGAAATACGGCGGAGCCGCCATCGGCCTGGTGCCCTGGTCGCAGGTCGGCTACAGCTTCGGCAACGAGATAGTCAACGGCGAGAACTCGCGCCAGGGTTCCGGCACCGTAAGCGAGCTGTTCCTGGGCCTGAGCGCCCGCCCCTTCAAGGGCTTCACCCTGGGTGTGAACGTGAGCTACATGTTCGGTACCCTGCTGAACGACAACTACGTACTGGCGCAGAACGGAACAACCTCCTCCACCTCGCTCTTCGAGCGCGTGATGGAAATCCGCGACTGGAACATACGCGCCGGCATCCAGTACGGCTTCAACGTCAACCGCGACACCCGCCTGACCCTCGGCGTGATCTACGAGCCTGAGAAGGACTTCCACGGCAACTCCTACGGCACGAAGTACGACGTAGGCTCCGACGAGGCCCCGACGGAAGAGGAAATCGACGGCTCCAAGAAGATGAAGGGACGCTACACCAAGGCCGCCACCTACGGAGCCGGCGTGAACGTCGAGTGGGGCAACCGCCTCATCGCCGAAGTCGATTTCTCCTACCAGCCATGGAAAAACGCGAAATACACCTCCCTCCCCGGCTACGAGCCGGTTTTCGGCACCGACGGCACGGGCTTCGACAACCGCTGGCGCGTGGGAGCCGGCGCCCAGTGGATCACGAACCCGCGCGGAAACTACCTGCAACGCGTCAACTTCCGCCTGGGCGGATATTACTGCCACGACTATCTGCGGGTGGCAGGCAACAATGTGACCGAACGCGGCATAAGCCTCGGCTTCGGCCTCCCCGCGCCCACGCAGAAAACCGTCGTGAACCTCGCCCTGGAATGGCGCAACCGCCAGGCATCTCCCCAGGCGCTCGTCAAGGAGAACTACTTCGTCATAACCCTCGGCATCAACTTCAACGAGCTGTGGTTCTGGCAGAACAGAATCCGATAACCCCCTGACAGCCAACCGAACCGCAGTGACACTATGAGCGCCGGAGCGTCAAGAATGAGAGGCCTGTTGTTCGCCGCCGCGGCCGCGGCCGCCATAATCGCCGGCGGCTGCCGCGAGGACAAGAGGGAGACCATCTCCATCTCGGCCGACCCCGAGACGTTCCCCACCATGCGCACCGTCAACGTCTCGACCCTCATAAGCGACTCCGGCTACACGCGCTACCACATAACCGCGCCACTCTGGCTGATGTTCGAGGAAGCCCGCGAGCCCCACTGGAAGTTCCCTGACGGAATGTACATGGTGAAGTTCGACAACGACATGAAGGAGAACGGCACCTTCACCGCCGACACCGCGACATATTTCAGCCAGAAACGCCTCTGGCGCTTCGACCGCAACGTGCGCTACCGCTCAACCGACGGCGACCGCCTCCTCACCCAGCAACTCTTCTGGGACCAGAACAGGCAGATCGTCTATTCCGACTCCTTCATCCACCTCGAGCGCGCCGACCGCACTATCGAGGGGTTCGGCTTCGAGGCCGACCAGAACATGCGGGAATACAAGGTCCACCGCCCCTCGGGCATCTTCCCCACCTCCGCGTTCCGGAAACGCGGGAGCGAGACCGGGCCGGCGCCATCGCCTGACGCGTCAGACCAGTCCGACGGAACAAACCTCCCTGCCACCATCCGGCCACAAACCCCCACAGAACAATAAGCTACAATGGATTCCATCATATTCGACCCCGTCTGGCTCGCGATAACCCTGGTATCGCTGGCGTTCTCAGCGCTGTTTTCAGGCATAGAGATAGCCTTCGTCACCGGCGACCGCGTCCGCGTCGAGCTTGACGTTCAGCAGGGCGGCCTCAAAGGCCGCCTGCTGAACATGTTCTACTCCAACTCGGAGTTCTTCATCTCCACCATACTGGTAGGGAACAACATAGCCCTCGTCGTCTACGGAATGGGGGCAGCCAAGTTCATCGAGCCGTGGCTTCAAAGCTATTTCTCGTCGGAAGCGCTCGTGCTCCTGTTCCAGACCCTGATCTCGACAGGCATAATACTCATCACCGGCGAGTTCCTGCCAAAAACCATATTCCGCATAAACCCCAACCGCTCGCTGCGGATGGTCGCCCCGTTCACAGCCCTGGTTTACATGGTACTATACCCGGTGTCGCTCTTCACCACATGGCTGTCGAAATCGCTGATGCGCCTGTGCGGCATCAAGAGCGGCTCGGGAAAACTCGGGCTGCTGAGCATGACCGACCTCAACGAGTACCTCGAACAGACCATCGACGAGAACGCCGAGAAGAAAGCCGAGGTGGAGAACGAGGTGAAAATCTTCCACAACGCCCTGGACTTCTCACAGACCCACCTCCGCGACTGCATGACCCCGCGCAACGAGATAGTCGCGGTCGACATCGACGAGACATCCCGCGAGGAGCTGTCGAGGCTATTCACCGAGTCGGGACGATCCAAGATACTGGTTTACAAGGGCGACATCGACAACGTGGCAGGCTACATACACGTCAGCGAGCTCTTCCGCCCCGACATTGACTGGCGCGAGCAGGTGAAAGAGGTGGTTTTCGCCCCGGAGACCCTGATGGCCAACAAGATGATGCGCCGCCTGCTGGCCGAGAAACGGTCTATCGCCGTAATAGTCGATGAGTTCGGCGGCACGGCCGGAATGGTGACACTCGAAGACCTCGTGGAGGAGATTTGCGGCGACATACAGGACGAGCACGACTCCACCTCCCTGGTTGAGCGCCGCCTGGCCGACAACAGCTGGGAATTCTCAGGCCGCATCGAAATCGGCTACCTCAACGAGAAATACCACCTGGACATCCCCGAAGACGACGAATACCAGACACTCGCGGGCTACATCCTCTTCTCCACGGGCAAGATTCCCGACACCGGCGACGTCATAGAGCTGGACAACCTCCGCCTGGAAGTCACCGAAAAGAGCGCCACCCGCCTCGAGCTGATAACAGTCACCCTCAACGCCCGGTAAACATCCCCGCTCATATCCCCAGCAGGTCGCGGTGGATGTCGAGCGCGGCGGTGATTTCGCACTCCTCTACCCGCACGCCTACTTCCGGCTCCCCCGGAGCGCGCAGCAGCGTGAAGCTGACAGCCCCCCTGGCCGTATTCTTCTTGTCGCGCTCCATATATCCCAGCAGGCGCGGATAATCCTCGCAATCGAACCCGAAAGCGCCGTAGTTATCCCTCACATACGTCGCCACCTTGTGCAGCAGCCCGGAGGGGAACCCCGCCTCCATATGCGACAGCACCAGCGCCGCCACGAGCCCTTGCGCGACGGCGCGGCCGTGGGACACGGGCGACCGGCGCCACATGCCCAGCTCCTCGAAAGCGTGGGCGAACGTGTGCCCCAGGTTGAGCGCGTGGCGAAGGCCGCAGTCGCCGGGATCAGCCGCGACATACCTCTCCTTCACCCCGACGCTTTCCCGTACAAGAGCCAGAAGCTCGTCAGGCCCGAAGCTCCCGACATCGCGGCACAAGAGCCTTTCAGTCATTGCCCCCGAGGTGAGCAGGGCGTGTTTGAGCATCTCGGCGTAGCCGTTCAGCAGCTCGCCGCGGCCGAGGGTGCGGAAGAACACGGTGGAGACCACCACCAGGTCGGCCCCGGCAAAGACCCCCACCTCGTTTTTAAGCCCGTTGAAGTTGATCCCGGTCTTTCCCCCGACCGATGCGTCAACGGCGCTCAGCAGGGTCGTCGGAACATTTACGAACCGCATCCCGCGCTTGAAAGTGGCAGCCGCGAAACCGCCGGTATCGGTCACGACCCCACCCCCGAGGTTTATCAGCAGCGAGGAGCGGTTGGCGCCAGCGTCGCCAAGCTCTTTCCAGACCCCGGCAAGGGTAGCGAGGGTCTTGGCCTCCTCCCCCGCGCCCATCTCGATGACCTTCGCGCCGGCCACAGCCTCCGATCCGGCCAGCAGCCCGGGAAGCACTGACGACTTTGTATTGGCGTCGACAAGCACGAATACCCCCGACGGCCTCATCCGAGCGACCGCCTCGTCGACCGCCCCCGCCACGTCATTGGTAAAAATCAGTTTCTTTTCCATAATCCCGGCCTTTTTCAGCCCAAAAGCCCCGGCAGAGCGTCGGCGAAAGCCTCCATCGACGGGAAAACCATGTCGGCCCCCGCCGCCCGCATCTCACTCTCCCGGATCGGCCCGGTGGTGACGGCGACGGTGAAAGCGCCGGAAGCGGCACCGGCCTTCACCCCAAGCGGAGCGTTCTCGATCACGACAGCCTCGGAGGGTAGCACCCCGGCCTTCTCCATCGCCAGGAGGTAGGGCTCGGGGTCGGGCTTGCCGCGGCTCACGTCGCGGGAGGTGACCATCATCCCCTCCTCGAACGCCCCCGGAAACTCCGCGGCGAGCCTGCCGATAGTCGACTTCTGCCCGGAACCTGTCACGAGAACGCGCCTCACACCCCTGCCGGCGAGGGTTTCCAGCATGCGGGCGGCCCCGGGCATCACCGGCACGCGCGGCTGCTCGTTGAAGTAGCCCGTCTTGCGGGCATATAGCTCGACCTTCTCGCGCTCCGTGGCCGGCCTGCCGAGCTCGCGGCGGAAGATGAGATCGATTGTAGCCGCGCCTGTCATCCCCTCGTAACCGAAGAACTCGTCAAGGGAGCACTTTATCCCCAGCTCCGAGACCATGCGGTGCCACGCCCGGGCATGGGAGGGCATGGAGTCGAGCAGAGTGCCGTCCATATCGATCAGGGCGGCCTTGACACTGGCCGGGAAGGGCCGGCGCGCCTCACCGCGCCCATTGTTTTCATCAGCTTTCATTTCTTATAGTTTCCTGAATGTATGCGGTAAACTGTTTCGCGCGTAAGTCCCAGGAACGAGGCGATCTGCGTCAGGTTGGCCACTTTCAGCAGCTTCGGGAAGCGAGTGATGGCCCACTGGTACAGCTCGGGGGCCTTGCAGATGCGGCTCATGTAGAGCCGTTCCTCAAGATGGGAGCAGTGCATGGCCAGGGCCACGTTCAGGAACATCATCGCCTCCTTCTCCATAATCGCGGCCTCCTCCTCGATTATATCCTTGACCGTGCTGGATATGTACAGCAGGCGCGTGGGCTCGAGGAACTCCACCGCTATGGTTTCCGGCTCCCTCGCGAGCCCTATGTGCGACAGGTGGACAAATTCCTCGTCGAACGCGAACGACAGCGTGTGGTCCTTGCCTCCGTGGATGAAACACACCCTCGCCGCCCCGCTGATTATGAAGAAGGCGCGCGACGACAGCGACGCGGCCCCGCTTATGCGCTCGCCCCGGGCGAAAACGCGCTCGCGCATGGCGGCACGGAGCCGTTCCTCGCTCTCCGGCGAAAGGCGCGCGAACTTCTTGATTGTGTCTATCGGATGCTTCATCTGTCAGTCTTCGGGTGATGGATGGGTGACGCTCCGCGCCGGAAGCAGGATGAGCGTGTCGGGAATGACGGAGACCGTGTACGGCGTGGCCGTCACGCGCGGTCTCGGACCTCCGCGGTAGTAGTAAGTCTTCTGCGTGTCCCACGACGGTATGTCGAGCCTCACGGTCTTTCCCGCCGGAATCTCGGCGCGTCTGGCGACGCGGCGGCGGTGGATCTCGCGGCCCGCAGCATCGAGGTAGACTATGGTGAACCGGACCTCGGAAGCGTCGCGGCCGGTATTGTTCCGCAGGAACAACGTCTCGCGGGTGGCGCGGAGTGTCTTCTCGTAGCCGTAGAAGCGCGCCGCGGCGGTGTCAGCGGCCAGCGACAGGGTGTCGAGGCGCTGCTCGGCGCGGGAATCGGCTGTCGCAACAGCGGGACGCAGGCGCGGCGACGTGGTGCGCTGCGCGGCCGCCGGAATCCAGGCTGCCGCGAGCAACGCGGCAGCTCCCAGGGTTTTCGCGATAGCTGTCGGAATCTTCATAGCGCGCTGGGTATTGGCGGAGGCGACGAGGGGGACTGCGGCCAGACGCGCGACAGCCCCTCGGGCGCGTTCTCCGAGGCGCGGCGGTCAACCGAGACCGGGGCGCGGAACATATACGGCAGGAGTTTCCATAGCTGGATTCTCAGCCTGCTTTTCTTCGGTATGATCAACAGCCTGGATCCTCCCGAGGCTTTCAGCGTGAACTTCTTCGGACGCGTAAGACGCGTGCCCTCCAGCCTGGTGAAAAGCTCTCCGACATAGCACCCGGCCTCCCCGGTGGGGCGCACCCTGCCCATTTCCGTGCCGGGCCTCACAGCCGGAGTCGCCGCCTCCACCGCCAGTACGACCAGCTCGTCCCCGTCGCCCGAGGGAACCATGGCGACCATCGCGCCATCCTCCGTGGAGCGGTAGATTCCAGCCATCGGATTCCCGGAAGAGAGAATAACCCCGCGCATCCCAGCCTCCGTCATCCCCCGGGCCGGGGAGAGGAGTGCCGGCGACAACAACAGCAGCAGGCACAGCATGCGTTTCACTATCTCCAAAGCCCTTATACGAATTATAAAATTTATAATATTTATACGAATTATAAATAAGGCACAGCCATAAAATCAGGAGCGGTTGAACTTGTAGGAGAAGCCTATCGAAAGGATCTCTTTGAGCTGCCAGTGGCGCCACCCCTCGACCTCGGGGGCTTTCAGCGACTGGTAGCGCAGGTGGGCGAATATGCGGGTCGACAGGAACTTGTTGATGTTGAACGTGATGGTGTTCTCCCAGTCGCCGGTGAGCTGCTCGTAGTCGGTGAACACGAACAGGCGCGAGAAATACTCGATGTTGTACGCGAGCTTCCAGCGCAGGGTCAGCTCCGACGACGAACCGTACTCGCTCTTGGTCCTGCGCCCCTCATCGATGCCGAAACTCTTGGGGTTCAGTTTCTTGTCGTTGAGGCAGGTCTTGAGGTTGTACGACAGCGGCGCGATCGACGCGTTGAACTGCAAGGTCTTCCTGGGGTTCTCGTAGGCGTAGGTCATACCGAGGCCGACCGTGAGGTCGCCCGGCGACATGAACGAGGCCGTCATGACGTCGGAGTTGACCTTGTAGTTGTTCCACAGCTGGGTCTTGAACTGCGCCGTCAGCGAATAGTACCAACGCTTGGCGGCCTTGTAGCCGAACTTGGTGTTGATCTGCAACAGGTCTTCCGAGATGTTGTAGTCGTGAACCTCGTCTTCCGGCGCGTTGTTCATGCCGAACTTGTAAGCGAAGTAGGTCTCGAAAATCAGGTTCTTGTGGTACGCCGGGTTGAGCTTGACGTTGTAGACAACGTTGGCTATCATGTTCAGATTCGACTTGCCACCCTGGTACCAGTTGGGGGAGATGTATGCCTGCGAGAACTGCAACGAGGCGTCGAAGTTCTTGAGCCAGTGGATTTTCCTCACTGGCGGAGCCTCCCCTACGAGGGTCAGCATCTGCTTGCGGTCGCGCTCGAACTCCGTGACATGGATCTTGGCCTGCTCCGGATCAACGGTCATCTTGAACTCTTTCGGAGGCCGCGGGAGGGTCGCCTGGTTGTAGCGCACAAGTTCGGGATGGGCGATCATATACTCCTGCACGAAGGCGCGCACGCGCGAGTCGCGGGCCACGGCGCGGTCGGCCCAGGTCGTGGCGTCCCACTTGTCGTTGTAGCGCTCTTCAAGCGGGTTGAACGCCTCTTCCGGGGCTTTCAGCGAATATGTGTCGAAAATAGCCGGCATAAACGCCGTCGGCGGCAGCAGCAGGTCCTCGACAATCAGGTTCGTGTCCACAGGCAGCGCCCATGCGCCCACGGGCAGCGGCGCGCGAGGCCGGGAGGGGCCGGACGCGTCACCACCGCCGTAGTCCCCGCCGAGGTCGAGCGGCTCGCCGTCGGCATAGGTCTCGTCGAAAAGCGACTGTGCCTTCGCCCCCTGGGGGGCAAAGGCATAGCCCGCGACCGCCGCCGCCATAACCGCGGCAATCTTTCTAAGTCTGTAACGCATTGTCAACAAGGCTAAGCGTCAATTGATTAATGAATATCCGGCCATCTGAATATCCGGCCATCACGGTGTAGGGACGTGCCTTCGGCACGTTTGATTTGAAAAATATTCTGTATTATCAAAACATGCCAAAGGCATGTCCCTACAAGAGTCATCCCGCGGAGGATGCGTCAGAGCGGTTCGGATGGTAGGAGCCGGAATCCGAGGCCGACGGGAGCGGTCTCAGGACCGTGACCGAGGCCGAGTGGTTCCGGCGACGACCCAGACGGGCCGCTATCACGCGTCCTCGTCTTCGCGCATGTTGTGGAAGACCTGGGTGACGTCCTCGTCCTCCTCCAGCTTCTCCAGGAGCTTGTCGATGCTCTCGCGGTGCTCCGGGGCGATTTCCTTCAGGTCGTTGGGCACGCGCACGAACTCGGTGCTTATGATCTCGAAGCCGTTCTCCTCGAGGTATTTCTGTATGTTGGAATAGTCCTCGAACACGCCTGTGAGGATGATGGCGCCGTCCTCGTCGGCCTCGACCTCCTCCACGCCGCAGTCAATCAGCTCCAGCTCCAGGTCTTCGAGCGACATCTCGGGCTTGGCCTGGATTTTGAGCACAACCTTGTGGTCGAAGAGGAACGTCAGCGAGCCCTGCGTGCCCAGCGAGCCCCCGTGCTTGGTGAAGTAGGAGCGCACGTTTGCCACGGTGCGGGTGTTGTTGTCGGTAGCCGCCTCGACGAAGATGGCGATGCCGTGGGGGCCGTATCCCTCGTAGGTGATCTCCTTGTAGTCCTTCGAATCCTTGTCGGTGGCCTTCTTTATGGCGCGCTCCACGGTGTCCTTGGGCATGTTCTCCGACTTCGCGTTCTGCATCAGCGCGCGCAGGCGCGGGTTGGTAGAGGGGTCGGGGCCGCCGGCCTTCACGGCGATGGTGATTTCCTTGCCTATGCGGGTGAATGTCTTCGACATGTTGCCCCAGCGCTTGAGCTTGCGGGCCTTGCGGTATTCAAATGCTCTTCCCATGGAAGTGTTTTCTGTGGTTTTATGATTGTTTTGTTACTTTCAGTTAACGTAGTTGCGCGCCGAGCGTCTTTTCCAGGGAGGCCACGATGCGTCCCATGGCCTGTTCGATCTGCTTGTCCTGGAGGGTCTTCTCGTAATCCTGGAGGGTGACGGTGATGGCGTAGCTCTTCTTGCCCGCGGGGAGGTTCTTCCCCTCGTAGACGTCGAACAGCTCCACGCCGCGCAGCAGTTTGCGCTCGGCAGAGCGCACGGCGCCCTCGACCTGCTCCATGGTCACCGCCGCGTCGAGCAGCAGCGCCAGGTCGCGCTTCACGGGCTGCGTCTTGGGCAGCGGCGCGAAGGTCACCTTCTTGCGCGAGGCGAGTTTAACCAGCGCGCCCCATTCCAGCTCGGCGAAGTATACGGGGCGGTCGATGTCGGCCTTTTTAAGGATGGCTCCCGCCACCTGCCCCATGTATCCGAGCACGCGGCCGTCGCGGGTCGCGATTGCCAGCGCGGCGTCGAAGAGGTTGTTCCCCTCGGCCGGGCCGAGCGTCACCTCCCCGGCGGCGATGCCGAGACGGGCGAATATGTTGGCGCACGCGCCCTTGAGGTCGAAGAATGTGGCCTCCTCGGCCTTCCGCGCCCAGTTGCCCGGACGGGTGTTGCCTGTGATCCACAGCGCCAGGCGGTGGCGCTCCGAGAAGGGTGCCAGCGGAGCCTCGGCTGTCGATTCGGCCGCGGGGTCGCGGTAGTATGTGTTGCCGAACTCGTAGAGCAACAGGTCCTCGGCCTTGCGGTTCACGTTGTGGGCTATGCTTTCCAGCCCCCCGAACAGAAGCGTCTGGCGCATCGCCCCGAGGTCGGAGCTGAGGGGGTTGAGCAGTTCCACACACTTCTCCGCGGGATACAGGTCAAGTCCTTCGTAGTAGCTCTTGGATGTGAGCGAGTTGTTGAGAATCTCGTTGAAGCCCTGGGCGGTAAGCTGCTCGGAGACGAGGCGCTGGAGGTCGTCCGAAGCGTCGGTGAGTGTCTTGAACTGCAACGACGAGTGCACCGTTGTCGAGTACTCCACGTTGTTGTAGCCGTAGACCCGCAGAACTTCCTCGACGACGTCGCACGGGCGGCGGACGTCGACGCGGTAGGTAGGCACTTTCAGGCGCAGCAGGTCCGCGTCCTCCCCGTCCTTCTCAACCTCGATTTCCAAAGAGCGGAGTATGGCCTCGACCTCCCCGGCGGGAATCTCCTTCCCTACCAGGGTATTGAGATAGCGGAGCGACAGCTCCACGGGATACGGGGCGACAGGCTCCGGATAGATGTCCACCGGCTCGCCGCAGATCTCGCCCCCGGCAAGCTCCTTCACCATCAGGGCGGCGAGCTTCAGGGCGTACATAGTACCGTTGGGATCCACCCCGCGCTCGTAGCGGAAAGAGGCGTCGGTCGACAGGCCGTGGGCGCGGGCCGTGCGCCGCACCCTGGTAGGGTTGAAGCAGGCGCTTTCAAGGAAGATGTCGGTAGTCCCCTCGGTGACCCCGGAGTCGAGGCCGCCGAAAACGCCGGCGATGCACATCGGCTTCTCCGCGTCGCAGATCATCACGTCGGCGGCGCGCAGCGTGCGCTCAACGCCGTCGAGGGTGGTGAACTTCGCCCCCTCCTCGCAGCCGCGCACCACGATCTTCTCCCCGCTCACTTTGGCGAGGTCGAAGCAGTGGAGCGGCTGGCAGAAGCCGTGGAGTATGTAGTTGGTGATGTCGACTATGTTGTTGATCGGGCGCAGGCCGATGGCCGTCAGGCGGTCGCGGAGCCACTGCGGGCTCTCGGCCACTTTCACCCCGCGGATCGTCAGACCCGAATAGCGGGGGCATCCGGCGGTGTCGAGCACCTCGACCGAGGCAGCCCCCTTGTCGGTGTCCGGGGCGAAAGCCTCCACCGACGGGCGGCGCAGGTGGCCGTCGGCCAGGTGCCGGCAGAGGAAGGCGTTCAGGTCGCGGGCCGTGCCGTAGTGCGAGGCCGCGTCAACGCGGTTGGGCGTGAGGTCCACCTCGATGCGGTAGTCGCTCCTCAGGCCGTAGAACTCGGCGGCGGGGGTACCGGGGGCAACCTCGCGGTCGATCACTATGATGCCGTCGTGGGAGCTGCCCACCCCGATCTCGTCCTCGGCGCAGATCATCCCCAGCGACTCGACGCCGCGGATCTTCGACCGCTTGATCTGGAAGGGCTTCCCCTCGGGGTCGTAGAGGGTGGTCCCGACCGTGGCGACAACCACAGTCTGCCCGGCCGCCACGTTCGGCGCCCCGCAGACGATTTGAACGGGAGCCTCCCCGCCAAGGTCGCAGGTTGTGACGTGGAGATGGTCGCTGTCGGGGTGCGCCTCGCAGGTCAGCACCTTGCCGATCACGAGGCCGCGCAGACCGCCGCGCACCGATTCGACCTCCTCCACGCCGTCAGACTCCAGGCCGATGCTGGTAAGGGCCGCGCAGACCTCCTCGGGAGCCAGGTCGAAATCGATATATTCTTTGAGCCAATTGTAAGAAATGTTCATAATTGGATTGTTTCTTTCAAACCGCAAAGTTACAACAAAATTGCCAAAACCCAACCAACAAGCCCTCGAAAACTCCCTCAAAACACCCTCTTAGAAGAAAAACGGCACTACCCGCGAAGGCGCCCCGACGCCGCCGGCCTCACCGGCGGCGCACACGCCGCGCAAGGCGTCGACCGCTCCCGCGGCCTCGGCGCGGAGCTCCGAGGCGCTCCCGTCGGCCGAGTCGCCGAGGGCGAACGCCGCCGAGAGCATCGCCACGGCGTGTTCCAGCGACCGCTTGACCGCCAGCTCCCGCCCCTTCGGGGTGCCTCCCGAAAGCGTCAGCGACAGCCGCATCGCGGAGGCCGCCGAGTAAGGCTCGTCGGGACGCGGGTCCTCGAAGTCCATGTCCGACGCCTCCACCGCGCTTCCAAGGCGCATGCAGAGTTCGGCGAACGCCATCCTGACAATCCCCCGCAGCGCGGGTAGCTGGTCAGCGGTGAGGAGCGACCGCGAGGCTCCGCGTCCCCCGGCCGAGCGGGCCCGAAGCGCCGAGACCGCCATCAGCTCGTCGATAATCGTGTTACTGTTTAAGTTGATTTCCATTTCGTCCGTTTGTTAATAGTTTGAAATACAATGAAACACCCCTCGATTCGGAGATAAAGAAACCCGGAGCGCCCCCGCTTCGCAGCAGCTCGTCGAGCACCGCGTACGGATCCTCGCCGGGCCGGCGCGACAGCTCGGCCTCGAACCGCCGCCCAAGCTCCTCCCACATGGCCTCGCGCCGCGAACGCCGCAGCCGCCGGCTGGAGCCACACTCGCGCAGCCGGCGCCAGGCGTACTCGGTGGTGACGTAGTAGGAGGGAGCCGGCGAGGCGACGGCGCGCCTGACTGCCTGGCGGACTGTCAGTGGCCGCCCCTCACCGTAGCTCCGGGCCGCTTCGCGGCGCACCGCCCTGAGGAAGTCGCGGTCGCGCCTGTTGACATCGTTTAGCATCTTCTCGCGTGTGTTTTGACAGGTTGGTTGACTTGACTGAACATTCGCGAAGTTAATGGCGGGGTTGGGCAAGAACCTTTCCCACCCCGCCATTATTTTCGGAAAAATTTCTCACGCCGAGGCCAACAGCTTGTCGCGCACGTCGATAAAGTCGCGGAACGTCGACAGCAGGTCGTTGATCGCCACCGCGCCGTTGCGCACCTCGCTCTCGTAGCGGTCATGGCCCACGGCCGCGCTCACGCTCTTCCCCATCAGCGCCGGGCTAACCCCGGAGACATCCTCGAAGAGCTTGATCTGCGTGGCCAGCATGTCGGCGGCGCCGTTGTCGCCAA
>Ga0073908_1003544_pt1 | contig 15853 bp, 11 predicted proteins | sample MucameincwithD2O_FD_65484 | JGI IMG/M metagenome (GOLD analysis project Ga0073908, IMG submission 65484) | Mouse cecum microbial communities from Vienna, Austria - Mucus amended microcosms incubated with D2O | ecosystem: Host-associated > Mammals > Digestive system > Large intestine > Cecum...
ATCGTAGGCTTTGGCTTCGCCGCCGAACTTGTTGGAAAGAACGGTTGTGATAGCAGCCGTCAGAGTTGTTTTGCCATGGTCAACGTGACCGATGGTACCCACGTTCACGTGGGGCTTTGTACGCTCGTACTTACCTTTTGCCATTTTTTAAGATTCCTTAGAAAGTTTAAATAGCGTTAAAAAATTACTTTGCCTTAGCTTCAATCACTGCTTCCGCAACGTTCTTCGGAGCTTCAGCATAATGTTTGAATTCCATTGTGTAGGAGGCGCGGCCCTGTGTCAGAGAACGCAGCTGTGTAGCATAGCCGAACATCTCGGACAGCGGAACTTCAGCCTTAACAGCTTTGCCTCCGCCGGGCAGATCGTCCATACCCTGAATAACACCGCGGCGGGAAGAAAGGTCGCCCATAACGTCGCCCATCTTCTCTTCCGGAGTTTCAACTTCAACAGCCATGATCGGCTCAAGAAGGACCGGGTTGGCATTGCGCATACCTTCTTTGAAAGCCATAGAACCGGCCATCTTGAAGGCGTTTTCGTTAGAGTCCACTTCGTGGTAAGAACCGAAATGAAGTGTGGCTTTAACGTCAACAACCGGGTATCCGGCAAGAACACCGGACTTCATGGTGTCTTCAATACCCTTCTGAACTGCAGGGATGTATTCGCGAGGAACCACACCGCCCTTAATCGCGTCGACGAATTCATAGCCTTTGCCGGGATTCGGCTCAAGCTTCAGAACAACGTGACCATACTGGCCGCGGCCGCCGGACTGCTTAACAAACTTGGCTTCTGCGTTTTCAACTGTAGAACGAATGGTTTCACGGTAGGCAACCTGAGGTTTGCCGACTGTGGCTTCAACATTGAACTCGCGGCGCATACGGTCAACGAGAATGTCGAGGTGAAGTTCGCCCATACCGGAAATAATCGTCTGACCGCTTTCTTCATCAGTGCGAACGCGGAAGGACGGGTCTTCCTGAGCAAGGCGGTTAAGCGCAATGCCCATCTTCTCCTGGTCAGCCTTGGTCTTGGGTTCAACAGCCTGAGAAATAACAGGTTCCGGGAACTCCATCTTTTCAAGGATGATCGGGTTAGCGATATCGCACAGTGTGTCGCCTGTTGTAACTTCTTTCAGACCAACTGCAGCAGCGATGTCGCCGGCGAGAACTTCTTTAATTTCTTTACGTTCGTTGGCGTGCATCTGCAACAGACGACCAATACGTTCTTTCTTGCCCTTAACAGAGTTCAGAACGGTGTCGCCGGAGTTAACAACGCCGGAGTAAACGCGAAGGAAGGTCAGCTGACCAACGAACGGGTCAGTCATGATCTTGAATGCGAGAGCAGAGAACGGCTCTTTGTCATCAGCCTTACGGGAAACAACAGAGTCGTCATCCGGATCAACGCCTTCGACCGGAGGAATGTCAACCGGGCTCGGAAGGAGTTCGATCACGGCGTCAAGCATGCGCTGAACGCCTTTATTCTTAAACGCGGTACCACAGAGCATCGGCTGGATTTCACCGGCGATGGTACGCAGACGCAGACCTTTAGTAATGTCGGCTTCAGACAGGTCGCCTTCTTCAAGGTACTTGTCCATCAGCTCTTCATTGGCTTCAGCAGCAGCTTCAACCATGTTGCTGCGCCATTTTTCAGCATCAGCCTGAAGTTCAGCAGGAATGTCTTCAAATGCGAACTTCATACCCTGGGAAGCTTCGTCCCAGATGATCGCTTTCATCTTGGCCAGGTCAATAACGCCTTTAAATGTATCTTCAGCGCCGATAGGAATAACGATAGGCACAGGGTTGGCCTTCAGGCGGGACTTCATCTGGTCATAGACCTTGTAGAAGTTAGCGCCGGTACGGTCCATCTTGTTTACGAAAGCAAGACGGGGAACACCGTACTTGTTGGCCTGACGCCAAACAGTTTCAGACTGCGGTTGAACACCGCCGACCGCACAGTAAACCATGCAGGCGCCGTCAAGAACACGCATAGAGCGTTCAACTTCAACTGTAAAGTCAACGTGTCCCGGGGTATCAATAATGTTGATACGATGTTCGGGATGATTCATGTCCATGCCGCGCCAGAAGGCAGTCGTAGCAGCGGAGGTAATAGTAATACCGCGCTCCTGCTCCTGTTCCATCCAGTCCATGGTCGCAGCGCCATCATGCACCTCGCCAATCTTGTGATTGACACCGGTGTAGAACAGAATGCGTTCCGTGGTGGTTGTTTTACCCGCGTCAATGTGCGCGGAAATGCCGATGTTGCGATAACGCTCAATCGGAGTTTTGCGAGCCATGTTTTCTATCCTATATTAACGAGAGAGGCTGACACCTCTCCCAATTGTTTAAGAAATTAGTTAAAGCGGAAATGAGAGAAGGCCTTGTTGGCTTCAGCCATACGATGGACTTCTTCACGTTTCTTCATAGCACCGCCGCGGCCTTCGGAGGCGTCAAGTAATTCTCCGGCGAGACGGAGCGGCATGGATTTTTCACTTCTGCCCTTGGCGGCTTCACGCAGCCAGCGCATGGCCAGAGCCATACGGCGAACAGGGCGAACTTCGACCGGAACCTGGTAATTGGCACCGCCAACACGACGGGACTTAACTTCAACCAGCGGACGAACATTGTTCAAAGCGTTGGTAAACACTTCGATAGGATCTTTACCAGACTTAGTCTGGATTTCTTCCAAAGCGCCATACACGATGCGTTCTGCGACGGCTTTCTTGCCGTCAAGCATGATCATGTTGACAAACTTTGTGATTTCCACGGAACCAAACTTAGGATCCGGGAGTACTTCACGTTTAGGTACTTCGCGACGACGGGGCATTTTTTACCTCAATTCTGTCTTCAGTCAAATAAATTAAAAATGCGGGTCAATAAGTGAACCGCGACTTACTCGGTCATAAAAAGAGACCGTCACCGGGTGCGGGCCGGTATTAAGCCTGTTTGGGGCGCTTTGCGCCATACTTAGAGCGAGACTGCTTACGATCCTTGACACCCTGGGTATCAAGAGAACCACGAACAACGTGGTAGCGAACGCCCGGCAAGTCTTTAACACGACCGCCGCGAATCAACACGACGCTGTGTTCCTGCAGATTGTGACCTTCACCTCCAATGTAGGAAATGACTTCAAATCCGTTGGTAAGACGTACTTTGGCAACTTTACGAAGAGCCGAGTTCGGTTTCTTCGGAGTTGTAGTGTAAACACGGGTGCAAACACCGCGTTTCTGGGGGCAGTTCTTGAGCGCGGGGCTCTTGCTCTTTTCAATAGCTCTCTCGCGAGGCTTACGCACTAATTGGTTAATGGTCGGCATAAAGTCCGTATCCGAAACGATTAGAAAACCACTCTTGACGAGTGGGGTTTAACAAAAATACTTTAGGGAGATTGGCGCGGACTCTGCGCAGCGGAGGAGCTCTCTAGGGAGCTTTCAAAGAGCGCAGAAATCCGAGCGGATTTCCGAAAAGTTCCGCATTATTGCTCAAATCTAATCTTTTGTCAAATTTTTCTTGTTCGATTAAGTAGTTAGCAATTGTGTTTCCTGCAACTTCCTACAAAGGAAAAAGGGCGGCCCTTCGGCCGCCCTTCTTGGCTTTTAACGAGTGCTTCTCAGTTTACTTGCTGGGAATAATCACGTCGTCCGCTGCGGATTTGACCGCGTCTCCGACAAGATTCTCATTTCCGACATAAGCAGTGTCAGTCATGATCTCATTGTCGTACTTAAACACGTCCGGATCGCGACGGGCTCTGTGATAGGCCAGACCTGTACCGGCAGGAATCAGACGACCCACAATCACGTTTTCCTTCAGGCCGCGAAGCTCATCACGTTTGCCCATGATGGCTGCTTCGGTAAGAACACGTGTGGTTTCCTGGAAGGACGCCGCAGAAATGAAGGAGTCTGTCGACAAACTCGCCTTGGTAATACCGAGCAGAATGTTGTCGTAGAGCGCCGGACGTTTGCCTTCGGCCAAAACTTTTTCGTTTTCATCCAGCATTTCGCTGCGTTCAACCTGCTCTCCGTTGATGAATCTTGTGTCGCCCGGATCGGTAATCACAACACGGCGAAGCATCTGACGAACAATCACTTCAATGTGCTTGTCGCTGATCTTCACACCCTGCAGACGATACACCGCCTGGACTTCGTCAACAACGTAGCGGGCCAGAGCCTCAATACCGTTCAGACGCAGAATGTCATGCGGATCGGCCGGACCGTCAACAATGACCTCGCCTTTATGAACCACCTGACCGTCATGGACCAGAATTGTCTTGTCCTTCGGAATCAGGAATTCATGTTCGGCGCCTTCCGTATCCGTAATAATCAGACGCTGTTTACCTTTGGTTTCTTTACCGAATGTAACAGTACCGCTGGCTTCGGCAAGTACGCCGGCATCCTTCGGAGAACGTGCTTCGAAGAGCTCGGCAACACGCGGCAGACCGCCGGTAATGTCTCGAGTCTTCTGACTTTCTGTCGGAATTCTCGCCAGAACGTCACCAACGCTCGCGTGGTCACCGTCATGAACCGTGATCAGGGCACCAACCGGAAGCTGAATGCTCACCGGATGCTCTGTTCCCGGAATCTTAACGAGTTCGCCTTCGTCATCAAGAAGCTGAATCATCGGACGACCGATCTTGCTCGAGGCAGAGTGCTTGCCGTCGATAACGACAAGAGAGCTCAAGCCCGTCACTTCATCGATCTGGCTCTTAACTGTGACGTTGTCAATCGCGTTGGCAAAGCGGACACGGCCGGCGTATTCGGTAACGATCGGACGAGTCATCGGATCCCAGTTGGCAAGCTCAATACCGACCTGAACTTCCTGTCCGTCATTGGCGAGCAGGTTCGCGCCGTAAGGAATCTTATGGCGTTCACGTTCACGGCCGTTCTGACCTTCGATAACGATTTCGCCGGAGCGGGAAATAACAACCTTGTTGCCCTTCTCACCCGTCACATAACGCATCGCGCTTGTGAAGCGGACTGTACCGGCAGACTTCGTCACGACGTTGCTCGCAACAGCGTTTCGGCTCGCAGCACCACCGATGTGGAATGTACGCATTGTCAGCTGAGTACCCGGCTCACCAATGGACTGAGCAGCGATAACACCGACTGCTTCACCGGCGTTAACCAGTGTACCTCTGCCGAGATCACGTCCGTAGCACTTCGCGCACAGACCGTAACGGGTTTCACAGGTAAGCGGGGTGCGAACCATCATTTCATCAATACCGAGCTTCGTGATCTGTTCGACATCGTCTTCATTGATCAGATGGCCGGCTTCAAAAATAACTTCATGAGTATCCGGATCGAGAACGTCTTCAGCTGTAACACGGCCAAGAACACGATCGCCCAGAGCTTCAGCAACGTCGCCGCCTTCAACCAGAGCCTTCATCAGAACACCGCGGTGTGTGCCGCAGTCGTCTTCTGTGACCACCAGATCCTGTGTCACGTCAACCAGACGACGAGTCAGGTAACCGGAGTTCGCTGTCTTCAAAGCCGTATCGGCCAGACCTTTACGTGCTCCGTGGGTAGACACGAAGTACTGCAGAACGTTCAAACCTTCACGGAAGTTCGCGGTAATAGGCGTTTCAATAATGGAGCCGTCCGGCTTGGCCATCAGGCCGCGCATACCGGCAAGCTGACGAATCTGCGCAGCGGAGCCTCGGGCACCGGAGTCAGCCATCATGTAAATGGAGTTGAACGATTCCTGCTCAACTTTGTTGCCATGACGATCGATAACAGGCTCCTTGGAAATTTCTTCCATCATTACCTTACCGACCTTATCACTTGTGCGGCCCCAAATATCAACCACCTTGTTGTAGCGTTCACCGGCAGTCACCAAACCGGAAGTGTACTGAGCATCGATCTCTTTAACTTCCTGCTCGGCTTCATGCACAATCTTTTCCTTCGCTTCAGGAACAATCATGTCGTCAATAGCGATGGAAAGACCGCCGATGGTAGCAAGGTGATAACCGCGCTGCATCAGCTTGTCGGCGAAAATAACCGTTTCGCGCAGGCCGCAGCGGCGGAAAGCCATATTGATCAGCTTGGCAATCTCTTTCTTCTTCAGTGTCTTGTTCAGAACGCTGAATGGAAGTCCCGGAGGAAGAATTTCCGAAAGAAGCGCACGGCCGACTGTTGTTTCGTAACGAACTATGCGCGGTGTCTTCTCGCCGGTCTCTTTGTCGACGTCAAACTCTTTCACACGAACCGTGCAGCGAGTCTGAAGCTCGATCGCTTTGTTGGCAATCGCGCGTTCAACTTCGCCGATGTCGGCAAAGAACATACCCTCGCCCTTGCCGTTGATACGTTCACGGGTGGAGTAGTACAAACCAAGCACGATGTCCTGAGACGGAACGATCGAAGGATCGCCGTTCGCCGGGAACAGAACGTTGTTCGAGGCAAGCATCAGAGAACGGGCTTCAAGCTGGGCTTCCAGAGAAAGCGGTACGTGAACAGCCATCTGGTCACCGTCGAAGTCGGCGTTGAACGCCGCGCAGACGAGCGGATGGAGCTGAATCGCTTTGCCTTCAATCAGAAGCGGTTCAAACGCCTGAATACCGAGTCTGTGAAGTGTCGGAGCGCGGTTCAGCATGACCGGATGCTCGTAAATCACTTCTTCCAGGATGTCCCAAACAACCGGTTCCTGGTTCTCGACCATCTTCTTGGCAGCCTTAATGGTTGTCGCAAGACCGCGAAGCTCAAGCTTGTTGAAAATAAACGGCTTGAACAGCTCAAGAGCCATCAGCTTCGGCAGACCGCACTGATGAAGCTTGAGGTACGGGCCAACTGTAATAACAGAACGGCCGGAGTAGTCAACACGCTTACCGAGCAGGTTCTGACGGAAGCGGCCGCCCTTACCCTTGATCATGTCAGCAAGGGACTTCAGAGGACGCTTCGACGGACCGGTCATGGCCTTGCCGCGGCGGCCGTTGTCAAGCAGCGAGTCAACCGCTTCCTGAAGCATACGCTTTTCATTGCGGACAATGATGTCCGGAGCTTTCAGCTCAAGAAGACGTTTCAGACGGTTGTTGCGGTTAATGACGCGGCGATACAGATCGTTCAGGTCACTGGTCGCAAAGCGGCCGCCGTCAAGCGGAACCAACGGACGAAGATCCGGCGGAAGGACAGGAAGAACTTCCATAACCATCCATTCCGGTTTAATGCCGGAGCGCTGGAAGCCCTCAAGAACTTTCAGACGCTTGGCAATCTTCTTAACTTTGGCGTCACTCGTTGTTTCCTTGAGCTCGGTTCTCAGGTCGTTAACTTCCTGATCAATATCGATGGATGCGAGAAGCTCACGAATCGCTTCTGCGCCCATCATCGCCTTGAATTCGTCGCCGTATTCCTCTGTCTTGGCAAAGTAATCGTCCTCAGTCATCAGCTGACCGCGGCGAAGCTCTGTCATGCCGGGGTCGACAACGATGTAGGCTTCAAAATACAGAACACGCTCAATGTCACGGAGCGGGATGTCAAGAACCATACCCATTCTGGAGGGAAGGCTCTTGAGGAACCAAATGTGAGCGACCGGGCTGGCAAGCTCAATGTGTCCCATTCTTTCACGGCGGACTTTGGAAAGTGTGACTTCAACACCGCACTTCTCGCAGACAACGCCCTGATGTTTCAGACGTTTGTATTTGCCGCAAAGACATTCATAATCCTTAACCGGTCCGAAGATCTTGGCGCAGAAAAGACCGTCACGCTCAGGCTTGAACGTACGATAGTTAATCGTTTCCGGTTTCTTTACTTCGCCGTATGACCAAGATCGGATTTTCTCAGGAGAGGCAATACCGATCTTGATTGCGTCAAAAGGCTCATCTTCGCTGTTCTTCTTTAAAAGATTAAAAGGAGAATTCATCATTTTTTAGCAGGTTCCTTATTGCGGTCGAGGTCGATGTCAATACCGAGAGAACGGATTTCCTTAACCAGAACGTTGAAGGACTCCGGCATACCCGCATCGATCACGTGATCGCCCTTGACAATATTTTCATAAAGCTTTGTACGGCCGGTAACGTCGTCAGACTTAACCGTGAGCATTTCCTGCAGTACATAGCTGGCACCATAAGCTTCCAGAGCCCAGACTTCCATTTCACCAAAACGCTGACCGCCGAACTGAGCTTTACCGCCCAGAGGCTGCTGTGTGACCAGAGAGTAAGGACCGGTCGAACGAGCATGCATCTTGTCGTCAACTAAGTGGTGCAGCTTCAGATAATGCATCACACCCACTGTCACAGGTCTGTCAAACGCGTCGCCGGTGCGGCCGTCAAACAGCTGAGCCTGTGTCTTGGAAGGTGTGAGATGAAGCTTCTCAGCGGCTTCCGGCGGGAAGGCAAGATTCAGCATCTCATGAATATCTTCCTCGCTGGCTCCGTCGAAAACCGGAGTCGCAAAAGGAACGCCCTTCTTAAGGTTCTTGGCAAGAACAATGATCTCGTCATCAGTGAGAGAATCAAAGTCTTCTTTCTTGCCGTGGCTCTTGTTGTAGATCTGATTCAGGAAGGCGCGAATCTCTGCAACCTGCTTGGAGCGCTCCTTCTTAAGCATCTCTTCAATTCTCCAGCCCAGACCGAAAGCGGCCCAGCCGAGATGAACTTCAAGAACCTGACCGATGTTCATACGAGACGGAACACCCAGCGGGTTCAGAACGATGTCAACGGGACGTCCGTCAGCCATGAACGGCATGTCTTCCACACGAGTAATACGGGATACGACACCCTTGTTACCATGACGGCCGGCCATCTTATCGCCGGGCTGCAGACGACGTTTGACAGCCAGGTAAACCTTAACCATCTTCTGAACGCCTGTCGGCAGTTCATCGCCCTGTGTCAGCTTCTTGCGTTTTTCTTCAAAGGCAGCGTCAAATTCTTTGCGCTTGTCTTCCAGAGAAATACGAACGTCTTCGATCTGCTTCTGAAGGTTCTCGTCAGCCATGCGGATTTCAAACCACTGGTGAACGTTTACACCGTCCAGATATTCCTGAGTAATCTTCTTACCCTTGCCAAGGCCGTTAGGACCGCCGTTGGCAGCGTGACCGATCAGCTGACGAGCCAAGCGGTCAAATGCGTCGCGCTCAACAATACGGAGCTGGTCATTCAGGTTGGTACGGTAACGCTTCAGCGCTTCGTCAATAATCGACTGCGCACGTTTATCGCGTTCAATACCTTCGCGGGTGAAGACCTGAACGTCAATAACAGTACCAACCATGCCGCTCGGAACGCGCAAAGAGGTATCCTTAACGTCGCTGGCTTTTTCACCGAAAATCGCACGGAGCAGCTTTTCTTCCGGAGTAAGAGAAGTTTCTCCCTTCGGAGTCACTTTACCAACCAGAACGTCACCGGCCTTGACTTCAGCACCGATGTAAACAATGCCGGACTCGTCAAGACGATTAATCTGGTTTTCACTCAGATTCGAAATATCGCGTGTGATCTCTTCACTGCCAAGCTTTGTGTCACGAGCTGAAACAACGAGCTCTTCAATGTGAATGGAAGAATAACGGTCATCAGCAACGACCTTCTCGCTCACCATCACAGAGTCTTCGTAGTTGTAGCCGTTCCAAGGCATAAACGCAACGAGCATGTTCTGACCAAGGGCAAGTTCGCCGAGATCAGTAGAAGCGCCGTCGGCAATCACGTCACCCTTGGCGATATGGTCGCCGGGGTTCACAATCGGACGCTGATTGATGTTAGTGCCCTGGTTGGAACGTGTGAACTTCTGCAGGTTGTAAATATCAACACCGACTCGGCCGGGGATGTCTTCCTCATCATTGACACGAACAACGATACGGTTGGCGTCAACGTAGTCAACAACACCGCCGCGTTCAGCCTGAATCGTAGTGCCGGAGTCAACCGCAACAGTACGCTCAATACCAGTACCGACAACCGGTTTTTCCGGACGCAGACAGGGAACGCCCTGACGCTGCATGTTGGAGCCCATCAGCGCACGGTTCGCGTCGTCGTGTTCAAGGAACGGAATCAGAGACGCAGCAACGGATACAATCTGCGCAGGCGCGACGTCCATGTACTGAACTCGATCAGGCGTCATCAGCACAAATTCGCCCTTGTCACGGCAGCTGACAAGTTCGTCGGAAAGATTGCCGTCCTTATCGATCGCCGCATTCGCCTGAGCAATAATGTAATTGCCTTCGTCAATCGCGGAAAGATATGCGATCTCATTGGTCACGTGACCGTCGATAACCTTGCGGTACGGAGTCTCAAGGAAGCCGTAGTCGTTCAAACGGGCGTAAAGAGCCAGGGAGTTGATCAGACCGATGTTCGGACCTTCAGGAGTCTCAATCGGGCACACGCGGCCGTAATGAGTCGGATGAACGTCTCGAACTTCAAAGCCCGCTCTTTCGCGAGTCAGACCGCCTGGACCAAGAGCAGAAATACGACGCTTGTGCGTGATTTCAGACAGCGGGTTCGTCTGATCCATGAACTGGCTCAGCTGAGAAGAGCCAAAGAACTCACGAATCGCAGCGCTGATCGGCTTGCTGTTGATCAGATCATGAGGCATCAGGTTGTCAGCTTCGGCCTGGCCGAGACGCTCACGAACCGCGCGTTCAACACGAACGAGACCGGAACGGAACTGGTTTTCTGTCAGTTCGCCGACACAGCGGACACGACGGTTGCCCAGATGGTCAATATCGTCGATCTGGCCTTCACCGTTGCGAAGCTGAACGATCGCCTTCATCGTGTCGATGATGTCTTCCGGTTCAAGTGTCATCGGACCCTGCTCGGTTCCTCTCTTGAAGCGGGAGTTGATCTTCATGCGGCCGACGCGGGACAGATCATAAGTTTCCGGATCAAAGAACAGACGACGGAAGAGCGTTTCAACCGCTTCTTCTGTCGGCGGCTCGCCGGGACGCATCATGCGGTAAATCGCGATACGAGCGGAAAGCTGATCAGGAGTTTCGTCCAAACGCAGCGTGTCGGAGATATACGGACCGCGGTTCAGTTCATTGACGTAAATCGTCTGGAATTCCGTAACGCCCTTCTCACGCATCTGAACAAGCAGATCGGCAGTGATCTCATCGTTGGCGTTCGCAACAATTTCGCCGCTTTCTTCATCATAAAGATTCGTAGCGAGGACTTTACCGACAAGAATTTCGTCAGGAATATTCAGTTCGGTAATACCAAGCTTTTCCATGTCGCGAACATGCTTAGCGTTGATGCGCTTATCTTTCGGGACAATAACTTTGCCGTCTTTGTCTTTAATATCAAAGGCAGCAATCTCACCGCGGAAGCGCGCCGGGACAAGCGCCATGGAAGCGCCGTCTGCATTGAGCTTGTAGGAATCAAAGTCGTAGAACTGCTGAAGGATGCTCTCAGGAGTCATGCCCAGTGCTTTGAGCATGATCGTACCCGGCATCTTGCGACGGCGGTCAATACGGAAATGCAGAATGTCCTTAGCGTCAAACTCAAAGTCAAGCCAGGAGCCGCGGTAAGGAATAATGCGGGCGCTGAAGAGCAGTTTGCCGGAGCTGTGGGTCTTGCCGCGGTCATGCTCAAAAAATACGCCCGGAGAACGGTGAAGCTGAGATACAATAACGCGCTCAGTTCCGTTGATAATAAAAGAACCCTTATTGGTCATGAGCGGGATCTCGCCCATGTATACTTCGGATTCGCGAATCTCTTTAACGGTGCTCTGTTTAGGAGAGTCTCTGTCTAAAATAACAAGACGAACTTTGGCGCGCAGGCGAGAACAATAATTCAGACCGCGGAGCTGACATTCCGAGACATCGAAGACAGGATCGTCTAAAATGTACTCTTGAAATTCAAGTCTTGCTAAGCCGTTGTGGCTGACAATAGGGAAAATGGAAGTAAATGCACCCTGTAAACCCTGGTCACGACGCTCAGAAGCCGGGACACCGGTCTGAAGAAATTCGTGATAGGAATGCAATTGCGTTTCCAGTAAGGAAGGCACCTCAAGTACGCTCGGACGCTTCGCAAAGCTTTTCCGAATACGCTTCTTTTCAGTGAACGAGTACGACATGAACACTCCGTTCGGAAGAGAAACAAAAGAAATTCCAATAGTTGCAGATTAGACACGAATAGCCACGCTAGGCCTCATGAGAGGCCCTTGCGCGGCATAACACAAATTGTCAAATTTACTGCATCCATTGAAGACTTTGACTAGACCTAAGTAGATCCACTCAGAGTTTCCATTGAAAAACAAGGCTCCAAAAATTTTGGAGCCTTGCAGTATACCTAAAAAATTACTTCAAGTCAACTTTAGCGCCGGCAGCTTCGAGTTTCTTCTTAGCTTCTTCAGCGTCAGTCTTGGCAAGGCCTTCCTTAACAGTCTTCGGAGCGCCGTCGACGAGGTCTTTGGCTTCCTTCAGGCCGAGGCCGGTCAGTTCACGAACAGCCTTAATAACCTGGACTTTGTTAGCGCCGATTTCAGTCAGAACGACGTCGAATTCGGATTTTTCTTCAGCAGGAGCAGCAGCGGCAGCACCGGGGGCGGCAACAGCAACAGCAGCAGCGGCAGCGGAAACACCGAACTTTTCTTCCATCATTTTGATGAGTTCGGAAACTTCAAGGACGGACATGGACGCGATTGCGTCAAGGATTTCTTCTTTGGACAAAGCCATTTTGTTACTCCAATACGTTGTGTACGTAAAATTTAAACTAATTTAACTAAATCAGGCAGCAGCCTGCTGATCTTTGGCATCGCGCACAGCAGCAAGAGTTCTGACGAAACGCGCCGGAACTTCGTTGAGCGTACGGACAAACTTGGCGACAGGTTCGTTCATTGTAGCCATGAGTTTAGCCAGCAACTCTTCTCTGCTCGGCATTGTAGCGAGCTTCTCAACACCGGCAACGTCAAGGACGCTGTTCGGCATTGCGCCGCCCTTAATAACCAAGGCAGGATTGTCTTTGGCAAACTTGGCGATTACCTTAGCCGCAGCAACCGGATCGGCGGAAAAACCATACATCAAAGGACCGGCGAACTGGTCGGACAATCCTTCGAACGGAGTTTCCTTCACGGCACGGCGAACTAAAGTATTCTTCAGTACGCGCAACTCAACACCATTCTTACGTGCTTCAGCACGAAGTTTGGTAGCTGCATCAACGGTCAGCCCACGATATTCGGCAATAACAAGACCCTGAGTACCGGCGATAATTTCACCGATCTCTTTGATCATGTCAGCCTTTTCTTGTCTGTTAAGACTCATGGTCTGCTCCACTCAGAGGTGCTGAATTATCAGCACCGGTTTACTAATAACCGGCTCACTCCGAGAGTTTCAAGGAAAATGCCGATGTACGGCACACAACGCTTGTTCTCTCTTCGGTTGCCATCTACGCTGGGATCCTCAGTCAAGGAAATTATGAAGTGACATTCACCAGCGGTCTTTGACGGCTACGGCCCGAAGGCCGTAACCCAAAGTACTTTACTTGAGGCTTTCGCCTCGGATCATCTGATTCAGACGATCAAATTATCCTAATGTCTGAACGTCGATCTTGACGCCGGGGCCCATTGTAGAGCTGACGGACATCTTGCGAAGGTAGACACCCTTTGCTGAAGCGGGTTTGGCCTTATTGAGGGCTTCAACCAGCGCTTTGACGTTCTGAAGAAGCTTGTCGGCTTCGAAAGAAGCACGGCCGACAGGAGCGTGGATGATACCAGCTTTATCGGCACGGAACTGAACCTGACCTGCTTTGGCGTTCTTAACAGCCTGAGCAACGTTCGGAGTAACAGTACCAAGCTTCGGATTCGGCATTAAACCGCGCGGGCCGAGGATCTGACCAACCTGACCGACAAAACGCATTGCGGACGGTTCGGCGATAACGATGTCGAAGTTGATTTCACCGGCCTTAACCTGGTGAACCAGGTCTTCCAGACCAACAACATCAGCACCGGCTTCTTTGGCGGCTTCAGCAGCAGCGCCCTGAGCGAACACGGCAACGCGAACAGTCTTGCCTGTACCGGCAGGCATAACGATCGCACCACGGACAGCCTGGTCGCTCTTGCGAGGATCAATACCAAGCTGAACAGCAACGTCAACGGATTCATCAAACTTAGCGTTGGCGAGAGCCTTCACGAGTTCAATCGCTTCGTTGAGGCTGTAGAACTTCTGAGCCTCGACTTTGCTCTTGTTTTCTTTTTCACGTTTGCTGATAGCCATTACTTAACTCCTTCAACGGTAATACCCATCGAACGAGCGCTTCCGGCGATCGTGCGAACGGCGGCGTCCATATCGGCTGCTGTGAGGTCAGGCATCTTTGTCTTGGCGATCTCTTCAGCCTGAGCACGTGTGATCTTACCGACTTTGTCAGTATGAGGACGTGCAGAACCCTTCTGAATCTTCGCGGCTTTCTTAATCAGAATAGTAGCCGGGGGAGTCTTCATGATGAATGTGAAGCTCTTATCGGCGTACGCTGTGATCACAACAGGAATCGGCAGACCAGGTTCAACACCCTGTGTCTTAGCATTGAACGCTTTGCAGAATTCCATAATGTTCAAGCCGCGCTGGCCCAACGCCGGTCCGATAGGAGGCGAAGGATTCGCTTTGCCGGCAGGAACCTGAAGCTTAATAAAGCCTACGATTTTCTTTGCCATTTGCTTTCCTTACGGGTAATCGCTTTTAAAAGCTCCCCGAGGTAAAAATTAAGTCCACTGTAAAAACCTAATCGTCGGACTCTTAACGATCAGGAGAATTAACCTTTTTCTACTTCGTTGAACGCTAATTCAACGGGGGTCTCACGACCAAAGATGAGAACTTTAACACGAAGTCGGTTCTTATCGTAGTTAACGTCCTCAATAATTCCTTTAAATTCTGTAAACGGACCGTTCTTAATACGGACAGACTCACCAACCTCGAATTCAACTCTCGGTCTCGGAGCTTCATTTCCGTCTGCCATCTTCTTCTTGATTACATCGATTTCACGAGTAGGCAAGGGAGAAGGCCTGTTCGCGCTACCGCCTAAAAAGCCGGTGATGCGCGGTGTATTCTTAACCAGATGCCATGTTTCGTCATTCATGATCATGTTGACGAAAATATAGCCGGAGTACATGCGACGTGTGGAAACACGCTTTTTACCGTTGCGGACTTCAGCGACATCTTCAGTCGGCAGAAGAATTTCTCCGAAAGAATCTTCAAGGCCGGCGCGCTTAATGCGCTCCCTCAGTGCGGATTCAGCACTTTTCTCCATTCCGGAGTAAGTGTGAATAACGTACCACTTCATGTCGTCTGCCATAACTTGCCTCGTTAGATTAAGGAAAGAAGTACATCGTAAAGGAGGAATTCAATCAGCTTGTCAACCACGAAAAGGAAAAAAGCTACGACAACGACAAAGGCACAAACGAGCCCTGTCGTATTGACTGTCTCTTTTCTGGTCGGCCAAACAACTCTTCTCAGCTCTTCATAAGAGGCGCGGCAATACGCAGCAAACTCTTTTCCGGGAGCACTGAACCATCCAATAACGACACCCACAGCCAGACAGCCGACTAAAATGCCGGCACGAACAGCTGTCGGTTGTTCGGCTAACAGAGCAAAAGCAAACACTCCGCTCAAAGCGATAAGAACGGCGATCGTCATCAGAACGATACCGCCTTTGCTTTCGGGTGCTGGTGCTGTTTTTTGCGTACTCATCTGTATTTCCGGTGAAATCAAACCGCGATCCGAGGACCGCGGTTCTGAATTGTGGCAGGGGCAGAAGGAATCGAACCCTCAACCTACGGTTTTGGAGACCGTCGCTCTGCCAATTGAGCTATACCCCTATTGACTCTCTCAAACGAGAGAGCTTAAAACTTATTAGGCTTCGATCTTAGAAACAACGCCGGCACCGACAGTGTGGCCGCCTTCACGGATAGCGAAGCGAAGACCTTCTTCCATAGCGATCGGGGCGATCAGTGTAACGTCCATACGGATGT
>Ga0073908_1003565_pt1 | contig 15727 bp, 17 predicted proteins | sample MucameincwithD2O_FD_65484 | JGI IMG/M metagenome (GOLD analysis project Ga0073908, IMG submission 65484) | Mouse cecum microbial communities from Vienna, Austria - Mucus amended microcosms incubated with D2O | ecosystem: Host-associated > Mammals > Digestive system > Large intestine > Cecum...
ATAATACTCACCAAATAGCAATTTCCAAGTAGCCTAAGAAACTACTTTCTGCTGAACAGTAAGTTTATAGCACATATTTGAAGTTTAGTTTTTTAGTAGTAATTTTAAATTTTGCACTTAATATTTTTTATAATAATTTTCTGAATGAAAAGTTCGAATGTAAACAGAGTATTTTATTAGTAGAATATTTTTAAAGAAAATAGGGAATCTCAAACTTGTTTTTGAGGGCGCTGTTTTCTTTAAAAAGTCTATATGTAGCTTCAAGATTTATCAAATAAATATTGAAGTACTGAAACTGTAACAACTAAAGTTTAACATTTTCAGCAAATACGACGGATTACCGAGAACTTTGAAAGAAGAAAATTTATTATAAAAAATATAAGTTATATAAATAAAATTACTCACACAAATAATAATTTAGTATAACTTTAGCTCATTTTGCAAATACTAACAACAAATTATTTTTAAGTAAGAAAGAGGGAAAAATTATGAGTGAGCATCCTATAGAAGGTCTTATGGAGACAGCTATGAATAGTATTAAAGATATGATTGATGTTAATACTATAATAGGAGAACCAATAGAAACAAGCAATGGAATGGTAATAATACCAATTTCGAAAGTTTCACTTGGATTTGCTGCTGGTGGTAGTGAATTTAAAGGAGAAACAGTTGATGAATATAAGAAAAAAGACAGAGAAGAAGAAGTTCAATATAGACTACCATTTGGTGGAGGTAGTGGAGCTGGAATTTCAATAAATCCAGTTGCATTTGTAATTGTACAAAAAGATTCAATAAAAGTATTACCAATTGAACATAATTCGGCAATAGAGCGATTGATTGATTATGTTCCAGATTTAATGGAAAAAGCAGATAGTTTTATGGATAAGACATTAGAAAATCAAGATAAATCAAAAGAATCAAAAGGAAATGTAAAAAAAAGTAAAATAATCAAAAAAATAAAAACCAAACCAGTTATAGAAACAGAAGAATCAGAGGGACTTAAAGAAAATATGGAAGATTCTAAAACTGAACAAGAATAGAAAGTGGGCTATAAGTAGTCCATTTTTTTATCTTATTAAAAATAAAAAAAGAGAATAAATGTTCAGTAAAATATTGAAAAAAAAGTATGAGTATGATAGAATATAAAAACTAAAAAATATATAAAGTTATAAAGAGGATTTATGGTAGATTTAGAAAAAAATATTCAATACATAAAAGGAGTAGGACCAAACCGTGCTACTCTTTTAAATAAATTAGGAATATATACATTAAAAGATTTAATTACATATTTTCCGAGAGAACATGAAGATAGAGGGAAAGCAATAGGTATTGGAGAAGCTCAAAATGGTGAGGAAGCGCTTATTTCTGCATTTCCAATTGGAAGAATAAATGAATTAAGAATACGAAAAAATCTTATGCTTTGCAAGCTTATAGTTAGAGATGAAACTGGAAGTTGTCAAATTACTTGGTATAATCAACCATATTTAAAAAATGTTTTTAAACCTAATGTAAGATATAATTTTTTTGGAAAGATTTCAATAAAAGCTGGAAAAGTTGAAATGCAATCACCAATATATGAAGAAGAAGGAGCAGGAAAAAGTACAGGAAAAATTATTCCAATATATCCTCTAACATATAATTTAACTCAAAATACAATTAGAAAAGTTATAGAAACAGGGCTTCAAGATGTAAATGGAAAATTAGATGAAGTTTTACCAGAATATTTATTAAATAAATATAATTTGTATGATTATAATACTGCAATAAATCAAATCCATTTTCCTGAAGATTTTGAAAAATTTAATAAAGCAAGAAGAACATTAGCATTCGAAGAACTATTTTCTATGCAACTTGCACTTTTAAAATTAAAAAATAGATATGAAACAAATAAACCTGGAATTGAATTTAGCAAAGATGCGAAAATGTCTGATGTAGTAGATTCATTACCATTTAAACTTACAAAAGCACAATTAAGAGTGTTGGAAGAAATTGATAAAGATATGGAATCAACAAAACCTATGAATAGATTATTGCAAGGTGATGTTGGTTCTGGTAAAACAATAGTTGCATTAATTTCAGCATATAAAGCTGTAAAATCTGGATATCAAGCAACTATAATGGCACCAACAGCTATACTTGCAACTCAACATTTAGAATCATTTAATGAAATATTAAAAGATTCTGGAATAAAATGTGAATTGTTAATTAGTGGTATAAGCAAAAAGAAAAAAGAAGATATATTACAAAGGTTACAGAATGGCGAAATTGATATTTTAATTGGAACACATGCTATTTTAGAAGAAAATGTTGTATTTAATAAGCTTGGGTTAGTAGTAACTGATGAGCAACATAGATTTGGAGTTAGACAAAGAAGTATAATTGTAGAAAAAGGAAACAATCCAGATGTTTTAGTTATGACAGCAACTCCAATTCCAAGAACACTTGCATTAATTTTATATGGGGATTTAGATATTTCGATAATAGATGAACTTCCTCCAAATAGAAAGAAAATTGAAACATATGCTGTTACAAAAGGTATGGAACAAAGAGTAAATAATTTTATTGCAAAAAATATTAATGAAGGTAGACAATGTTATGTAGTATGTCCACTTGTTGAAGAAAATGAAGAAATAGATGCCAAATCAGTAATGGAAATTTATGAAAATTATAAAAAGAATATTTTTCCAAATTATAGAGTAGAATATTTACATGGAAAGATGAAACCCAAAGAAAAAGATTCTATAATGGAAGAATTTAAAAGTGGAAATATAGATATTTTAATTTCTACAACAGTTATTGAGGTAGGTGTTAATGTTCCAAATAGTAATATTATGATTATTGAAAATTCTGAAAGATTCGGTTTAGCTCAACTTCATCAATTAAGAGGAAGAGTTGGTCGTCGGAGAATATCAATCATTTTGTATCCTAAAATATCAAGGAAATTCTCAAATTATAAGAGAAAGAATGAAAGTAATTTCAAGTACAAATGATGGATTTATTATTTCTGAAAAAGATCTAGAATTGCGTGGGTCAGGAGAATTTTTTGGTACAAAACAACATGGAATTCCAGAGTTCAAGATAGCTAATTTATTTGAAGATATAGCACTTTTAAAACAAGCTCAAGGAGTTGCAATAGAAATAATAGATAAAGATCCATTATTAGAAAGTGAAGAAAATAAATTATTAAAAAAATTAGTTGATGAAAAATTTAAAGATAGAATTGAAATATAAGATATTTCACATAAATTTCACTTTACTATAATTGACAAACTATACTAAAGATAATAAAATGTATACGTTAAAATTTAAGAAAAAGAGGATGTTGAATTTTGAGAGTATTTTTACTATTAATAGGAACAATAGCACTAGCTATTGGTGTAAAATTTATATATGATGCGAGACCAATAGTAAAAAAATATTTTGGTTTAGGAGATAAAAATGAAGCCACTTTAGGATTAAAAATGTTTGGTTTTTTACTTTCCATACTTGGTGGTGTTTTAATATATTTTATGTATTAAATTAATTACACAAATTACAATATTACAGAAAGAAAAGAGGAATTTATATGAGAATAACTTACGAAAATAAAGAATATGAAGTACAAGAAGGACTTACAATAAGAGAAGCTTTTAAAGAACAAATAGAAAATAGTAGTGTGAAAGATATTATTGCAGCTAGACTTAATAATACAATAGAATCATTAAATTTACCAATAAAAAATGATGGAGAAATTGAATTTATAAATAGAAGTGATAGAGATGGAAGAATTATATATATAAGAGGATTACTATTTATTATGAGTAAAGCTTTTTCAGAAGTTTATCCAGAAGCACTTTTAACAGTTAATTATCAATTGTCAAATGCAATGTTTGGAACTGTTGATAATATTGAAGTAACAGAAGAAATGATTTCAAAAGTAAAATCTAAAATGGTAGAAATAATTAATGAAGATTTACCAATAACAAAAGTAATAATGACACAAGAAGAAGCGGAAGAATTTTATAAAAAAGAGGCAACTTTAAAAGGAAAGCTTCAAACAGATATAGATAAAGAAAAAGTATCTTTATACTATTGTGAAGATTATTATAATTATTTTTATGGTACAATGCCAATTTCTACTGGTTTTGCTAAAGTTTTTGATTTTGTAAAATATAGAAATGGATTTTTAGTAAAATATCCAAGTGTAACTGAACCAGATAAACTTCAAGAAACTAAAGAATCATTGAAATTAGTTTCAGCAATGGATGAATATGATGAAATATACAGATTAATGAAAATAAATACTGTACATAGATTAAATAAAAAAGTTAGAGAATCAAAGGGAATAAAGGAATTAATTTTATTTTCTGAAGCTCTACATGAAAAGAAAATTGCTGAAATCGCAAACAAAATAAAAGAACATGGAAATGTTAGAATGGTCTTGATAGCAGGACCTTCTTCATCAGGGAAAACAACTTTTGCTGGTAAATTAGGAATGAGTTTAAAAGTAAATGGAATAAAACCAGTTACAATTTCTGTTGATAATTATTTTGTGGAAAGAGAAGACAATCCTAAAGATGAAAATGGAAATTATGATTTTGAATGTATTGAAGCATTAGATTTAAAGTTATTTAATAGTCAATTAGTAGATTTACTAGCAGGAAAAGAAGTAAAACTTCCTACATTTAATTTTACAACTGGAAAAAAGGAATATAGAGGAAATACTTTAAAATTAAAAGAAGATGAAATACTTGTTATAGAAGGAATTCATTGTATGAATGATAGATTAACAAGTCTAATTCCTAAAGAGAATAAGTTTAAAGTTTATATTAGTGATTTAACTGTTTTAAATATAGATTATTATAATAGAATTTCAACAACAGATACAAGATTAATAAGAAGAATTGTAAGAGATTACAAATTTAGAAATTATACAGCAGAGCATACTTTAAAAACTTGGTATTCTGTAAATAGAGGAGAACAAAAAAATATATTCCCATATCAAGAAGAAGCAGATTGTATGTTCAATTCATCAATTGTTTATGAGCTTGCAGTATTAAAAGAATATGCAATGCCATTACTAGAAGAAATACCTCAAAGTTCTAGGGAATATAGTGAGGCAAGAAGATTAATAACTTTATTAAAATATTTTGAGTCTGTACCATCAGAAAATATTCCAAATAATTCTTTATTAAGAGAATTTATTGGTGGAAGTATATTTGAAGACTAATAAGAGGAGTAATTAAATGGCAAACTTTACAGTAATAGATGAAGAATTTATTTGTGAAAACTGTGGTAGTAAAGTAAAAAAATTAGGATATTCATGTAGAAATCATTGTCCTGTTTGTTTACATTCTAAACATGTTGATATAAATCCAGGAGATAGGGCTGAGGAATGCCATGGAATTCTAGAGCCGATAGGATTAGATATAACTAATCGAAAAGGATATGTAATAATTTTTAAATGTAAAAAGTGTGGAGCTATTAGAAGAAATAAAGCTGCTGAAGATGATAATATGGACTTGATTATAAAATTAAGTGTAAAAGAGGATTAAAATTTAATTATGAAAGTAAAAAGATTAATTTTATTAGTGTTAATAGTTATATGGGCTGTATTAATATTCGGACTTTCTGGTCAAAATGGTACAGAATCTTCTGGTCTTAGTAGAAAAATTGTAGAAATTTTTACTAAAGATGAAGAAATAGTAGATATTGTTGAGCCATATGTTAGGAAACTTGCTCACTTTAGTGAATATGGTTTAGGTGGAATACTTTTTATATCATTGTTTTCTACTTATAAATGGACTGATAGAAAAATGATGTTTGTGTCAATTGCATTAGGAATTTGGTATGCATCAATGGATGAAATACATCAACTTATGGTAGATGGAAGGCATGGGAGCATATTTGATGTATATTTAGATTCACTAGGATTTTCAACTGGTGTATGTGGAATGATGGCTATTCTTAAAATAAAGGAAATGCTAAATCATAAGAATAAAAAAATAGTAAAGAGGGTAAAAAATGGTTAATTTTAAAAAAATCATAGCTGAAAAAATTGCGAAAGTAGCTGAATTAAACACTGAAGAAATAGAAAGTTATATAGAAATACCACCAAATCAAGAAATGGGAGATTATGCATTTCCTTGTTTTAAACTTGCAAAAACATTAAGAAAAGCTCCACCTATTATTGCAACAGAATTAAAAGAAAAAATTGAAATTGATAGTGATATTGAAAAAATAGATATTGCAGGAGGATATTTAAATTTCTATATAAATAAATTAGAACTTGCCAAATCTGTTTTAGAAGAAATAGATTTAAAACAAGAAAATTATGGTTCAAATGAATCTGGAAATGGTAAAAATATTGTTATAGATTATTCTTCACCTAATATTGCTAAACCATTTCATATTGGACATTTAAGAAATACTGTTATAGGCTCTGCATTATACAAAATATATAAATATTTAGGATACAATACTACTAGTGTAAATCATCTTGGAGATTATGGAACACAATTTGGAAAAATGATTGAAGGTTATAAAAGATGGGGAGAAGAATATGATTTAGAATCTAACCCAATAGATGAATGTATGAATATATATGTAAGAATAAATAACCTTTGTAAAGAAGATGAATCTGTTTTAGAGCAATGTAGAGAAAATTTTAAAAAAATTGAAGAGGGAGATCCATATTGTGTTGAAATATGGAATAAATTCAAAAGTCTAAGTTTAAAAGAATTTCAAAAAATATATGATTTATTAGGTGTAACATTTGATTCATTTAATGGAGAAGCTTTTTATTCTGACAAAATGGATGAGGTTGTAGAAATTTTAGAAAAAAATAATTGTTTAAAGGAATCTGAAGGTGCTAAAATTGTAGATTTAGAAGAGAAAGGGTTAGGAGTTTGCATGATAAAAAAATCAAATGGATCTACAAGTTATGCAACAAGAGATTTAGCTGCGGTTTTATATAGAACAAGAACATATGATTTTGATAAATGTTTATATGTTGTTGCTTATGAACAAAATCTTCATTTTAAACAAATTTTTGAAGTTGCTAAATGCTTAGAAATTCCAGAAAAGTGTTTAAATGGATTAGAACATGTTGCTTATGGAATGGTAAGATTAACAACAGGCAAAATGTCTACACGTGAAGGAACTGTTATAAAAGTAGACGAATTATTACAAGAGGCAATAGATAGAGTTCAAAAAATAATTGAAGAGAAAAATCCTAATATGGAAAATAGAGAAGAAGAAGCAAAGAAGATTGGTATAGGTGCTGTTATTTTCAATAATGTATGTAGTACAATAATTAAAGATCAAGTTTTTGATTGGAATACAGTATTAAACTTTAACGGGGAAACAGGACCATATATTCAATATGTATATGTTAGAACCAAAAGTGTTTTAGAAAAAGCAGGATATATACCAAATATAAATGAAGTTAATTTTGAACTTTTACAAGATAAAGAGAGTTTAAAAGTAATTTCTACACTTTATAATTTTGAAAATATTTTAATGTCAGTTGTAGAAAAGAATGAACCATCGCTTTTAGCAAGATATTTAATTGAATTAAGTCAAAATTATAGTAATTTTTATAATGAAAATAAAATTATTGCTGATAATAAAGAGATTCAAAATGCTAGAGTATATTTAAGTAAAGCTGTTGGAACTGTTTTAAAAACAGGTGCAAGCTTACTAGGAATTCAAATGCCTGATAAAATGTAAAATAAAATCTAAAAAGCGTCGAGTGTAAAAACTCGACGTTTTTGTGCGCCTGAAATGAATTATCTGTGCTGATTAAAAAGGGCAACAGACTAAATTTTATTAATAAATTCTTAATAAAGTATACCTTTTTTCTTAATAAAGTTTTTATATAATAAAAATAATAAAATGAGAGTTTTGTAAAAGAGGCGATATTATGAATTTTTTTAAAGTATTAATTTTGATAATTAATTTTATATCAATAAGTTATATGTTATATTATGTGTTAATTGGAGTATTTGCATTTAAAAAGAAGTCCAATTATATAGAAAAAAAGAAAGTTAAAAAATTTGCAGTAATTATTCCAGCAAGAAACGAAGGAGTTGTAATTGGCGAATTAATTCAGAGTTTAAATAATCAAGATTACCCAAAAGATAAATATGACATATATGTAGTACCTAATAATTGTGATGATAATACTGAAGAAATTGCTAAAAGTCATAATTCCAAAATTATAGATTGTAGCAAAACTATAACTAATTCAAAAGGAGATGTATTAAGATATGCTTTTAAATATTTAAGAGAAAATGATTATGATGCATATTTAATTTTTGATGCTGATAATGTTGTTCATCCAAATTTTATAAAAGAAATGAATAATAAGTTAGTAGAAGGATATAAAATTGCACAAGGTTATAGAGATAGTAAAAATCCAAAGGATACATGGATATCAAGTTCGCATTCTCTTCATTATATAATTCAAAATTACTTTATGAATAGAGCAAGAGATAATATAAATAAATCATGTTTTGTAAATGGAACAGGATTTATGATATCAAAGGAATATATAGAAGAAAATGGTTATAATGCATTAACTATTACAGAAGATATTGAACTTAATGTAAATTGTGGATTAAATAATGAACAGATTGCATTTGTTGAAAATGCAATAACGTATGATGAACAGCCAACTACTTTTGAAGTATCATGGAAACAAAGAAAAAGATGGTCAGTTGGAACTCTTCAATGTTTAAAAGCATATTGGAATAGAATTATAAAAGATATATTTATAAATAGAAATTTTGGTTCAGTAGAATCTATAATGTTTTTAACAGCCCCACTTGTACAGTTAGTGGGAACCTTTAATATTGTATTGCAAGTAATAGTTGATTTTGTAATGTATAGAAAAATCAATTATGTATCTAAGGCAATTCTATTGATACTATATTATATTAGTAATATAATACTTACTATTGGTATTGTAAAAATTAATCAAAAGCATGTTAGAAATTATATAAAAGGTATTATTTTATTACCAATATTTTATCTATCATGGGTACCAATAAATGTAGTTGCATTATTTGAAAAGAAATCAACTTGGGAAAGGATAGAACATACAAGAACTGTTAATTTAGAAAATATTTTAAAATTTAATTATATTAGTAAAAATGGAGTAAAATATGAAGAATAACAAAATGAAAATTCTTAAAACATTTATTTTTATATTAATATTAGTAATGATGATAATTATGACCATAAAAGTTTTTCCAATATTTAAAAATATAGCAACAGAAGAAGGAAGAAAAGGTTTTAAAAGTAATATTGAAAATTCTGGTTATCAAGGAATATTAATGATATTGGGATTAATGTTTGCTCAAATTTTTTTTCCAATATTACCAGGAGAGCCTGTGGAACTTCTTGCAGGAATGTGTTTTGGAACATGGGGTGGACTATTGGTATTGTATACAGGTGTATTTATTACAACACTTGTAATTTACTTTTTAGTTAGAAAGTTTGGTAAAGACTTTATTGTAACTTTTGTCTCAGAAGAAAAAGTTTCTAAAATTGAAAATAGCAAAACATGGAATGACAAAAAGAAAATTAGAACATTGCTGTTTTTATCATTTTTTATACCAGGACTTCCAAAAGATATATTTGTATATATAGGAGGATTGCTTCCAATAAAGCCAATTGAATTTTTGTTAATATCAACATTTGCAAGATTTCCATCAATTATATCTTCAACAATTGCAGGAAGCAATTTATTATATGGAAATTGGATTGTAATTTTAATTACGTATATTATAACTTTTACTATTTCAGGAATCTTGTTATTTATATTAAATAGAAAACCAGAAATAAGCAAGAGTATAATGCAAAATTGACTTATTTATGTTAACATGATATAATGCATGTTATGATATTATAGATGTTTTTCCAGAAGTAGCTCACTAATTATGTAGTAATGGAAGGAGAAAATTTATGAAATGGAGCAAAGAACTCATTGCAAACAATGACAATCTGCAATGTGAAACTAACACAGGAGAAGTTTATCTGCTTGATAGGCGGGAAAAAGGAGAAAAATTGCCAAGCGGAAAAGAAGTAAAAAGGGGATATGCAATCTATAAGTTGATTGCCGACGATTCTAGTGAAGCGTATGTTTTAGCCATGGAAAATGACCTTGCACCTTCACTGTACAATCCACCTATTTTGCTTACAGAAGATCAGGTTCTGAATTTTCTCAATTGCCCTGAAAATGCGACAGAGTTTACTTTCAACAAATGGCTTAATTGCTACCGATGAATCAAAAAAGGTTGCCCAAAGGAGTTATTCCTAAGGGCAATTTTTATTTATATTAAATAGGAAATCCAATATTGTTCAAGACATAGTATAGTATTGATTTTTTATGTAAATATGATATAATATAAATGATATGCATATTTTTTTATTGTATATTTAGACTCTAATAACAATAATATAGAAAACAGGAGGAAATAGTATGAGTCAAATTAAATTACCTAAGGAAAACATTGTATTGGATCATGTGGATATTGTTACATCTCATATGTGCAATAACCGGTGTAAGCATTGTATAGACAAGTTCATTAGAACATCTACACAGGTTATTTCATTGGAAACGATTGAGAAGTTTTTGGACATAATCCGAACTTACACAAACAAAAAGCTGGAAGTTCTTCTTCTTGGAGGAGAACCTACGCTTTTAGCAACTGAAAAACTAATTTCTATCGCAGAACTTGTTCATAGCAAAGGCTTTCTGGTGATGATGAGTACTAACGGAATTCTTAAGCAGAAAATAATTCAGCTTATTCCGTATTACGATTCCATTCAGATTACAGTTAACAGCGATGAAGAAGTGGATTTTTGGAGACAATGGAGTGACAAAATAAACATCAAGTTATCAGGAGATGCCGGCCTTACTTTAGAAAAGCTTGAGCATTTTGTGAAATACACGGAGGGATTTTTTAGGAGATCAATTAGCATGTATTTTACACCAGATTTTGAGGAGCTGTGTAAAGATAAGGAAATCTGGGCATTGCTTGATACATTGGAATGGGAGCGTAATGGCTCATACATGTATACATTTTATAAAGGAGTAAGAATAAAGAAATGTATACATGGTGAGACAAATATCGTAGATGAGCCAACTGTGCCTAAGGTTTATCCCAATGGAAACTATAACAAAACATGGTGTCATGAGGAACTTGATGATTATTTGAGTGGTACATGGAACAGGTAATTTAATCTCTTTCTGGCATAAGATTTTTGCAGAAATGAGAATGAAGTTTTTCCGAGAAAAGAATTCATTAACTAAATAGTAAAGAGTAAGAGGAAACTTATGAAGTAATTGCCCTTGGAGTTATTCCTAAGGGCAATTTTCTTTTTTAATAAATTACAGAAAATTATTGACAATATTAGAAATAAATATAATAATATATTATATTATTTATGGAGGTGAATTAAATGAAATATAAATGTACATTATGCGGATATATTTATGATGAAGCAGTAGAAGGAACAAAATTTGAAGACTTACCAGATACATGGGTTTGCCCACTTTGTGGAGTAGGAAAAGAAATGTTTGAAAAAGTTGAAGAATAATTCAGCTATAATATAAAAAATATCACTCAATTGATTATTCTTGAGTGATATTTTTTTATTATTTTAATAGGATTATTATAGATTTAACCACAATATCTTTCATAATATCGTAATTCATGTCTTTATGTTTGTGATATACAATTTCATGGCACAAATTATCTATCATAGAGATAATTAAATGTGCTTTTTCTTTGATATTATCCGTTTTTATATTTTTACTTTCTAAAACAGAAATCAAAGTATTAGTAGCTTCAATTTCCTGTTCAAAAAATATTTTTGCAACATCAGGATCAGAATGTTGAAGTGCATAGATTTCTTCATGTGCAGACTCTGATAGTTTATGATTTTTAATTGATTTATTTATAACATTTATTAAATCTTCTTCTAAAGTATTAGAGTTAGAATTTGAAATAGATATTTCGTTTATAGGAAATAATAAACTTTTTGAATATGATTGTATTCCTTGAAGGAAAATATCTCTTTTGTCATTAAAATATTGATATATAATTCCTGTTGAAACACCAGCAGATTTTGCGATTTCTGCAGTATTAGTATTGTGATATCCTTTTTCACAAATTAAATCAAAACCATATTTTATAATTTTTTCTTTTTTTTCTATAGAACGCTTTTGAATAGGTTCTCTTATTTCTGAATTTCCCATAAAGATAAGTCCTTTCTAAATTACTGATATTCATAGTATAAAAGATTTAAGTTAAAAAGTCAATCTTTTAAATGTGAAAAAAAATTCATGTTTTTCATTGACATTAAATATAGGATAGAATATAATTACTTCAAAAGATGAAATAAATTTCATATATGGAGGTAAAAATATGAAACTTGATGAACTTAAAATTGGTCAGAATGCTAAAGTTCTTAAGTTAGATGTTGAAAATAAAGAGATTAGAAGACATCTACTTGATATGGGAATTACTAGAGGTGCTCGAGTTAAAATAAAGAAAATAGCACCAATGGGAGATCCTATAGATATTGAGCTAAGAGATTATCAGCTATGTATCAGGAAAGCAGATTTAAACAAAATTGAAGTGGAGGTGATTAAATAAAATGAAAGTTGCATTAGTAGGAAATCAAAATAGTGGTAAAACTACATTGTTTAATTGTTTAACAGGAATGAATGCAAAAATTGGAAATTGGCCAGGTGTTACAATTGAAAAGAAAACTGGAAAAATAAAAGGAACAGATTTTGAAATTACAGATTTACCAGGTATATACTCTTTAAGCCCATATAGTACAGAAGAAGAGATTTCAAGAAATTTTATTTTTGAAGAAAATCCAGAAGTTATAATAAATATAGTTGATAGTACATCTTTAGAAAGAAGTTTATATTTAACAACACAATTAATGGAATTAGATACTAAAGTGATAGTCGCTTTAAATATGGCAGATATCCTAGAAAAGAAAGGCATAATAATAGATGTAAAGAAATTAGAAAAACTATTAGGAGTAAAAGTATATAAAATATCAGCTTTAAAAGAATCAGGAATTGATGAATTGATAAATGAAGTGAAAAAAAGCGATGATTTAATAAGACAAAATGTGTTTGATTCATCATTAGAAGATACAATTGAATTAATTGAAGATAAAATAGAATCAAAGCACAAAAAGTTTGTGACTGTTAAGCTTTTAGAAAAAGATGAGAGATTTAAAAATAAAGTAACAGAAGAAATAAGTAAAATAATAGAAAAGGAAGAAGAAAATTACGATACAGATTTTGAGGAAGTTATAGCTACTGAAAGATATAACTATATAGAAAAAGTAAAAAAGCAATCAGTAGTTCAACAGAAAAATTATGAATCAATATCTGATAAATTAGATAAAGTTTTCTTAAATAAATTTATTGCTTTTCCAATATTTATAATAATTATGTTTTTAATTTATTATTTATCAGTAGGCATTGTAGGAAGTACGACTGTTGAATGGGTTGGTTCAGGAGTTGATTTTATAGGTGAATATATAGGAGAATTTTTAGAAAATTGTGGCACTTCAGAAATTTTAAATAGCTTAGTGGTTGATGGAATTATAGCAGGTGTTGGAGCAGTACTTGGATTTGTTCCTCAATTAATAATATTATTTTTATGTATTGTTTTACTTGAAACAACAGGATATATGTCAAGAATTGCACTACTATTAGATAAAGTTTTTAGAAAGATAGGGTTAAGTGGAAAAAGTTTAATTCCATTTATAGTTGGTTCAGGATGTTCTGTTCCTGGAATTATGGGCTCAAGAATTATTGAAAATGAAGATGAAAGAAAAATGACAACAATACTTACACCATTTATACCATGTAGTGCTAAACTACCCATAATTGCATTATTTGCAGGTTACTTTTTTAAAGAAAACTCAGGTCTTGTATCAGCGTCATTATATTTCTTTGCAATTGCAGTTATAATATTAAGTGCAATTATAATGAAGAAGTTTATATTTACAAAAACTTCAAGTACATATATTTCAGAGTTACCTGAATATAAAATTCCAAGTATTAAATATGTTGTAAAAGATGTTTTTGATAAAGTAATAGCTTTTATAAAAAGAGCAGGAACAGTAATTTTATTATGTTCAATAATTATTTGGTTTTTACTATCATTTTCATTTAAGTTTGAATATGGAGTTGATATAGAAAACAGTATTTTGGCTGAAATAGGAAATAAAATATCATGGGTATTTTATCCAATGATAGGGCAAAACAGTTGGGGAGCAACGGTTTCTGCTATACAGGGACTAGTTGCAAAAGAACAAGTTGTTTCTTCAATGGCTGTAATTGCAGGCTTAGCAGAAGATGCAGAAGATGGTGCTGAGATTTTTGGAGATGGAAGTATATTTAGTTCATTTACAGCATCATCAGCATATGCTTTTATGGTATTTAATTTATTTAGTGCACCATGTTTTGGAGCAATCGGAGCAATGAGAAGAGAATTAGGTGGAACAAAGAAAATGCTAAAAGCAGTTGCGTTTCAAACAGTTTGTGCATGGATATTAGGATGTATTGTATATCAAGTGGGAAGCAGAATAGAAAATGGAATGTTAAATATTGCAAATGTAATTGTTGGAGGAATAATAATTGCAGTTGTAGTTGGAATAATTTTATCAAAAGTTGGTAAAAAAGATTCAGAGTGTTCAAGTTGTCCATATTGTGATTCATGTAAAAAATAGTGACAAGTTTGAATTTTTAGGAATAGTATATATAAGAAAATTAGCGAGCATTGAAATTAAAAGATGTTCGCTTTTTTCTAAAATAAAATATTAGAAAGGAATAAAATATGGATTTAGCATTAGGAATTGCTATTCCTTTTATAGGAACATCAGCTGGAGCGCTAATGGTTTTCTTTATGAAAAATCAAATAAATCCTAAAATAGAAAAAATATTATTGGGATTTGCTTCAGGTGTTATGATTGCAGCATCTGTATGGTCATTAATAATTCCTGCAATAGAAATGGCAGAAGAGCAGGGAGTAATTAGTTGGATTCCTGCTACATTAGGATTTATTTTTGGAATATTATTTTTAATGATAATAGATGTGGTTGTACCACATTTAGAAAACAATGTAGAGAAAGGAATTAAAAAATTTAAATTGAATAAAACAACGATGCTTGTTTTAGCAGTAACACTTCATAATATACCAGAAGGAATGGCAGTAGGCGTAGTTTTTGCAAGTGCAATAACTGCTGGTTCTGGAATTACTATGGCAGCAGCATTTGCTCTAGCAATAGGAATTGCAGTTCAAAATTTTCCTGAAGGAGCAATTATTTCTATGCCATTAAAAAGTGATGGTATGCCAAAACCGAAAGCATTTTTATGTGGTGTATTATCAGGAATTGTTGAACCAATTGCTGCAATAATTACAATTTTACTTACAAGTTTGATTGTACCAGTTTTGCCTTATTTATTAGCTTTTGCCGCTGGTGCAATGATTTATGTTGTTGTGGATGAATTAATTCCAGAATCACAAAATGTTGGAGATTTATCAAAATATGGAATGCTAGGTGTTACACTTGGATTTTTGGTAATGATGATATTGGATGTGAGCTTAGGGTAAATTATTATTTGAGTGAGTGAATTTTTTATGACTTTTAATTATGCTTTGTAGATAATTCTAAAAATTTATCATTCCTTGCCGTCGTGCTT
>Ga0073908_1003573_pt1 | contig 15686 bp, 9 predicted proteins | sample MucameincwithD2O_FD_65484 | JGI IMG/M metagenome (GOLD analysis project Ga0073908, IMG submission 65484) | Mouse cecum microbial communities from Vienna, Austria - Mucus amended microcosms incubated with D2O | ecosystem: Host-associated > Mammals > Digestive system > Large intestine > Cecum...
CGGCTGGAAGCAGCTGGGCAAGAGCTGGTACTACCTCAACGGCTCCGGCGCCATGGCCACCGGCTGGAAGAAGCTCGGCGGCTCCTGGTACTACCTTAACCCCTCCGGCGCCATGGCCACCGGCTGGAAGAAGCTCGGCGGATCCTGGTACTACCTCGACCCCGCCTCAGGTGCTGCCGCCAAGGGGGAGCTCGCCGTGGACGGCGCCACCTATTACTTCGACGGCAATTGCCGCATGCATACTGGCTGGCTGCAGTGGAACGCTGATAAGAAGTGGAGCTACTTCTACTCTAACGGCAAGATGGCTACCGGCACTCAGACCATAGATGGGCGAACTTACACCTTCGATGCCAACGGCAAGACGTCTCAGTCTCCGCGGCAGACGCGCCAGAGCCTGGCGCTTGCTGTCGATCGGGCCAGTAACGCGAAATCGGTTACCGCTTTCGGAGAGGCAAAGTCCTCGGCGGTGGCGCTGCAGTCAATCAAGAGCGCGGTGGCCAGCATCCAGAACAGCGGCTGCTATGTGTCGTTCATCATGATCGACCTCACCACCGGTGCGGGCGTTGCCTACGATCCAAACCGCACCATATATGGAGCTTCTTGCGTGAAGGGGCCCTATGTTGCCTCCATTTGCCGGTCGAACCCGGGGAGCGTAAGTGGCAACGTGCCGTCTCTCATGAACTCCACGGTGGTGTATTCCGACAACAATACGTACCAGTCGCTGCGCAGCCGTTTCGGCTCCGGCTGTTTCTCTAGCTTCAGTTCGTACAGCGGCGCAAGGGTGAAGGATACCAGTACGTGGCCCAACTTCACCCCAAAGGAATTGGCCAAATTGTGGGTGGGCAACTACTGGTACTTCTTCAAGGATACGAACTCCAAAAGCTCGTTCTGCCGAAACCTGTTCACGCATCCAAACAAGTCGTTCATTCATCCTGTGGTGTCTTCTACCACCTACACGAAGGCTGGATGGGGTACGTTCCCCAAGAGCGGCAAAATTTACAACGATGCCGGCATCGTGATGGCGGGCGGTCGTCCATATGTGGTGGCTATCATGTCGAGCGGCTTTTTCCAGGATGGCAAGCTGCGCACGCTGGCCAAGGCCATCGATTCCTACCATGCCTCGATGTTCTAGTTGTTTTGAGTCGTGATGGCAGGTATGGGTTTCGTTATCCCAGTTAAACGGTGGGGTATGATTCCAGCTTTTATGGAGCGTTCGGGGTGGAGAATGAGCCTTTTGCGGAAATTACGATAATTTGGGCGGTCTTCCTGTAGCAGTTTTACCCGTAGCCGCCGAAAACTGTTATATTGTGATTGCGTCGCAGATTCGCATCGGGTAAATGTTGGGCGCAAGCCTATTTCTTCGACGCACGAGGGGTCCTTCGGGGCCCCTCGCTTTTTTGCGAGCGCAAATGTTTTTCCAGTATCGGCAAAGCCGGTGACGAATCGGCTGCTCTCGTCAGGGGCCGGTTGGGCTTGTGCAGCGCTGTGCTAGTATTTTCCTCATAATTGGAATCTGCTTACCGAAGCGGGGCGAATGCGATGGTTTCCGAAGGGCAAGGGGCCGACGGGCTTTTTTATGATGTGGCAGTGATTGGCGCCGGCATCGCCGGGTGCGCGGTGGCGCGGCAGCTGGCCCGCTACCAACTGTGCGCTTGCGTGCTGGAGGCAGGCAACGACATTGCCTGCGGGGCCACCCGTGCCAATTCCGGCATCGTGCACGCCGGCTACGACCCGCTGCCGGGCACGCTTAAGGCCCGCTACAACCGCGAAGGCTCCGCCCTGTTCCCCCAATGGGCAGATGAGCTGGGCTTTCCCTATCAACGCAACGGGTCGATGGTGCTGGCTTTCTCGGAAGAGAACCATCACGTGCTTGGGCGGCTGCTAGAGCAGGGAAGGCAAAACGGCATCGAGGGCCTGTCCCTCATCAGCGGCGAAGAGGCCCGGGCGCTGGAGCCAAACCTGAGCCCCCAGTGCACGGGCGCACTGCTGGTGGAGGCGGGGGCCATCTGCGACCCATACCAAGCGGCGCTCCGCTGCGCCGAATGGGCGGCCGAGCGGGGGGTAGAGTTCCGTTTCAACCATCCGGTGGCGCGCGTGGGCAAGGAAGAGGGCGGCTACCGGCTGGAAACCTCCGACGGCGCGGTAGTGCGCGCCCGCTGCGTGGTGAACGCCGCCGGCGTGTTTTCCGACGAGATGCACAACCAGGTGAGCGCCGAGAAAATCGCCATCGTGCCCCGCCGCGGCGACTACGAGCTGCTGAGCACCGATTTCGGCCCCACCTTCCAGCGCACCATGTTCCAAGCCCCCACCGCCGCCGGCAAAGGGGTGCTGGTAACCCCCACGGTGCACGGCAACCTCATCCTGGGCCCCACCGCTGTGGCCCAGTCCAGCAAAACCGACCTCTCCACAGCGCCAGAGGGCTTGCAAGAAGTGGCGAAGAAGGCCGCTCTTACCTGGCCCGCCCTTACGCTGCGCGGGCTCATCGCCAACTTCGCGGGGCTGCGCGCCTCCAACGCCAACGGCTACGACTTCGTCATTGGCCAGCCCGCCGACGCCCCCGGCTTCTTCGACATCGCTTGCCTGGATTCGCCGGGCCTTACCAGCGCGCCGGCCATCGCAGTGGACATCGTGAACCAGATCGCCCAGCTGCTGGAGGTCGAAGAAAGACCGGAAGAACCTGCGCTCGAAACACCGCGCCCGGTGCCGTTTTCCCAGATGACGCCCGATCAGCGCGCGCGGGCGGTGGCGGAAGACCCCGCATGCGGCCATGTGGTGTGCCGCTGCTGCTCGGTCACGGAGGCGGAGATAACCGCCGCGCTGCACGGCCCTATCCCGGTGCTCTCGCTGGATGCTCTGAAGTGGCGCACCCGGGCCATGATGGGCGGCTGCCACGGCGGTTTCTGCACGCCGGAAATAGCGGAAATCGTTGGCCGCGAACTGGCCATTGCTCCAGATCAGCTGGACAAGCGGCTGACGGGTTCGCCCCTCACCGCCACGGCTCCGGCGGCCTATGGCACGTTGGCGGCCCGGGCGCTGGAGGAGGGGAACCGCCGGGCGCGGGCCCTGGCCGCCCAAGATTCGGGAAGAGGAAACAAAGCCGCCGCGTTTGCCGAGGGTGCAAGCCCCGAAGGTGTCCTTGTCTCCCGCATGTTCGATGTGATCGTGCTTGGCGGCGGCGCAGCCGGGTTGGCAGCGGCGCGCTCGGCCTCCGACGCAGGTGCTACCGTGGCCCTGCTTGATCGTGATGCGGAGCAGGGGGGCATCCTGAAGCAGTGCGTGCACAGCGGCTTCGGGCTGCACCACTTCAAAGAAGAGCTTACCGGCCCTGAGTACGCCGCCCGTGAGATTGCCGCCGTGGGGCAGCGGGGCAGCGTGGAGGTGTTCCCCGAGGCCACGGCATTGGCCCTCGAATGCGGCCCCCTGAAAACCGTCCAGGCCGCAACGCCGGCCGGTGCGCTGCGCTTCAGCGCCCCCGCCTTGGTGCTGGCCACAGGCTCCCGCGAACGGGGCCAAGGGGCCCTGAACATGGCCGGCAGTCGCCCCGCCGGAGTGTATTCCGCCGGCACCGCCCAGAACTTCATGAACCTGCAGGGTTGCTTGCCGGGCAAGCGCGTGGTGGTGCTGGGCTCTGGCGACATCGGCCTCATCATGGCCCGCCGCATGGCGCTGCAAGGGGCTGAGGTGCTGGGGGTGTACGAGCTGATGGACACCCCGTCCGGCCTGCGCCGCAACATCGTGCAGTGCCTGGACGACTTCGGCATCCCACTGCACCTCGGCCGCACCGTCACGCGGCTAGAAGGGGAGGGGCGCCTGTCGGCGGTGTACGTTTCAGAGGTGAACCCCGCCACCCGCACCCCCATCCCCGGCACCGAGCAGCGGGTGGAGTGCGACACGCTTCTGCTTTCGGTGGGGCTCATCCCGGAGAATAAATTGGTGAAGGCGGCCGGCGTGCAGCTGTCGCCCATCACCGGCGGCGCGCTGGTGAACGAGCGGATGGAAACCTCGCTGCCCGGCGTTTTCGCCTGCGGCAACGCCCTGCACATCCACGATCTGGTGGATTTCGCCTCTGCGGAAGGCGAAGTGGCCGGCGCCGCCGCTGCCCGTTGGGCGAAGGGAGAGCGTGGCCGGGCGGGGAATTGCGCGCCCGCAGCGGGGGCCGTTGCGGGCGATGCGGCCGGAGAGGCCGCGGCGGCAGTGGACGTTTCCCCTGGCGAAGGCGTGCGCTATGTGGTGCCGCAACGGCTGAGTGCTGCCGCCTTCGAGGGCGATCCGGTGAAGTTCTCGCTGCGGGTGGGGCGCCCCTTCCGCAACGGGCGCATCCGGGTGGAGGCGCTCCTGTCCACTGGCGAGGTGCGCCTTCTGAAGAAAAAGCCCTTTATGGTGGCGGTGCCGGCCGAAATGATGCAGCTGGAACTGCCCCTTGACGAGGCCGCCGGTTGCGCGGAAGTGCGCCTGATCGCAGAGGAGGCCTAAATGGCAACCGTGGAATTGACCTGCATTTGTTGCCCTATGGGCTGTCCGCTCACGGTGGAAGCGGCCCCTGATGGGGAAGTGCTGTCGGTGGCGGGCCAAAGCTGCCGCCGCGGCGCCGATTACGGCCGCCGCGAAGCCACGGCCCCCGAGCGCATGCTCACCTATGTGGTGCCGGTGCAAGGCCGCCTGGAGCCCCTCAGCGTGAAGACGGCCCAACCGGTGTCCAAGGCGCTGATGGCCGATGTGGTTCAGCAGTTGCGCCAGCTTGAGGTGCAACCGCCGGTGGAGGAGGGGGACGTGGTGCTGGAAAACGTGGCCGCCACCGGCATCCCCGTCATCGCCACAAAAACCATTTGGTAGCTGTGGGCGCGTTTCCACCGTACTTGCGGGGGCTTTGGGGTGCGGCGCGCCCGCAGGGCTTTGGGGCGCGACATGGCCGCGGAGGCTTCGTAGGGCAGACATTCTATGTCTGCCTAAGGTGCAGCCCCATGTCGGTCGTCCGTTAGGCAGAGATAGAATCTCCGCCCTACGAAAGCAGGGTCGCAGCTACGTCTCGGTTGTCCGTTAGGCAGAGATAGAATCTCTGCCCTACGAAGACGGGGTGGTTGCCTTACCCTCGTTGTTCAGAGTTAGGCGCTCTGGTGCCCTGGCCGGGGCGCTCCAGTGCGCTAAAGCCTACTGAATCACTGCCATTTGGGAAAAAATCTCAAAATAGGTCTTGCGCGAATTGCGCCGAATGCGTAAAGTACTGCCATCAATTGAATACCTTCCAAACCGATGAGGCGAAAGTCAAGTCATCATAAGCACTCACAGAGAGCGGAACCTAGGCTGGGAGTTCTGCAGGAACGCTGGATGATAAATGGGTCGCCGAGGGAAAGGGGAAAGGCCGCAAGGCCGAGTATCTGGACCGTGAGCCTGCGTTAAAGGCAGAGCGTGTGATGGCACGTTCGCGAGGGGGTCTGCTCCGGCAGGCCAATAAAGGTGGCACCGCAGATTTCAGAAATCTGTCCTTTATCCAAGGGCAGATTTTTTTTGTTTTTGGGGCCAGCTCGCAAAAGGTAGGTCGGTGGATCGGTACTCGTTGATAAAACGGAAGAAGCCCGCGCGGCGGGCACGAACAGGGCAAAAGCCCGAGAAAGGACCGATCATGACCGAGAACAACGCCATCGCGATGGAAGCCGCCGAAGCCGCCGCCCCCAAGGGCGCGCCGCGCACCGCCCCCGCCGCCAAGCGGGAAGTGGCCAAGCAGGAGAAGAAGGGCTTCGGGGTGCAAGACCTCATTTTGGTGGCAGTGCTTTTGGCGGCCGGCGCCGTGCTGAAGCTCACCCTGGGCACCCTGCTGGGGGCCTTCGGCATGAAGCCGAACTTCATCATCGCCGCCTATTGCCTGGCCATTATCCTCATTCGCCCGAACCTGGCCCAGTCGGCCGCCATCGGCCTCATTGCCGGTTTGGTGTGCCAAATCCCCATGCTGAACGCCACGCCGCTGCTGAACATTCCCTCTGAGCTGCTGGGGGCCCTGGTGTGCGGCGCCCTCATCCATGTGCCTCTGAAAATCGGCGGCAAGCTGGACCTCAACCCGCTGGTGACCACCTTCATCTCCACCTGCGTGTCCGGCCTTACCTTCGCGGCCCTGTCCTCCTACATCAACGTCATCTCGGTGGGGGGCGACTTCTTCGTGGCCCTGGCCGCCTACGTGGCCATCGTGCTGGGCACCGCCACCTTCAACTGCATTTTCGTGCAGGTGCTGGCTATGCCCCTGCAGAAGGTGCTGAAGCGCTAAGTCGATTCCCCTGTCGCTTGGCCACGGCTGAAGCTCAGGCAGAGATAGAATCTCTGCCCTACGAAACCGGGCGGCGGGATTGGGGTATGTGTCAGGGGGACGTTCACTTTTGACACATCCGTTGGTCCGTTCTTTTTCGAACCGAGAATCGATGTGTCAAAAGTGAACGTCCCCTTGACACACTCGAAAAAGAGGAAAGGCAATCATGATCCAGTTCCAAGATTTCAGTTTCCAGTACCGCGAAGGAGTGGCGCCGGTGCTGCGCGACATCACGCTGGCCATTCCGGACGGTTGCTTTTGCGGCATCACCGGGGCGGCCGGCAGCGGCAAGTCCACCCTCACCTACGCCATCAACGGCATCATTCCCCACTGCTATCCCGGCGACTTCTACGGCAGCGTGACGGTGGAGGGGCTGGACACGGTGGAGGCCTCCCTCACCGACCTTTCGGCGTTGGTGGGGTCGGTGTGCCAAGACATCGATTCGCAGATGGTGTCCGCCGTGGTGGAAGACGAAATCCTTTATGGCCTGGAGAACTTCGGCGTGCCGAAGGAGGAAATTCCCGGTCGCGTGCACGAAGCGCTTGCGGCCATGGGCATCATCGAGTTGCTGAACCGTCCCATCGACAGCCTGTCCGGCGGTCAGAAGCAGAAAGTGGCGCTGGCCTCCATCATCGCGTTGCGGCCGAAAGCGTTGGTGCTGGACGAGCCCACCGCCGAGCTGGACCCCGCTTCATCGGAGGCGGTGTTTCGGCTGCTGGCCCGCTACGCGCGGGAAAACGGCACCACGGTTGTGGTGGTGGAGCAGAAGATCGCGCTGCTTTCGGAGTACGCCGATTTGCTGGTGATCGTGGACGACGGGCAGATTCGCTTCGCCGATGCGCCCGAGACGGTGCTGGCCCATTCGGACGAGCTGTTGGCGTTGGGGGTGAACTGCCCCCGCTCCACCACGTTGGTGAACCGCCTGAAGGGGGCGGGCCTCTACAACGGCCCCGCCGTGCGCAACGTGGCCGCCGCCACAGACGTGTGCCGCGAAGTGCTTGCCGGAGCAGGGGCGTAAGGCGAAGGATTGCAGGTAGATTCGTAGGGCAGACATTCTATGTCTGCCTGGGTTGCAAACGCATGCGGGCCCTCCGTTAGGCAGAGATAGAATCTCTGCCCTACGAACCCCGGTTGGGAGTTCATCGGAGGCGGGCGCAGCCCGACGGGCCTCCGGTCGCGTGTTCGTCGGAGACGGGGCGCAGCCCGATAGGTCTCCGGCCGCGTGTTGGGAGGAGACGTGCGCGGCCCGATGGATTTGGGACGCGTGCTGGACGCTGGAACAAAGAAGGGCGAATATGATCGAGTTCAAGAATGTGAGCGCTTCCTACGATGGGGAGCTGGCGGTGCTCAAGGACGTCAGCTTCACCATCCGCGATGGCGATTTCGTGGCTTTCGTGGGCACCAACGGCGCGGGGAAATCCACCACCATGCGCCTGGCCAATGGGCTGCTGAAGCCCACGGCGGGGGAGGTGCTGGTGGACGGCGTGCCCACCAGCCAGCTGAAAACCAGCCAAATCGCCCGCAAGGTGGGCTTCCTGTTTCAAAACCCCGACCGGCAAATCTGCTGCAACAGCGTGCGGGAAGAGCTGCTGTTCGGCTTCCAGGTGCTGGGGGAGCAAGGGCCCGACGCCGAGGCGCAGGTGGACGAGATCATCGCCCGTTTCGGCTTCGACCCGGACGCCGAGCCCTACCTGCTGAACCGCGGCACGCGGCAGCTGCTGGCGCTGGCCTCCATCATTGCGCTGAAGCCCCCCACGGTCATCCTGGACGAGCCCACCACCGGCCTGGATTATCGGGAATGCCAGAAGGTGATGGAAACGGTGGCGCAGTTGAACGCCGAAGGCACCACCGTTGTGATGGTGTGCCACGACATGGAGGTGGTGGGGGATTTCGCCCACCGCGTGATTGCCATGACCGACGGCCAGGTGGTGGCCGACGGCCCCACCTTCGAGGTGCTGCGCAACCAAGAGGTGCTTGAGCGGGCGTCGATCATCCCGCCCCAGGCCACTGCCGTGGCGATGGCCCTTGAAGAGCAGGTGCCGAACTGCCCCGCGGCAGTGGCCCAGGCCAATACGGTGGAGCAGCTGACGGAGGCCCTTGCGGTCGCCGCCCAGGAAGGGGGCCGGTAACCATGGCGAAGTTTTTGGAGTACGTGCCCGGCACCAGTTTTCTGCACCGCATGAACCCGTCGGTGAAGCTGATCTGCGCAGTGATTTTGGCCATCGCCTGCTTCTGCACCACCAATCTGGCGTTTCTGGCGCTTCTGTTCGCCGCCGCCCTGGCGCTGGCCGCCAGCTGCCACATGATGCGGGAAACGGTGGGGCTCTGCAAAGGGGTGCTGGCGTTTTCGGTAATCCTGGCGGCGGTCATTTTGCTCACCACCCCCCGCGGCGCCCAGCTGGTGCCGCTGCCCTGGGGCTTCATCGGTACCGGCAGCCTGCTGGCGGCCCTCACGGTAATCATCCGGCTGATGACCGCTTCCATCCCGCTTTTTTTGGTGTTCTACGTCACCAAAATGAACGACATCACCAACTCGGCGGTGAAGCAGCTGCACGTGCCCTACAAGTACGCCTTCACTTTCACCAGCACCGTGCACTTCATCCCCGTGTTCATGAACGACATGGCCGGCATCATGGAGGCGCAAACCGCCCGCGGGGTGGAGTTCGACGGTTCGCTGGTGAAGAAGGTTCGCCTGATGGTGCCTTTATGCGTGCCGTTGCTGGTGAGCTCGGTGCGCAAAACCAACAGCGCCGCCATCGCCGCCGAGGTGCGGGGCTTCCGCTTGCGCACCCGCAACAGCGGCTTCAAGGAATACCCGCTGGCCGCCCGCGACTACATCGCCCTGGCCGTGAGCGTGGCCATCCTGGTGGTGGCGATTGTCCTGTAGGGGTTGAGGGGGCCGCTTCGGTCAGGTGAGCAAGTGCGGCTGATGGTTTAGGCAGAGATAGAATCTCTGCCCTACGAAGTACGGCGAAGGCGAGCCTTAGGGGCTGACAGGGGACGGGGATAACGTCATGTGTCAGCTATCCAGTACCCTCGATTACGTCGAGCAGTTCTTGCTTGGAGTGCACATCCAGCTTCTGGTACACATGGCGCAGGTGGGTGCTTACAGTGCCGCGGGAGAGGAACAGTTCCTCCTGAATGCGGGCGGCGCTGCGCCCCTTCGCGAATAGCACCATGATCTCGGTTTCCCGCTCGGTGAGGCCAAACTGCGAGGCCACGTCGTTGCAGCGGTCTTGGAACCGCTGGCGCCGCACGCCGTCGCTGGTTTCACTGGGGTGCCCTTGGCCGGCTGTCACCGCCTTGCCGCCGTCTTCCTCTTCGGAAGTGGCCATGGACTCCAAGTCGCTTTCGCTGAACACGAACATATACGAGATGAGGATGGCCACCGTGGCCAGCAGCGCGATGAGGCTGAGCAGCTGCGGCGAGAACGGAGCGCCCAGACACACGATTTGCCCCAGCTGCGTGCCCAGCAGCACCCCCAGGGTAACCATGCCCCAGCCCATGCCGAACACCATAATGCCGGAAAGGCGGTAGGTGGAGGTGATGTCCGCCAGCAAAATCCAAATGAGCACGTTGAAGGTGCCGTAGCCGGCCAGGCCGATGATGCTTTCGATTTCCGAATGACCGGTGAACACCGGCAGCAGCATGAAGAAGATGGCCATGATGAACATCACGGTGCGGTACATGGGCTTAAAGCCGCGCTCGCGGGAGAAAAGTGCGCAGCCGTATATGATGACAAGGGTGATGATGCCGGCCCACACCAGGGGAAAGCGGTAGAAGTCCTGCACGGTGGTATCGCTGGTGGACAGGAACACCGCCCGCACCACGCCGTCGGCGATGCCAATGAGGCAGGCGCAGGCGCCGATCTTCCACGAGAAGGCCCCCAGGTGGATTTTGAACGGCAGCACGGCGAACTCGTGCTTGGGGGACCACACCTGGAAGTGTACGAACAGGATGTAGCCGCTCACGGCCGGCAGCGCCGCCACGATGAGCACATCGGCGACGGGGGGCAGAAACTGCACCGCCAAGTAGACCACGGCGGCCAGCAGGAAGGCCAGCGGCGCTTCGAGAGTGGTACGCATGGGCTGTACGGCGCGGTACAAATCGCCGTAGCCCAAATCGATGATGCCCGACCCGATACCAGTAGTGACGGCGCCCAAAACGCACAGCAGCACCTGGGGCGCATCGGGCAGGGTGGCGCTGGCCAGGCACAAGGTGCCCACGCAGGTGCAGATGGGCCCGGCGATGCGGAAGACCTTGGTGCCGGTGATAAACACGTTGTACTTGCGGATGAAGGCGCAGGAGAATAAAAGCGCGCACAAGCACAGGGTGGAACCTAAAAACGCCGCCGGGGGCAGCGGGTCGCCATTCCACGTCACCACGCTGGTAGCCGCCCCCAAAAACATGAGGTACACCCAGGCGCGGATAAGGGCGAAGCCCAGCATACGCAAATTGAACAGGCTTATAAGCGGCACCTCTTGCAGGCGCTCTTTCGCCTTTTCCCGCATCCCCATGATTGTTGCGAAGCCCCCCTGGCTTTAAGTGAACGTAACTGCTGCATTATAGCGCGCCGAGGTGTCATTCCGGGCGCAGACGGGAAGTAGCCGCGGGTAAATGTAAAAAAAAGAGGCTTCTAGCGGGGAAATCATGAATAATGCATGAGGCAAGGGCTCCCCTGTCTCTGTAATAAAATCGTCAAACAAGCAAAAATGCATGATGCGCCATGGCGACGGTTTTGGCATTCTGATGCCACGCGAAGAAAAGGGGAGTACGTTTCGGGAGTTCGCGATATGGGGTCGCGGCGCGCAGGGAAAAAGAGTCGCATCGGTTTTTCTTGCATCCCGGTGATTCACGTCTCTGCTGCAGACGGCACGGTCCGCGGGCCGCCTTTCTAGTTCTTCGCATTGTTAGTAAGAGGTGTAAAGAGAAGGAGGAGGAATGGGAAAACTCAATCTAACCCGTCGCGCTTTCGCCAAGCTGTCGGCTGCCACTGTGGTTGCCGGGGCGCTTGCGGCGGCACCTCACGTTGCCTTGGCCGAGGATGCCGAGGCCCCCAGTCGCGGAGGCGAGATCAAGCGCGTCCGCACCTGCTGCCGCGGCTGCGGCAAGATGGAATGCGGCGTGTGGGTGACCGTCGAGAACGGGCGCGCGGTGAAGGTGGAGGGCGATCAGTCGTCGTTCCAAAGCTCCGGCAACTGCTGCGGCAAATCGCAGAGCTCCATTCAGGCGGCCTATCATCCGTCCCGCATCTACCATCCGCTGAAGCGCACTAACCCCAAGGGCGAAGAGCCCGGTTGGCAGCGCATCAGCTGGGACGAGGCCATGGACACCATCGGCACTAAGTTCCAAGAGCTGATCGATCAGTACGGCGGCGAGTGCATCTTCAACATGTGCGGCACGTCGCGCCAGTGGGTGTACGGCCCCTACGCGTTCTACAAGTGGCTGTTCCAAACCCCCAATGCCCACGTGGCTTCGGAAATCTGCAAGGGCCCCCGTCGTCTGATGGGCTGGATTTCCTCCGTTGACGGCGCGCCGTGGATGGCGCTGCGCGACGGACCACGGGTGTACGTGCAGTGGGGCACCGCGCCGGAGAACTCCAACTACGACGACTCCTGCCGCAACCTGGTGGACCGCATGACCGCTGCCGAGACCCACATCTGCGTCGACCCGCGTCTGTCCGGTTCCGGCAAGGAGGCCGATTACTGGCTGAACCTCGAGCCCGGCACCGACGGGGCGCTGGCGCTCGCCTGGCAGCACATCATGATTGAGAAAGACCTGGTGGACTGGGAGTTTGTGAAGCGCTGGACCGACGCCTCTCTGCTGGTAGTGGAGGACATGGAGCCCACGGGCGGTCGGTACCTCGACCTCACGTCCCCCATCCAGGTGCCGCCGCTGCAAGACTTCATCGGCACTAAGCTGAAGACCCGTCTGTTGAAGGAGTGCGACCTGGTGGAGGGCGGCAGCCCCCACAAGTTCTACGCCTGGAACCAGAAGGCCAACGACGGCAAAGGCGGCCTGGTGTACTGGGACGCCGACGTTACCCAATGGGAAGGTTGCAACCACGTGGCCCCCACCCGCGACCAGATGGAAGTGGTGTACGAGGGCACGTCCCAAGAGGGCTACCTGCCGCCCATTTCCTACTGGGAGCTGGAAGAGGCCGGCATAGACTTCGACCTGTTCGGCGAGCATGAGGTGACGCTGGCGGACGGCACCAAGCACATCGCCCGCCCCGTGTGGAGCTACCTTGCCAACTCGGTGAAGGATTGCACCCCCCAGTGGGCCTCCGAGATTACCGGTCTCGACCCGCAGCTCATCGAGGAGTCCTGCGTGGTATGGCTCACCCGCCCCGAGGGTCAGAATTACGGTAACGGTGGCATTCACCTGAACCTCGCCCCCGACCAGATTGGCAACTGCACCCAAACGGTGCGCGCGGTGATCAACCTCATGTACACCTCCGGCAACTTCGACGGCCCCGCCGGCAACCGCGGCCTGTCTCGCACGCCGGTGGACGAGCAGTCCACCGCCGCTCCCGGCACCAACATGCCCGAGGAAGTGAAATACACTCTGAAGGGCATGGGCGCCCTCACCGGCGAGATTATGTGCCCTCCGTTCTACCTGTCGGACGTGGACGTAGACCCCATGAACATCCCCGACAAGCGGGAAGTGCATGGCAAGATGATCGGCGCAGGCAAGTTCCCCATGTTGCCCTACTACGGCGAATGGGCCGACGCCACCCTCATCTGGGAGGCCTGCCTGGGCAACGGCGAGTACCGTCTGCGCGGCGGCATTAACGAGTCTGGCTCCTTCATGAACATGTCCAACGCCACGCTGGCCTGGGAAGCCCTGCAGCAGCTGGACTTCTGGGTGGACATCAACATGTTCCATCACCCCGGCACCGAGATGGCCGACATCATCCTGCCCTGCCAGCACTGGACCGAGCTGAACTGCATCCGCGTGTCCCAGGGCGCTTCCGGCGGCATCGGCCTCACCCAGCGCGCCATCGAGCCCCCGGCCGACACCAAGTTCGACTACGACATCAACCGCCTGATTTTCGAGGCGCTTGAGAAGAAGGGCAACCCCAACGGCACCTGGACCAACATTAAGGGCGATGCTCCGGGCGCATACCTGCACGACGATCGCCTGGAGGACTGGTTCCAGGCCCACAACGAGGTGTCCGGTTTCAGCGACAAGTACCCCGGCTGCAAGTGGGAGCACTGGGAGGACTTCTGCGATGATTTCCAGGAGAACGGCTGGATCAACGCCAAGGAAATCGAGCCGAACCGCTGGGGCACCTACCGCCGCTTCGAAACCGGCTGGATGCGCATGGGCAAGGACGCCTGCACCGCCGCCCCTTGGTCCACCGACCCCGCCACCGGCGAGCCGGTGAACAACTTCGGCTGCCCCACTCCCAACGGCCTGGTGCAGTTCTGGTCGATGGCCTTTGAAACCCTGTGCCTGGATATGGCCAACGAGTACGAGCCCGGCAAGTTCGACGTCATCAAGGAAATGATGCCCAACTACGAGCCGCCGGCCAGCTCTGCCCAGGGCGGCCAGATCGACCTGGAGGAGTACCCGATCATCCTCACCACCGGCCGCCGTATCCCGGTGTACTTCCACAGCGAGCATCGCCAACTGCCCTGGTGCCGCGAGCTGTGGCCGGCGCCGCGCCTGGAGCTCAACCCCGACGACGCCGAGGCGCTGGGGCTGGAGCAGGGCGACTGGGCCTGGATCGAGACCGAGTGGGGCAAGGTGCGACAGGTGGTGGACCTCTACCACGGCATCGCTCCCGGCTGGGCCAACGCCGAGCACGCTTGGTGGTTCCCGGAGCTGCCGGCACCCACCCATGGCTGCTTGCTCTCCAACATCGAGTGCATCTGGAACCCCCACGGTCAGGACAAGTTCATCGGGAGTTCGCACATGCGCGGCGTGCCGGTGAAGATTTACAAGGCGACGCCGGAGAACTGCCCCGACGGCAAGGTGGTGCCTTGCGCGCCCGAGGACGGCACCGAGATCATCTACGATGCCTCCGACCCGCGCCTGAAGGATTGGCTGCCCAACTACCAGATTCGAGAGGAGGCCTAAGCCATGACCCAGTACGCTATCGTCACCGACCTTAACCGCTGCGTCGGGTGCCTCGCCTGCATGGTGGCCTGCAAGGCCGTGAACAACGTGCCCATCGGCAGCTACTGGAACAAGGTGCTGCGCATCGGCCCCGTGAAGAAGGACGGCTACGCCAAAACCAACGACGTGGAGATGTACTACCTGCCGGTGCAGTGCCAGCACTGCGAGAACCCCGCCTGCGTGAGCGTGTGCCCCACCGAGGCCAGCCACAAACTGGCCGACGGCACCGTGCAGGTGGACAAGGAGAAGTGCATCGGCTGCCAGTTCTGCGCCATGGCCTGCCCCTACGGCGTGCGCTACCTGAACGAGGAAGAGCGCGTGGTGGAGAAGTGCACCCTGTGCGACCAGATCACCGCTGCCGGCGGTCTGCCCCAGTGCGTCATCCAGTGCGGCGGCCGCGCCCGCTTCTTCGGCGACCTGGACAAGGGCATCGAGAGCTTCGAAGCGCCCGCCATCGGCTACGACGTGGACCGTTCCTACGACAACCTCTACACCGGCAACCGCATCACGGTGGGAGAGCTGGCCAAGGAGTACTCCGACTCCGACGTGTACAAGCTGCCCAACGCCGGCAACGAGCCCAGCTTCGCCTACATCCTGCGCGACAGGAAGTGGCAGGGCTAGGCGGGGCGGCCCGTTAGGGCCGGCCCGCCGGGCGGGGGCAAACGCCCCCGCCCGCCCCCTCGGGAGCCTGCGATCCATCCCCCTCCAACCCCCCTTGCAAACTGGATCCGGCTCCCGAGGGGGCTTTTTGTCCCTCTGGACAAAAAAAACCCTACCTATTGGTACGGCCGTCCAAACACTGGGGCGTCAACCTCTCTATAATTCTTGAGCATACCTGAAACGGATTGCCCGCTAAACGGGGAAGGGCCGGATGCTTTTCCCTTGAGGTATATCTAAAAACCGAAAGGGGAGAGAAATGAAGAAGAAACTGTCAATGCTGGCAGCCGGCGCCCTGATGGTGGCCGCGCTGGGCATGTTCGGATGCTCGTCGGGCGACCCCGCCACTCAGCCGGCGGACAACAACAGCTCCGCCAACAGCACCGCTCCCGACAACAGTGCCGCTGCCAACAACGATGACGCCGCTGCTGCCGACGAGATTGTGCTGGTGAACGACGGCAAGTTGACCGTTGCCGCATCGCTGGACTTTCCGCCGTTCGAGAACCTTAACACCGATGGCGAGGCGGAAGGCTTCGAGGTGGACCTGATGAAGGCTATCTGCGACGAGATGGGGCTTGAATGCAACTACCTGCCCTCCACCAAGTTCGAC
>Ga0073908_1003574_pt1 | contig 15681 bp, 7 predicted proteins | sample MucameincwithD2O_FD_65484 | JGI IMG/M metagenome (GOLD analysis project Ga0073908, IMG submission 65484) | Mouse cecum microbial communities from Vienna, Austria - Mucus amended microcosms incubated with D2O | ecosystem: Host-associated > Mammals > Digestive system > Large intestine > Cecum...
CCTTATCAACGACCCCAACGTCGACGTGGTCCACATCGCCACGCCGCCCCACTGGCACGGCATCATGGCCGTGGAGGCCGCCAAGGCGGGCAAGGATATCTGGTGCGAGAAGCCCATGACCCGCACCATCGGCGAGGGCAAGCGCGTGATGGAGGCCGTGCGCCAGAACAACCGCATATTCCGCCTCAACACTTGGTTCCGTTTCAAGGATACGTTCTACGGGCTGGGCACCACGGTGAAGCCCCTCAAGAAACTCGTCGACAGCGGCATGCTGGGCTGGCCTCTGAAGGTCACCATCTCGGGTTACACGGGCTTCAACTGGAAATTCTTCTGGGTCGGCAAGGAGAATCTCGCGCCGCAGCCCGTGCCCAAGCAGCTCGATTACGATCTGTGGCTGGGTCCCGCGCCCTACAAACCCTATAACGAGCACCGCACCCACCAGACGTTCCGCGGTTACTGGGATTACGACGGCGGCGGTCTGGGCGACATGGGCCAGCACTATATCGACCCCGTGCAATACATTCTGGGCAAGGACAACACCTCGCCCGTGAAGGTGGAGGTCGACGCTCCGCAGCAGCACCCCGACGCCATCGGAACGTGGCGCAAGATCGTCTACACCTACGACGACGGCTGCCAGATCATCCTGCAAGGCGAGGCCCACGGCGACCCGACGGCCCCCTACATCGAAGGTCCCAAGGGCAAGGTTTACCAAGGCTTCAACTGCACCATCCCCAACGTGATGGACAAACTTTCGGAACTGCCCGATCCCGAACCGCAGAACACCGACTTCATCAAGTGTATCCACACCCGCGAGAAGTTCGCCCTGAACGAGATCAACGGTTTCCGTTCGGCCACCATCGTGAACATGGGCGTATGCGCGCTGCGTCTGAACCGCACGCTCGAATTCGACCCCGTGAAGTTGCAGTTCATCGGCGACGATGCGGCCAACGCGCTCATCGACCAGCCCATGCGCGGCCCGTGGAAAATCTAACCCTAACCCCTAAACACAACAGATCAATGAAAAGACTATTCATCATATTGACCCTCGCGGCATCGATGGCCCTCTCGGCCGTTCATGCTCAGGATGCGCGAGGCCGCGTCACCTCGACCATCGTCGCCGACGCGTTGGCTCAGTTGCCGGCCGAGACGCCCGACAGCTACAATCAGATCATGGGCGAATTGGCCGCCACGGGCAGCGAGGGCATCCAAATGCTCGGCTCCATGCTCAAGCCCGCGGCCGAAGGCGTCAAAAACTCGACCATAGAGTACGCCCTCAACGGCGTCGCGGCATACGTGTCGAAAGACCACGAAGCGTTGCGCGGCGGCGTGCGCGAAGGTCTGAAGGCCGCCGTGGCCAAGGCGGGCGACAACCCCAACAAAGCGTTCCTGATGACGGTGCTGGAGCAGTGCGCCACGGCTGACGACGCCGCGTTCTTCGCGGGTCTGCTCGGCGACGACTATCTGGGCAACTTCGCGGCGCGCGCGCTGGCGTCGATCGACGGCACCGAGGACACGGTGCTGGAGCTCATGCAGAACCAAAACGCCAACGGCCTGAGCAAGGCCCTGCTGGCGCAGATCGCTTCGTACAAACCCCATTTCCACGGCGCGGAGGATATCCTCGTCGAGTGGGCGAAAACCGCTACTCCCGAGGAGGCGGTACATATATATAATGCGCTCGCCCTGAGCGGCGGCGAGAAGTCGGCCAAGGTTCTGGGCGCAGCGGCAAAGGCTGCAGGCTACACCTTCGAGCCCACCGACGCTTACGGCGCATACCTCATCCTGCTCAACGGCCACCTGATGAAGCACAGCCCCAAGGCAGTGGAGAGCGCCGCCAAGCAGATGATGAAGTTCGACAAGAGCAACGTGCGTCTGGCGGGTCTCGACCTGCTGGTGCAGCTCAAAGGCGAAGCCGTAACTCCGCTCGTTGTCAAGGCTTTGTCGGATAAATGCCGCGAGTACCGTTACGGCGCGATGCGCGCTGCCGAGGCGTTCGCCGACGACAAGACCTACGCCGCGGTAGCCGCCGCGCTGCCCCGTCTGAACGACGCCGCGAAGATCGACGTAATCAACTGGCTGGGCGCCAACCACGCCGCGTCGCAGATCGACGCCGTTTGCACGCAGATCTCGAATCCCGACGCCGAAGTCGCCGCGGAGGCTATCGAGGCCGCGAGCCGTATCGGCGGCGAGAAGGCTCTGGCAGCCATCCTCGCCAAAGCCGCCACTCTCGAAAAGACGGACAAAGAGTTGCTTACCGCAGCCTACAACTCGCTCCTTTCGTTCAAAGGCAAGATCAACGACGGCATCGTCGAGGCGCTGGACGGCAACGAAATGATAAAGAGCATTGCTTACGGCATTCTCGGCCAACGCCGCATCCCCGAAGCGGCCGCCAAGATCATGGCAGCCGCTCAAGCGGGCGACGAGGCTACGATCGCCGTTCTGCCCAATGTCGTTACCGAGAAGAACTTCGACGCCGTATGCGACATGCTGGAGGCGGGCAAGAACGTAAGCCCCGCCGTCAACAAGGCCATTCAGGACAAACCCGCGGCCGAGCAGGTGAAGTTCATCGATGCGCGCATGGCCAAAGCGGGCGACAACAAGCATCTCTACTATCCCGTTCTGGCCGCCACGGGCTCGCCCGAGGTGGTTCCCATGCTGATCGACGGCTACATGGCGGGCAACAAACAGGGCGCCGCTTTCGCAGGCATGATGATGGTCAACGACGACGCCTTGATTCAGCCCATGTACGATATCGCCGCGTCGAACGCCGACCTCAAGGATACGGCTCTGAACCGCTACATCCGACTGGTAGGCGCTTCGAAGCTCAACGGCGAGCAGAAGTACATGAAGTATCGTCAGGCTCTCGAACTCGACCCCATGACGAACACCAAGAACAGCGCGCTGCGCGCCCTCTCGGCCACGCAGACCTATCAGGGCATGATGCTCGCGGCCGAGTATCTCGACAACGAGAACACGGCGCAGGCGGCGGCCAACACCGTGCTGGAGATCGCCACCAAGCACCCCGAGTTCTACAGCGCCGAGGTGAAGGCTCTGCTCGAGAAGGTGGGCGCGACGCTCAACGACGGCGACGCGGTCTACAAGCGCAAGGATATCGAGAAGTTCATCTCGGAGAACAAGGAGCGCGAGTCGCACTCGATAATCTCGAAACTCACCCCCGAGGAGGAGGCCGAGGGTTTCGAACTCCTCTTCGACGGCGTGTCGATGGACAAGTGGCAGGGCAATACCACCGCCTACCAGCCCATCGACGGCTACATGTACGTGACCGCATCGTACGGCAGCACGGGCAACCTCTACTCGGTTAAGGAGTACGACGACTTCGTGCTGCGCTTCGAGTTCTGCTTCGACCGCGCGGGCGTCAACAACGGCGTGGGTATCCGCACCCCGATGGGCGTCGACGCCGCATACCACGGCATGGAGATCCAGATCCTCGACCACGACGATCCCATCTACGCCAATCTGCGCGAGTATCAGGTACACGGCTCGGTTTACGGCATCATCCCCGCCAAGCGCATCGTATCGCCCGAACTGGGCGTATGGAACACCGAGGAGATCCGCGCCAAGGGCGACCACATCACGGTGATCGTCAACGGCGAAGTGATCCTCGACGGCAACATCCGCAAGGCCTGCAAGGGCCACAACGTGGCTCCCGACGGCAGCGGCAACAACCCCTACACGGTCGACCACCTCAACCACCCGGGTCTGTTCAACAAGAAGGGCCACATCGGGTTCCTCGGCCACGGTCAGGGCATCAAACTGCGCAACGTGCGCATCAAGGAGCTGTAATCGCCCCATACATTTTATTACGCCACCGCCCGAGTCACGCTCGGGCGGTGCTGTTTTGCGGGTAGAGGTTACGCCTGCTTTACGAATGCAGTATCGATATTCGGGCCGCGGCCTGCGGGGCTCGCGCAATGAGCGAATGCGAATAGCGGGCCTCCGCGGGGCGAAGGCTGCGGCCCGCGCGGTTCTTCGAACCGCATTAATTCACGTGCGTCAGCCAATCCCGCGGCAGGAACGATTTCGGATAAAGGGCGGTCGCGGCGACGAAGCGTTAAAAATCGGAGACCTTTTGATTGCTTCAAAAGTGCCGAAGGCATCCGATTTAGCGAAGTCGCGAGACCGCCCCCGAAATCGTTTCACCGCGGCGGCTTTTGGCGTTACCTTTTGGCCGCGCAAAAGGTAACGTATATCTTAATAAGTTTTTGCAGTTCGAAGAACTGCGCGGGCCGCAGCCTCCCGCCAGCGGAGGCCCGCTATTCGCATTCGCTCATTCACGCGGTCTCTCCGCAGGCCGCTGCCCGAATGCCTAAAGCAACCCAAAAGCCGCCGAAGATAACACCGCAAAGCGGTGTGCTGGCGCGTGTGTATTTTTGCGACTCGCAGAGTCGCGCGGGCCGCAGGCTGCCGCCCGAATGCCTAAATATACGTTACCTTAATCGAGACTCTGCATTTCGATCAGTTTGGCATAGATGCCCCCCGCGGCCAAGAGCTCGGCGTGGGTGCCCTCCTCGGCGATGCGGCCGCGGTCGATGACGACGATGCGGTCGGCGTTGTGGATGGTGCTCAGGCGATGGGCGATGACGATGGAAGTGCGCCCCTCCAAAAGCGACGTCAGAGCGTCCTGCACCAGCTTCTCGCTCTCGGTGTCGAGGGCCGAGGTAGCCTCGTCGAGGATCAATATTTCGGGGTTCTTCAGCACGGCGCGCGCTATGCTGAGACGCTGCCGCTGGCCGCCCGAGAGCTTCATGCCGCGGTCGCCGATATTGGTGGCGTAACCCGCTTCGGTCTGCATGATGAAGTCGTGGGCGTTGGCCACGCGCGCTGCCGCCTCGATCTGCTCGGCAGTGGCTTCGGCGCGGCCCATGGCGATGTTGTTGCGTATGGTGTCGTTGAACAGCACCGTATCCTGCGACACGATTCCCATATGGCTGCGCACGCTGTCCTGCGAGTAGTCGCGCAGCGACACGCCGTCGATAAGGATATCGCCGCCCTGCGGGTCGTAGAAGCGGGGCACGAGCTCGCTCAAGGTCGACTTTCCGCCGCCCGAAGGGCCTACCAGAGCCACCGTCTCGCCCTTGCGGACGGTGAACGATATGTCGTGCAGCACCTCGCGCGACTCGTCGTAACCGAACGACACTCCGCGGAACTCGATCTTGTCGCGGAACTCGTCGAGCGTGCGGGCGTCGGGTTTGTCGGACACTTCGCTGCGGGCGTCGAGTATCGAGAAGATGCGTTCGCCCGCTGCGATGCCTTGGTTGATGTTGGCGAACTGGTCGATGAACGAGCGCAACGGGCGCGTGATCTGCGAGAAAGCCGCTATGTAGGCGACGAACCACGACGCCGACATGGTGCCGCGCATGACCAGAGCGCCGCCGAAGATGAGCACCGCCGATATGGCCGTTATGCCGAGAAACTCGCTCATGGGCGAGGCGAGCTGCTGTTTGCGGGCCATCGACAGCGCGATGTTCGAGATCTCGGCGTTTATGGCGCGGAACTTGGCGCGCACGTAACCGAGCGCGTTGTAGCTCTTCACCGCCTTGACTCCCGTGAGCGACTCCTCCATCACGCTCACCATGTCGCCCATGCGCTCCTGACCGCGGCGCGCGGGGTGGCGCAGGCGTTTTACGATGGAGCCTATGATGAGTCCCACCAGCGGCAGGTAGATGAGCGAAAAGAGGGTCAGCTCCCACGATATCTTCACCATCATCACGAGGTAGCCCACTATGAGGAACGGCTCGCGGAAAGCCACTTGCAGGGTGTTGGTGATGCAGAACTGCACCATCATCACGTCGGAGGTGATCTTCGACATGATGTCGCCCTTGCGCTGGTCGCTGAAGTATCCCACGTTCATGCCCATCGTATGTTCGAACATTTCGTTGCGCATGCGTTGCAGCGTGCGGGCGCGCATCGTCTCCACGGTCATCGAACCCAAGTAACGGAACAGATTGCTGAGCAGGTTCGAGCCGATGAGTATGGCCGAGAGCAGCCCCAGCAGGTAGGTTATGCGGAACTCCTCGCCGAAGATGCGGGTGTAGGCGTAATTGAGCACCTCGTTCAGGCAGTCGCCCGAGAGCGAGAGGCGCGGGAAATCGTATGTGGGGCGGAATGCGTAACCGTCGGAGAAGAGGGTGCCGACGATGGGCATTATCATCGTGTAGGTGAAGGTGTTGAACAGCGCGTGGAATATCGAGAAGAAGAAGTAGGGCACTGTATAGCGGCTCAACGGCTTGGCGAAGCCGAGCAGTCGCAGGTATGTTTTAAGCATGGTGTGTTTCATATTCAAAATGTGAGGCTACAAATGCCCTTCGGCGGCGAACTCCTCCACGGCGCGTTCGAAGCGCGCGACCGTCTCGGCCATCGACACGAACGACTTGCCGCCCGCGGCGTTGCGGTGGCCGCCGCCCTCGAAATAGCGGCCCGCGAAGAGGTTGACGTCCACGTCGCCCCGCGAACGCAGCGACACGCGGATGAAGTCGTGGTGCTCGACGAATATGGCCGACATCTTCATCTTCTTGATGGTGAGCGGGTAGTTGACGAAACCCTCGCTGTCGCCCTGCTGGAACCAGAAGCGGCGCATCTCCTCCTCGGTGAGCGACAGGTGGGCCACGGTGCCCTTGCGCAAGATGCGCATCTTGCGGTTTATGACGTAACCGAACAGTCGGGCGCGACCCTCGGTGAACGAATTGTAGACGTTGTTATATATCTGCGGTATGTCGATGCCCGTTTCGGACAGAGCGGCCACGGCGCGGAACAGATCGGGGGTGATGTACGAGAACGAGAAGTTGCCCGTGTCGGTCATCATGCCCACGTAGAGCACCTCGGCTTGCGCGCGCGTGACGGTGTCGGCCCCCCACAACCGCTCGATGAGGCGGTAGACCAGATAGGATGTGCTCGACGACTCGGGATGCGAGAACATCAGATCGAAAGGCTCCGTCGGGTTCAGATGGTGGTCGATCAGGATGCGTTTGGCCGAAGTGTTGGCCGCGATGAGTTCGCTCTGGGCGTCCAGACGCGAGAGCGAGTGGAAATCGAGACAGAAGATCAGGTCGGCCTCTTCGACGGCGCGCGCGGCGCGGCGCTCGGAGTCGGTCTTGAATATCACCACGTCGCGTATGCCCGACATCCAGTCGAGATAGTAGGGATACTTGTTGGGGACGATGCAGGCGACCGTATGTCCCGCGCGGCGCAGAGACTCGGCCCATGCGATGGACGAGCCTATGGCGTCGCCGTCGGGGTTGGTATGCGAAAGGATCACTATCCGTCGTTGCGGAGTCTCCAAAAGACGGCGCAGAGCCTCGATATTCTGTGCTGACAGTTCCATGATGTCGGGGTGTATGGTCGGCGCGAAGTCCCTCGCGGGGTCGGCGCGCGGACGCGTTATCGGACAAAGGTAGTAAAACTTCGCAATTACGGCAAGCATGCTCTCGAAAAGGTTTGCGCGGTTACGCCATGTACGATGGAATATCGTCCGCCGACGGCGAAGCGTCGTTCGGGCCGCGGCCTGCGGAGATCGCGAACGAGTGCAAAACGAGTTGCGGGCCTCCGCGCGCCGAGGCTGCGGCCCGCGCGGTTCTGCGAACCGCATACTCCCCGCCGCCCGTCAGGATATTCGCTCGACCAGTATGCGGGGATCGCGTTGCAGCAGCTCCATCAGGGCGTCGTCGTCGCGTCGACGGCGCGACTGCACCAGCAGGTCGGCGCGATAAATGGTGCCGTCGGAGCTGCGTTCGCGGTCGAGAGCATAGGATATGACGGCGAAACCCTCGTTGCGCAATGTCTTCAGCGCGACGGGTATGGCGTCGCGGTCGAGGGTCGAGAACACTATCGGCGTGCGGTGGGAGCTGAAGCTGCCGAAGATGAGGTTGAGCACCTCCAATCCCACGAGCGTCAGCACCGTGGCCGCCGCGGCGACGCCGTACATTCCCGCGCCCGTCGCCATGCCCACGCCCGATATGGCCCACAGACTGGCGGCGGTGGTGAGTCCGCGCACGATCTGACGCTGGAATATGATGGCTCCCGCGCCGATGAAGCCTATGCCGCTCACCACCTGCGCCGCCACGCGGCTCGGGTCGAGACGCAGCCCGTCGTGGGCGGCGAGAAACTCTTCGAAGCCCCATTGCGACACGATCATGAAGAGCGCGCTGCCCAACGACACCAGAAAGTGGGTTCTGAATCCCGCCTCCTTGACGCGCCACTCGCGCTCGATGCCCACCACCGTGCCGAGCAGGCCCGCCGCGACCAGACGCAGTATGAATGTCCAAGTCATAGATTTACCTTATAAATTGTTTTCGGCTGCCGCGTATGCCGCGCCGCATTCCGACATACGGATTCGGCCCGCATAATGTTTCGCGGCGGCCGGTATGCGATAAAAAACGGACGGCATCTTCGATGCCGCCCGATAACGAACTCTAAAGCTCCAGATCGCCGTCGAACACCTCGTGCCACGGCAAGCCCTGCACGTTGAGCTGCTCCATGAACGGATCGGGATCGAACTCCTCGACGTTCCATACGCCCGGGCGTTTCCACAGCCCCTTGAGGAACATCATGGCGCCGATCATGGCGGGTACGCCCGTGGTGTAGCTCACGCCCTGCATGCCCGTCTCGAGGAACGCCTCGTGGTGCGAGCAGTTGTTGTAGACGTAATAGGTGCGCTCCTTGCCGTCCTTCACGCCGCGTATGCGGCAGCCGATAGAGGTCTCGCCCTCGTAATTCTCGCCCAGATCCTGCGGGTTGGGCAGCACGGCCTTGAGGAACTGCAAGGGCACGATCTTCATGCCTTGGTACTCCACCTCGTCGATGCGGGCCATGCCGATGTTCTGGATCACGCGCAGGTGGGTGAGGTACTCCTGACCGAAGGTCATCCAGAAACGCGCCTGCTTGATGGTGGGGAAGTTCTTCACCAGCGACTCCAACTCCTCGTGGTACATCAGGTAGCTGTCGCGGGGACCGATGTTGGGATAGGTGAGATCCTTGTGGATCTCCAGCGCGCCCGTTTCGACCCACTCGCCGTCCTTGTAGTAGCGGCCCTTCTGGGTGATCTCGCGGATGTTGATCTCGGGGTTGAAGTTGGTGGCGAAGGCCTTGTGGTGGTCGCCCGCGTTGCAATCCACTATGTCGAGGTAGTGTATCTCGTCGAAATGGTGCTTGGCCGCGTATGCCGTGAAGATGCCCGACACTCCCGGGTCGAAACCGCATCCGAGAATCGCCGTAAGGCCCGCATCCTCGAAACGCTTCTTGTAGGCCCACTGCCAGCTGTACTCGAAATGCGCCTCGTCGCGCGGCTCGTAATTGGCCGTGTCGAGATAGTTGACGCCCGCCTGCAAACAAGCCTCCATGATGGTGAGGTCCTGATAGGGCAGCGCCACGTTGATGGCGATCTCGGGGCGGAACTCGCGCATGAGGGCCACCAAGGCGTCCACGTCGTCGGCGTCGACCGCCGCGGTGGAGATATTGGGTTTGCCGATGGCCGCGGCCACCGCATCGCACTTGCTTTTGGTGCGGCTGGCGATCATGATCTCGGTGAACACATCGGGATTCTGCGCCAATTTGTGAGCCACGACGGTGCCGACACCTCCGCAGCCGATCAACAATACTTTGCTCATGTTATCTTATTATGTTTATTGTATTTCGTTTTCCTCTCGCGAAGATACTATTTAATTTCGCATCCGCAATGCCCGAGGCGGACGGAATGCGAAAAAATCGTCCGACGCCCGAATGGTTGCGGTTCGAAGAACCGCGCGGGCCGCAGCCTCTGCCCCGCGGAGGTCCGCAACTCGTTCCGCACTCGTTCGCGTTCCCCGCAGGCCGCGGCCCGCACCCGTTATTCCAAATAGGTATATCCGTACAGCCCCGAACGGTAGGTGTTCAGGAACTCCTTGCCCTCTTCAAGCGAGATACGCCCCTGCTTCACCGAGCGCGCCACCCACGCTTCGAGCATGCGCACCATCCGCTTGCCGTCCCAGTCGACGTAATCCAATACGTCGTCGATCGTCTCGCCGTCGATCGTCTGGTCGATCTTGTATCCGTCCTTGGTCACCGATATGTGCACGGCGTTGGTGTCGCCGAACAGGTTGTGCATGTCGCCCAGAATCTCCTGATAGGCTCCCACGAGGAACACGCCCAGATAGTAGGGTTCGTCGGCCCGCAGCGAGTGTACGGGCAGGCTGTTGGCGATGGTGTTCTCCACGATGTAGGATCCCACCTTGCCGTCGCTGTCGCACGTGATGTCCTGCAACGTGGCCTGACGGTCGGGACGCTCGCCGAGCCGCTGGAGCGGCATGATGGGGAACACCTGACCTATGCCCCACGAGTCGGGCAGCGACTGGAACAGCGAGAAGTTGCAGAAATATTTGTCGGCCAGCAGCTTGTTGACCTTGTGCAACTCCTCGGGCACGCGCTTCATCTGCGAGGCGATGTGTTTTATCTCGCGCGTCACCGACCAGTAGAGCTTCTCTATCTGGGCGCGGGTGCGCAGGTCGATCAATCCGTGCGAGAAGAGCTCCAGAGTCTCCTCGCGTATCTGCTGCGCGTCGTGCCAGTTCTCGAGCGCGCTGCGCTGCGTGAGGTTGTCCCAAATCTCGTAAAGGTCCTTCACCAGACGGTGGTCGTTCTCGCCCACCTCCCACTCCTCGGGCATCTCGGGCAGCGACGCCGTCTCCAGCACCTGCATCACCAGCACCGAGTGGTGCGCGGCGAGCGAACGGCCGCTCTCGGTTATGATGTTAGGATGCGGCAGGCCGTTGCGGTCGGCGGCGTCCATTATCTGGTAAATGACGTCGTTCACATACTCCTGCATCGAGTAGTTCACGCTGCTCTCGCTGCTGGCCGAGCGGGTGCCGTCGTAATCGACGCCCAAACCGCCGCCCGCATCGATGAAATCAACGGGGAAACCCATCTTGTGCATCTGCACGTAGAACTGCGACGCCTCGCGTATGGCGGTCTTGATGTGGCGTATGTTGGTCACCTGACTGCCTATGTGGAAATGAATGAGTTTCAGGCAGTCGCCCAGCCCCTTGGCCGTGAGCATCTCCAACGCCTCCAGCAACTCGCTCGACGTGAGGCCGAACTTGCTGGCGTCGCCGCCGCTGTCCTCCCACTTGCCGCTGCCCGACGAACCCAGCTTGATGCGGATGCCGATGTTGGGGCGCAGGTTGAGACGCTTGGCGATGTCGGCTATGAGGTCGAGCTCGTTCATCTTCTCGATCACCAGATAGATGCGCTTGCCCATCTTGTGGGCCAGCAACGCCAGCTCGATATAGCTCTCGTCCTTGTAGCCGTTGCAGATGATGAGCGAGTCGCTCTCGGCGTTCACCGCGATGACGGCGTGCAGCTCGGGTTTCGAACCCGCCTCCAGACCGAGGTTGAACTTCTGGCCGTGGCTTATGATCTCCTCCACCACGGGATGCATCTGGTTCACCTTGATGGGATATACCGAGAAACACTCGCCGCGGAACCCGTATTCCTCGGAAGCCTTGCGGTAGCAGCACGACATACTCTCGATGCGGTTGTCGAGAATATCGGGGAAGCGCAGCAACACGGGAGCGCCGATGTCGCGCAACGCCAGTTCGTCCATCACCTCGCGCAAATCGACCTCGATACCGTTCTTCTTGGGTGTGACGACCACGTGCCCCTTATCGTTTATGCCGAAGTAAGAGACTCCCCAGCCGTTGATGTTGTAAAGATCGGCCGAATCTTCAATGTGCCATTTTTTCATTCTCGCAATAGTTTCCGTTACGGGTTAATCGATATAAAAATTCCGTTTCGCGGCTTAGCCGCGGCGGAATACGCGATTCCGCTGCAAAATATTTGCAAAGATATTAAGTTTTGCAAGAAAAGGGCACGAATCCGCATTTAATGCGGCCCGAACGGAATATTTTCGCATTATTATTCATTCGCGCCCCGCCGGAGATAAGTTTTGAAGTATTTGCGGTTCGGAGAACCGTGCGGGCCGCAGCCTTCGCCCCGCGGAGGCCCGCTATTGTTCGCGAACGCTCACACGCGAGCCCCCCGCAGGCTGCGACCCGAGTGTATATTATATATGTATTGCGAGAGTCGCGCAGTTCGCCGCCGCCCCACTGCGGCAGACTGCAACTCGCCCGAAGGCTCGCGCAGCCCTCCGCCGTCGGCGAACAGCAGGCCCACATCCCGAGATTTGCACCCAAAATCTCAAAAATTCCCTCGAAAACACGAAAAATAACAAAAAAAGCACGCAAATTGTTGTACGATACAATTATTTGTACTACTTTTGGGGCAAGCGATCCGTCGAGAAAGACGTGAATCGCGTTGCTGTTTCAGTAAACGTGAGAAATTTACAGTTCAACAGCAATAAGAGGATGTCCCGTCGGGTCGTTACCACGCTCCGATTGGTAAGTACATCAAATGCACTGCGCCATGACGGGCGTGGGCCTCTTGTATTATTAGGCTTTACGGGTATTCCACTACCTTCAGTAGTATGATAATGCAAGCATGCTTTAAGCATGGACTTATAGTCAGGTTCACGTTTCGTCTTTTGTTGTTTTTATACGGGTCGCATAACTAAAAGGAAAGAAAGTTATGTTACCTTTGCAAAAGAGATCGGTTCCACCGTAACCGAAAACATATTCTAAAGGTTAGGACAAACCTTTATGCCAACGGTAAAACTCGCAACTATTATTTATAATAGGTTTTCAAACGGTGTAAATTTTGTCTGAAACCCTTGCTATGCCTGCGGCTCTGGCCGTGGGCGTGCATGGGCGTAAGGGCAGCTACCGTTTGAAGGCTTGCGAGGCCGACCGTTGGGGCTGCACCTGCGCCCTTTTTTTGTTGTCCTCGCCTTTGCTGAAGAAATCCCCCGACAAATAAAAATGCGATAAGCCGCTCATGCGGCGACGGGGCGCGCGGACAACGTTCTTGTGTATACTACTTTACTAATTATTTCCGTCCGCCGCCCCGTTTTTTATAGATATCGAATTACAATAAAATATACGAAGAAAATTTGAGATTGCGGAATAATGGAGTGAATAACGTTAAGATGTTGTAAGTCAGAATTCGGCAGCTTCGTTCGGTCGTAGGCTTCGCAAAGGGTAAAATCCGAAAAAGAGGCCGGAATCCGAACATGGAACGACTGAATGCTACTTATCCGTTGCCCTTTTCAAGGGTCGGATAACGCCCGTTTCGCCGACTGTCGGCTGCCCGATTCCATCACTGCATCGCTGTGCCCTCGATTCTCCTCGCATCCCGATTACAAAAGTAGCTATAATTTCGGTTCGGGAGTAAAAAGACGGGATCGAAACGCCGGATGAGGGTTTTGTTTCCATATTCGGCTGTATTTTTCATGGTTTCAAATAGCTCTATATCAGTTAATTTTGCAAACAGGTATCAGGGTTATGAAACAGGAGGAAGTAAAGGTGTCGTTCTACCTCAAAAGAACCGAATCGGATGCTGCGGGCCGTTGCCCCGTGATGGCTCGGCTTGCCGTGGGCCGGTCGCAGTGCGTCTTCGGCACGAAACTCACGGTCCCATGGTCGTTATGGACGTCGGGACGCATGAAGGGCAAGAGCGCCGTGGCGGTCGAAATCAACCGCCGTCTGGATGAAATGCGGGCTTCGGCTATCGCCATTTGCCGCGAGCTGTCGGCCGTTCACGCGCGGGTAACGGCCGAGGAGGTCAAATGCCGGCTGTTGGGTATGGCATCGGGGCAGGAGACGCTGCTCGGTTATTTCGGACAATTCATCGAACGCTTCGAGAAGCATGTCGGCGTCGATCGCTCTGCGAAGTCTGCAGCGTGCTACAAGAATACTTTTAAACACCTGTCTCGTTTTTTGTCGGCGAAGTTCAATCTGACGGATTTGCCGTTCGGGGCTTTGGATCGTTCTTTTATCGACAAGTTCGATCTGTACTTGCGTACGGAGTGTCGGTTGGCTCCCTCTACGATCGTTCTGCTCATGTCCCGCTTGAAAACGGTCATCGGCAAGGCGATCTCCTCGGGAATCTTCACGACCGACCCGTTCGCCGAATACGAACCGCAGCGCCCGCGTCGCCAGCAGCGATACCTGACCCGCGAGGAGCTGCATCGGTTGATGACCACGCCACTCCCGACGTCGAATCTGTACCATATCCGCGATCTGTTTCTCTTTTCCTGCTATACGGGGATCAGCTATAGCGACCTATGCCGGCTGACCGCCGCGAACCTCGAAACGGCCGAAGACGGAACAGTATGGATTAAAGCGATGCGGGAAAAGACGAATGTGGAGTTCGAGATACCGCTGCTCGACCTGCCGCTGCGGATTCTCGATAAGTACGACGGCCTCGCGCCGGAGGGCAAGCTGCTGCCGATGTACTGCAACAGCGCGATCAACGCAGCCTTGAAAACGATCGCCGCCCTCTGCGGCATCGACCGCAGGCTGACCTTTCACATGGCGCGCCACACCTATGCGACGGAGATCACGCTCTCGCACGGCGTGCCTATCGAAACGGTCAGCCGCATGTTGGGGCACAGCCGCATCGACACGACGCAGATTTACGCCGAGGTAACCGACGGCAAGATCGAAACCGACACCCGACAGCTCGACGGCTGCATCGCAGGACGGTTCTCGAACGTCGCCATTTAATACTCGAATATATGCAACTCGATAATCAACCCATAAAACGCCGCAGCACATTCGCCGTGCTGTTCTACATCAACCGCACGAAAGTCCGCAAGGACGGCATGTGCCAGCTCCTATGCAAAATCAGCATCGACGCCGCTTCCGAACAGATCGGTACGAAGGTCAGCGTCGACCCCGCGCTCTGGAATCCGACGACGGGACGCGCCGACGGCAAAAGCCGCAACGCGTCGGAAGTGAACCGTGCGATCGACCGTCTTACGGAGATCATCCGCAGTCATTACGAACGTATCCGCCGCGATCTCGGATTCGTAACGGCCGAAGCGGTAAAGAATGCCGTGAGGGGCATCGGGCAGAAGCCGACGATGCTGCTGGCGTTGTTTCGGGAGCACAACGAGGAGTTCGGCAGGCGGGTCGGCATCGACCGCACGAAAGAGACCCTCGCCAGCTATGAAAACTCCTATAACCACCTCGCGGCGTTCGTGTGGAAAGAATACGCAGCGGAGGACATTGCGCTGCGCAGTCTCGACGCGACGTTCTACGATGCGTTCGATCTGTTCCTGCGCACGGAGCGCGGCTTGGGGATAAAAGCCGTACACGAGCATCTCTACCGATTGAAGAAGATGACCCGCCGGGCCGTCGGTCAGGGGACGCTGCGCTGCGACCCTTACCGCGACCTGCATCCCGAACTGCCCAAGCGCAAGAGTCGCCATCTGAAATCCGAAGATCTCGAACGGCTGCTCGCGGAGCCGGTCGCCGACGCCGAGTTGCAGCGTACGCGCGACTGGTTCATCTTCTCGACCTTCACGGGGCTGGCCTATGCCGATCTGAAACGCCTCTCACCCGAACATCTCGAACGGGCGGACGACGGCTCGCAGCGAATCCGCATCCGACGGCAGAAGACCGACACGGAATCGGTCGTGCCGCTGTTGGAAGTGCCGCTGCGCATCCTCGAAAAATACAGGGCGGAACGCACCGACGAGCGGCTGCTGCCCGTCTGCTCGTGCAGCAAGCTGCAACCGTTGATTCGCAAGCTGGGTGCTTTCTATGGCATCGAGCATCTGACCTTCCACATGGCGCG
>Ga0073908_1003595_pt1 | contig 15591 bp, 17 predicted proteins | sample MucameincwithD2O_FD_65484 | JGI IMG/M metagenome (GOLD analysis project Ga0073908, IMG submission 65484) | Mouse cecum microbial communities from Vienna, Austria - Mucus amended microcosms incubated with D2O | ecosystem: Host-associated > Mammals > Digestive system > Large intestine > Cecum...
GCTTCGCGAAGCGCTTGTTCTCGACCTATCTTTCTTATTTGCCGAAGGAAAAGGCAGTGTTCGACTTGAAGATGAACGTCGACCAGCGCGGCTCGTTTACCGAGCTCGTCCACACTCCCAAGTGCGGGCAGGTGAGTATCAACATCTCCAAGCCCGGCATCACCAAGGGCCAGCACTGGCACAACACCAAGTGGGAACAGTTCATCGTCGTTAAAGGTCACGGACTAATCCAGATGCGCAAGGAAGGTACCGACGAAGTGCTAAATTTTGAGGTTAGCGGCGACAAGATACAGTCCGTCATCATGCTCCCAGGCTACACCCACAACATCATCAACCTCTCCGATACCGAAGACCTCGTGACAGTGATGTACTGCAACGAAATCTTCGATCCGAATCATCCCGACACATTCTTCGATCCAGTAGAAAAGCAATGAAAACCGACTATAAAGACATAAAGTTTGCAGACAACGGCAAGCTGAAACTGCTGATAATCGTGGGCACGCGCCCCGAGATTATCCGACTGGCTGCAACTATCAACAAGTGCCGCCAGTACTTCGACGTAATCCTCGCCCACACCGGTCAGAACTACGACTACAACCTCAACGGCGTGTTCTTCAAGGACCTTAAACTTGCCGACCCCGAAGTATACATGGACGCGGTTGGCGACGACCTCGGCGCGACCGTCGGCAACATCATCAACTGCTCGTACAAACTCATGGCCGAAATCAAGCCGGACGCGCTACTGATTCTCGGCGATACTAATTCGTGCCTGTCGGCCATTCCCGCCAAGCGCCTGCACATCCCTATCTTCCACATGGAAGCCGGCAACCGTTGCAAGGACGAGTGCCTGCCAGAAGAAACTAACCGACGTATCGTAGATATTATTTCCGACGTAAACCTCTGCTACTCTGAGCACGCCCGCCGATATCTTGCCGACTGCGGTCTTCCCAAAGAGCGCACCTACGTTACCGGCAGCCCCATGGCCGAAGTGCTTCATCAGAACCTCAAGGAAATCGAAGCAAGCGACATCCACCAGCGCCTCGGTCTCGAGAAGGGCAAATATATCCTTCTGTCGGCCCACCGCTAAGAGAACATCGACACAGAGAAAAACTTCCTCAGCCTCTTCAACGCGATTAACGCCATTGCAGAGAAATACGATATGCCGATACTTTACAGCTGCCACCCGCGCAGCCGCAACCGCATCGAAAAGTCAGGCTTCCAGCTCGACAAGCGCGTAATCCGTCACGAGCCCCTCGGATTCCACGATTATAACTGCCTGCAAATGAATGCCGCAGCCGTAATCTCAGATTCCGGCACACTTCCCGAAGAATCGAGCTTCTTCACCTCGGTCGGCCACCCCTTCCCGGCAGTCTGCATCCGCACCTCGACCGAACGCCCCGAATCGCTTGACAACGCAGGCTTCATCCTCGCCGGCATCGACGAGAAATCACTTCTTCAGGCCGTTGACACTGCAATCGCAATGAACGCCAACCATGACGACGGCACCCCCGTAGATGTCTATGTCGGTGAAAACGTCTCAAATATCGTAGTAAAAATCATCCAAAGCTACGTTACTGTTGTGAACAAAATGGTGTGGAGAAAAGAGTGATGAAAATAGTTATTATAAACCATACATTTCAGTTACCTCGTTTTTATAAGCGATGGGAATTGTTTGCGCAATCACATCCAGACTGGGAAGTGATTCTTATAGCGCCGAGCAAATATAACTGGGATACAAGGCGGTCATTGATTTTTGGTAGTGATGTACAATCAGAAGGACAAGCCATTTCGAAAGCAAACTTCAAAGTTATAACTGTAAAAATATCAGATTGGAAAATCGGATGGACATCTACTGAAATGGTACAAAGAATCGAGGAAATTAACCCCGATATAATCTACCATATAGGTGGTCACACTCAGTTGTCATTAGTTCAATGTACTAAATTAGTTAAAAACAGAATTAAGCGAACTAAACTCATTGCTTTCAGTATGAGGGGGCCGGCTATGAACATTAGCCGACCCCAAATAGGATCTTTACGTAATATTTTCAGTTGGTCATTGAGTTATGCATCATATTTATTGAGGAAAAGAAATTTGAAATATTTCAATAAATATGTTAGTGCAGTTGTCTGTCATTATCCTGATGCAATTGATTGCTTCAGGAATGAAGGATTTACTGGTCCGATTTATATGTCAACACAAGTAGGTGTTGATGCCGATGTGTATCATCCAGATGAAAATTCAAGGCAGGAAATAAGGAAAAAATACTCATTGGGAGATGAAACTGTTTTTGGAACGGCTGTCCGTTTCTTACCAATGAAAGGGTTGCATGAAATTGTAGAGGCTATGCCAACGAATGGAGATTGGCGGTTGTTGATAATGGGAACTGGAGATGAAAATTTCACTAAAGATTTAAAAAAGAGGATTAAAAACCGTGGGCTTGAGGATAAAATCATTCTTACCGGATATGTCGAATGGAATGAAATAGCAAAATATTGGAATGCAATAGATTGTGCAATACATGTTCCGCGTACTACCCCAAAATGGGAGGAAACTTTTTCGCTTGCTGTAGTTCAGGCCATGGCAACATCTAAACCAATAATTGGTAATACATCAGGTTCTGTCCCCTACCAAATAGGTCCGGATGGAATAATTGTGAAAGAAGGTGATATTACAGCCTTGAATAAAGCCATTCAGTGGGTAATAGACAATCCTGCTAAAGCTAAAGAAATTGGTGCGAAAATGTACGATTATTCAGTAGGAAGTTTTGAAATAAGACATTTAAACCAGCATTTTGCCGCAATACTGCAAGACGTTGTAAATGGTCAATATACTCAAGAATTAGTTGACATGACTCAATTTAAGTGATGAAAGAGAGATTTCGTACTACAAAATATGCAGCGATAGTATTTAAAACACCTGAAAATGAATTAGCAGAGTGGTTTGGATATTATAACTATGATCCATTAGATTCAAGCCATGATCGGTTATTGGTACATCGAGCTAATTTTGATGGTAGGCACATTACAGAGACTGATATAGTCGAGATTGGTTATTACAATATTAACAGTGGCGAATGGACCTCTTTAGGAAAAACGGATTCCTTTAATTGGCAGCAAGGTTCGATGCTACAATGGTTACCCTCGGACTGTGATAAGGTAATTTATAATCTATCTGATAATAAAAACTATAAATCTCGGGTGATTGATATAAAGAATAAAGAATGTAGAGATTTCGATTTCCCAATTTATGGTATAGGTCCATCCGGAGAATATGCATTATCACTTGATTATAAAAGATTATATTGGTGTCGAGCATATCATTACCAACCCATTCAAGATCCGGACTACGACGGTCGAATAAAAAAAGGAGACGGAATTTTTAAGTTGGATTTAAAAACCGGAAAAGTATCATTACTTCTTCCAATTGATCGCATTGTCGAATTTGATCCTGATGATGATTTTGATCAGGCGAAACATTGGTTGGAGCATATTATGATAAGTCCTGACGGAAAAAGATTTGCGTTCCTCCACCGGTTTTCATATGGTAATGTAATGAGTTATAGCACTCGTTTATTTATTTGTGATACTGATGGTTTCAATTTGCAAATCGTTAAGGATTGGAGAAAATATGGGTGGTCACATTTTGGTTGGTGTGGGAATAGTGCTTTTGCTATATACACATACATTGCTCCAAAGGTTGGACGATTAGAAGTAAAACCAGGTGTCGCTCCAGAGAAGAATCTAAAACATAAATTCTTGAGACTTATAAAATCAACAGCAAAGGCGATTATACCACGAGCATGCCTTAATAAGATTGTGGGAAAAACGTCATATTACCAGTTTTATAAAATATTATCATCAGGAAACTGCTACTTAGAAAGAACTCTGGCAGGCGGTTATTTTAAGATAGACGGTCATCCAAGTTTTACTTATGATGGTAATTATATGATAACGGATACCTATCCAGATAATAATGGCTGGCAACGCCTTTTAATTTATAATATGTCTACGGGAAAACAGCTTGAGTTAGCTTCTTTTGAAGCACCATTAAAGGGTAATCCCGCAAGTTGTGATCTTCATCCTAAATTAAGTCGCGATAATCAATACGTGACAGTAGATACAGCACACAGTGGGCTACATCAAATGTTTGTATTTAAACTCGAGTGGGATAGAATTAAGTCTGTAATAGGTTGATGGCAAGTACGAGTAATTCACGCATCGCAAAGAATAGCTTGATTCTTTATGCCGATCTTATCATAAGTTCGGTAATAATGATATTTGCTGCAAGATTTCTTTTGGAGGCACTTGGTGTTCGCGATTTTGGCTTATATAATGTTGTTGGCGGCATCGTGGTGCTACTAAATGTTGTTAATACAGCAATGATTTCCACCTCATATCGATATATAGCTTTTGAGATGGGAAAGGCTGAAAGTGGAGATCCTAACAAGGTTTTCAATACATGTCAGGCGATACACCTTGCTATAAGTATTGCTATTGTTATCATTGGATGGCCAATAGGTAATTATTATATACAGCATTATCTAAATGTTGACGGTTCTACAATTGGAGATGCTAAATTTGTGTTTGTATTCTCCGTATGTACATGTGCAATAAGTACGTTTACGGTTCCGTATCTTGGCCTTATTACAGCAAAAGAGAGATTCAGCATAAAAGCAGGTATCAATATATTACGAAATTTAATTAGGCTTTGTCTAATAGTTTTACTATTAAATATTTCCGGTAATCATATTTGTATTTATGCTGTATTTGCATTCATTCCCGAATTGCTTGTTGCGATTCTTTATGTTGTTTATTGTCAGAAGAAATATGATGAAATAACGAAGTGGAAATGGGTAAAGGATTTAGTCCTTTATAAAGAAATGATTCTATTTGCTTTTTGGATTTTATTAGGGGCAGTTGCTCGTATAGGTAAAACCCAGGGAGCAGCTCTTATTGTCAATTTTTTCTACGGAACGGTTCTGAATGCTGCATTAGCAGTGGCCAATCAGGTAAATGGCTTCGTTAGTTTGGCTACAAATAGTTTGTCTCAAGCTGCTGTACCTCAAATCACTAAAAGTTATAGTGGAGGAGATACCGATAGATCGATACAGTTAGTTGTATATATATCAAAATATACATTCATAATGATGTTGTTGGTCTGTACACCATTATTAATGCAAACTCAGTGGTTACTTGATCTTTGGCTTAATGATGTACCTCAGTACACCCGGAGTTTTGTACAGTTGGTATTGTTAGATGCGATGATAACATGTTTGGGAGCCGGTATACCTGCGTTATATCAAGCCACCGGCAAGATTCGCATTTTTCAAATATCTCTCAGTGTGATTTTATTATCATCAATTTTGTTCGGATATTTTGCATATAAATGGAATTTTGGACCAAATTCATTATTGATAATTTATTGCATAATGTCATTTGTTGATAGAATTGTGGCAGTTATACTTTTGAAAGTAGTGCTTCATCTTGATTTAAAACCATTGCTTAAATTCTCATATCTTAATTCTCTTAAGCTTTCTATATTTCTAATCCCTTTATATTGGATTAATCTGAGCTTGACAGGACCTATATTGAGTCCGGTAATGATTGTAGTATCAGAGTTTTTAATGATATTATTAGTGTTTGTAGCAGGGTTGTCGAGACACGAGAAGGAAATCGCTGTAGGCTTTGCTAAGTCAGCAATTAGAAAGCTTATCTAATAACAATTATTTTGAAACGCCTGAACGTGCTGGACTTTAATTGATTGTAATCGTTTTTATATGAAAGTTCTTTGGATAACGTCATCGCCGATTGGCCCTGTAAGTAGAATTTTGGGCCTGCCTTATGGTGGATCGAGTGGTACTTGGATTCAGACTGAATTTGAAGCAATTCAGCAAGATAAGAATATTCAATTGCTATTCATGTGCCCGATTAGTAATATACCAAATGGTGATATTATTTGTAAAGAAACAAATGAAGGCATTGCTTACGGCATTGGATATAAGGCATTTATACCTTATGGAACAGAATTGCCAAAAAAAGTGGTTCAGTCGGTTCTTAAAGTAGTTGGTGAAATAAAACCGGATATTATTCACATCTGGGGATCTGAGAGTAGCTTTTCTGCAGGGTGTGCTTCATTATTGACTGAGTACAAGAGAGTGATTTTCATTCAGGGGCTTATTGGTATGCATCAACGATATACATCTCCTGTTTATGTGAGAGAGAATCAATATTGGGGGCATATATCGTTGTATCAGAAATTAAGGGCAAAGATTAAGCGGTATTATTTTAAAAATCATATCAAGCTGGAACAACAGGCAATATCTTCTGCCGGTAACGTCATTACAGATAATGATTACACAAGGGCTTATTGCAACTCCTTTGCCCCGCATACTAATTTTTATCAGCATTTCCTTGCACCGGCTCAGGTGTTTTATGATACAGAATGGAATATTGATGAATGTGTTCCCAATAGTCTCTTTACGATATTCGGAATAGATAAGACAAAAGGATTGAATCAATTGCTTAAGGCCTTATGTATTGTTAAAAAGACAATTGCGGATGTAAAACTTTATATCCCCGGTCCATTTAACATTAATAAGTCTGGCCTAATAGATACGAAAAACTCTTCGCCTTTTGAAACATGGCTTGCAAATTTTATAGAGCAGAATGAATTGGAAGACAATGTTGTTTTCTTGGGGCGATTAGATAGAGATGGAATGGCAGCTCAATTTAAATCGGCTAATTGTTTTGTCAGCCCTTCTGGGATGGAGGTGCATTCGTCGTCTGTTCGAGAGGCAATGGCTGTTGGCGTGCCGACTATTTCATCACTGTGCGGAAGTGTAGCGGAATACATAGAGCACGGCATTAATGGCTTGATTTTCCGCTTCGAAGAAGAGGAGGTTCTTGCTCATTACATGATAAAAATACTTAAAGACAAAGAATTAGCTAAAACAATTGGACGAGAGGCACGATTGAAAATGAAGGCTCTAAAAGATGATAAATCGATGAATATGCCGTTCTCGCTTGTGTATAATTCATTGTAATTGGGTTTATGGAACCGTATATTTTTCTGGTAGGTTTTATATTCTTCTTTGCAATTATTTCACAATTCTGTTTTCCTGGTTCAAAGGCAAAACAGGGAGCTGTATTTTTAATATTATCGTTTGTATATATTTATATATTTTGCAGCATTAGAGGATTCGAAGTAGGCAGAGACGTACCCGGATATATAAAGATGTATGAAAAAACAGCCTCGGTTGCATGGAATAATTGGGATTATGTATATTTCGAAAACGGTTATATTGCATTGATGAAGATATGCAATATGCTAAAATTTACAGCAAGGGAATTCTTTTTTGTTATATATTTAATCATCCTATTTCCTGTATTTCTTCTAATAAAAAATCGTTCTCCATATCCTCTTTTATCTTTGACGGTATATATCTGCTTCCAATTCTTTGTATTTGATCTAACAGGATTGAGGCAGGCTATTGGCTTGTCGATTTGTATGCTTGCATATCTTGTTGCAACAAGAACGCGAGACAAGCATAATTTATTATTGTTTGTCCTTCTTGTATTAGGAGCTTCGATGTTTCATAAAAGTGCTCTAATATTTTTGTGTGCTTATCCTGTTTTGAAGCTACCGTTAAATCGGAAAATGATTATTCTGTATTGTATTAGTGTAGCAATTTGTTACTTGCTAAATATAGCAGGTGTCGGTGCAATCCTGTCCTATTTTGAGAAGGATCATTATGAATATTCGACTGATAGTTCGCAGCAGATAGGTTTTTTTGCTATTGCGTTATGCATGATAACAGTGCTTGCTATTTGGTCATATTTCCATACAGATAGGTCTAAACAGTTACAGGTAAAATATGCAGCTAATATGTTGCTGGCAAGTATGTGTTTATTGTTTTTATTTAATGGTTCGGTGTTGCTAAGATCTGTAATGTATTATTACTTTTCGATGATTATTTCTATTCCAATGTTTGTTAGTTGCCTTGGTGATAGAAAATTAAGATTAATGGTTTCTGCCGGGATAATATTTGTTTTTGTGCTATTCTTTTTCACAAACGAAGTCTATACTTTCGATGTGAGTCCTTATGTAATTGGTGAAGACTTAACTCCTACAAGGTAGAATCTTTTATTGAAAGAACGTTAATATACTTTTAAATCATATTTTGGAAATGAATCGCCCCAACGACTATCCTCGATTACTGATAGTCGGTACAGTTCCTTATAACAGGCAGTCTACCTCAAGAGCTTTTGATGCCTATTTCCATGATTGGCCTCATGATAAGATTGCACAGGTATTCTCTAATGCAGCAACTCCACTAAAAGGTCATTGCGGAAAACTTTATCAAATCACAGATGCCATGATGCTTCAACGTTGGAGAAATCGAATGGCAAAAGTAGGAAAAGCCTGGCTTAGAGACGAGTTGAATGAAGAGATTCATGTGGGGTTGGAATCCAATCCGGAGCAGGCAAGTCGCTCTTCAGCATTACATCGCTACGGAGCCAAGCATACACCTCTAACGCATCTGTTGCGAAAAGCCTTGTGGCGGAAAAAATATTGGAATACGCCAGAATTTAACCAATGGTTGGAGGAATTTAATCCGGAGTGTGTATTCCTCAGTTTCTCGAATGATTTTTTTATTCTTGAAATAGCACTCTATATTGCTCGAAAGTTTGATATCCCAATATGTTCGTCGACCGGAGATGATTATTATTTTGATGGCAAGTTTAGCCTTAATCCTCTCTACTATATATATCATGAATGGTATAAGAGTTTGAATAGAAAGGTCTTTAGACATAAAGGAAGTGCGATATATATAGGTGACAAGATTCGGGATAAGTACAATAATGCATTCGGATTGGACGGTGAAACGGTGTATTTGGTATCTGATATCGAACGCCGCGAGTTTAGGCCCATTAATCCTGAAAAATTTACTGTAAGGTATTTCGGCAATATTAAGATGGGGCGCAATACTTCGATATGTGCGATAGCCGAAGCTCTCTTTAGAATTAATCCGAAAATTACGATAGAGGTATATTCGAGTGAGTCCAATCCCGATTATCTAAAGCCCTTTTCTTTACACAAGAATATAGATTTCTGCGGTGTTATACCCTATTCCCAGGTAATGGAGAAAACTGTAGACAGTGATATTTTGATAGTAGCGGAAGGTACCAAGGCGCACGACATAAATCTGTCGCGCTATGCCTTATCTACAAAAGTTGCTGATGCGCTTGCCTCGGGATGTAATATTGTCGCTTATGGGTCAATGGAATGTGGCGCAATCGAATACCTCGATAAAATCGGTTGTGCGACAATTGCCAGTACTATCGATGATATGGAGTTGAAGCTTAGAGCCTTGCTTGATAGTGAAGATATGCAATTACAAAATTATAATACTTCACGGCAAGTATTCGAAGATAACCATACACGAAATCAAAGCAATGCCCGTGTACGGCGCATAGTATCAAGATTAGTCAATAATAATCGAAAAGAATGAAAGAAGACCTCACGCTTGTAATATATTCATGCGGCATTTTCTCAGACCTTTGGGATGCACACGTAAAGTTATTGAATCAGAATTGGCCTGATCGTTCAATCCGAACAATTATTCTGACAGATAGTCCAACTGAAAAAACATTTGAAGGTATAGAGATCATTTCCGCGGGAGACGGTAAGGAACTAACTGAGCGGGTTCGTTTTCTTTTACCTCATCTGACTACAGAATACGTGCTCGTTACTCTCGACGATTATTTCCTCACAACTCCTATTTCGTCTAAAGCTATTAAGAGGATAGTGGAAATAATGGATCGTAATAAATACGATTATGTCAGACTTTTCGACAGGCCTCACTGCCCTTTGAGCGCAACCAATGATAAAGATATTTATACATATACTCTTGATAAAGATTATCGCGTGAATTTATATTCAGGTATATGGCGAAGGAGTTTTATAGAGAGTACTCTTCCGGAAACAGATCTTAATGCTTGGGAGTATGAAGTGACTCTGACCGACAGAGCCCGAAGTGTCAATGGCCGATGTGCTGTCAGCCATGGTAATGAATTTCCTATTTTGGATGTCGTCCGAAAAGGACGTATATTACCCAAGGCGTGGAGATATCTAAAGTCTCACAACTTGTATCATGGCAATCGACCTCGTTTCCCTTATCGAGATTATTTATTGCTTGGTTTGAAAACTCAATCTAATAGATTGTTGGCCAAACTTCCGGCTCCTGTTTACCAGGGAATAAAAAGTATGTGTGTAAAATTGGGCATGCAATCATTTTCTGCCAAACAAAATAGAAAATGAATACAGAGTTTTCTGTTTTAATGTCGGTTTATCGTAATGATAACCCGGAACATTTTGTTCAGGCAGTCGAAAGCATTGGTCATTCTCAAGATTTACAGCCTACGGAGATTCTTCTTGTTGTTGACGGTCCTGTCGAAGAACAATTACGGACTGCAATTAAGCATTGTGAGGATGTCAATGGAAATCTGAATGTTGTGTGGCTCCCTAAAAATGTGGGTTTGGGCAATGCTTTGAGAGAGGGCCTTTTGCATACACATTGCGAGATAGTGGCGAGAATGGATTCTGATGATGTTGCAAATCCGTCAAGGTTTAAACAACAGATTGCATATTTACTGAATAATCCCACAATATCAATAGTTGGCGGACAAATAAGTGAGTTTATAGATTCTCCTGAAAATACGGTTGGTAATCGTATTGTTCCGCTTGATGATATGGAATTAAAGTCATATAGCAAAGCCCGGTGTCCATTCAATCATATGACTGTGATGTTTCGAAAGCAAGATGTATTAGCTGTCGGAAACTACAAGCATTGGCATTTTAACGAGGATTATTACCTATGGATTCGAATGGCCGAAGCGGGGTATAAGTTTGCCAATCTCCCGGATGTCCTTGTCAATGTGCGTGTTGGTAAGGAGATGTATCAGCGACGAGGTGGGTGGAAGTATTTTAAGAGCGAGGCGAGGCTACAGGCCTATATGTTAAAACATAGCGTGATTTCCTTGCCTCGATATATCTATAATACCCTTGGCCGGTTCGTTGTTCAGGTTGCTATGCCTAACCGTCTTCGTGGTTTCATATTCCAGAAGCTTTTCAGAAAGTAATGGGCCACTACAAAGATTTTGAAATAGCAAGGCTGGGCGACCCATTTTATGGTCTATCGGATAAACCGGTGGGTATAAGTTGTTTCAACAATCGCTTGCTGAGAAAGTATGTTGACGATTTTGGATCTGTTGCAGAATGTTCTTATAGTGGTAAGCGGGAGAAATGTTTACCCTTTGTAGATTGTGTCCGAAAAATCAACGATATAATAAACACATATTTTACTGATGCTGCTAACGAGGCCGGATATGACAGCCATTTTGATGATGACGGTGATGTAGGCGGTTTTATCAAATTAGGTGGTGGTTATATAGTTCCTGAGGGCAAAACGCATTATACTGATATTGCGGAATTGTTGGAGGGAGAGGCTCTGGATGTAAATGATGTAAAGCTAAAGGAGGAAATCTGTGAGGTGCTGCCTGAGGGACTGTTCGTTGAAAAGGATCTTTATGGTTTGAACGAAGCCGAGGAGCGTACGATTGATTGGCGAGAGTTGGTCCGGCAGTCGCGAGCTTGGCGAAAGCAGGGTCTCGATTATCCGAACCTTCCTATTTCGGCCCGAACCCAATTATTCAATCTTTTGGAAACGATTCAATCGATAGGTCATAAGATTCTAAGACGCATGCGGGTTGATTTGTTTAGGGTCGTTAAATACGCGGACCCTCTCGAAAATGTGGAGTTTACAAATCTTACATCACCTCCATACAAGTTCACACGCGACCTCAGGATGAGCAGAGTGGGAGAGTCAATGTTTTATGGCGCATCTACTCAAGAGTGTGCACGAGAAGAGGCTGTAGGAAGTGATCATAGTTGTTATTATATAGGAGAGTTTGAGGGATTGCATGAATTTACGATGCTCGACCTTCGAAAACTTCGTGAACGAGTTTCTATATTTGATATTGACGAGAATGACTATTATGCTTTGGTTTTTTTGCAATATTTTGCTCATGAAATATCAAAGCCTGTTGCAGATCATAACCCGGAAGATTACATACCGACACAATTTATAACCGGCTATTTTAAGAATTCATTGAAACGATATAAAGCTGACGGTACGAAAGATGCAATTGATGGCATCTTGTATGATAGCAGCAATGTTGATGATGCATATAACGCTGTGCTGTTTTTTGATAACGCAGAGAGTGCCAAACATCTCAGACTCAATGGATACACATTAATAGACAAACGTTAAAAATACAACTCTAAATAAATCCAATCATGCCGAAAAAATATAAAATCGGTTACACAACCGGTGTGTTCGATATGTTTCACATCGGACATCTCAATATTCTCCGCCGAGCAAAGGAGCAGTGCGAACACCTGATAGTTGGAGTTAGTACTGATGAGGTTGTTGAGTCATACAAACACCACCTACCTGTAATTCCTTACGTCGATAGGGCAGCAATTGTTAAGGCTATATGTTATGTTGACGAGGTAGTACCACAAGAATCGATGGATAAGTTTGAGGCTTGGCAAAGCCTCAAGTTCGATGTTATGTTCCATGGTAGTGAGTGGAAAGGTTCGGACTTGTATAATGGTTATGTCGAGAAATTTTCAACGGTTAGAGTTGATGTCGTTTTTCTTCCACATACCGACGGAATAAGTTCTACAATGCTGAGAGAACGTAATGACAAAAAGTAAAAATATCAGCTCATTACCACATACAGATTGTTGCGGCTGCAGGGCTTGCGGCGATGTGTGCCCGGTATCGTGTATTAGTTTTGGGAAAGATGATGAATCGTTTCTCTATCCGATTGTCGACGAGTCTGTTTGTATTCAATGTGGTAAATGTGTTAAGACTTGCCCTGAATTCAATCCGTCATATAATAGTGTCCCCTCAGATGTCACAGCAGCATATGCGTTATCAGCTGCAGAACGTAATTCGGGGTCCTCGGGTGGTATTTTCGGCGTTTTGGCCGGTTATATCCTCGCTCAAGGAGGTCGGGTGTGGGGTGCTGCATTTGACGAGAATCTAAAGTTGAGACATTCTTGTGCTACTACTTTGGCGGAACTCAAGCCTCTGATGAGGTCAAAATATCTTCAAAGTGATACGAGTGAATGTTACAGACAGATAGCAACAGACCTCAAAAATGGTATACTAACACTCTTTTGTGGTACTCCTTGCCAGTGTAATGCCTTGCGAAATTATGTAGGAGAAAACAAGAATCTTTATCTGATAGATTTGATCTGCCACGGAGTTCCTTCCCAAGATTTATTTGATAAGTCTATCAAGTGGCTTGAGGATAAGGAGCATTGCAAAGTGACTCGATTCGCATTTCGGTCGAAGTATAAGGGCGCTCTTCATCCACAAGCTTTTTCATGTGAGTGCACTAAGAATGGTAAAATAAAAACAATCAATGGCCTGCATTATCAGTTTCCGTTCTATTTTGGTTTTCAGAAATATATAACTTTGCGCCCCTCGTGCTATACCTGCAAATGGGCCCGCTCTGAGCGAGTAGGCGATATTACTTTAGGAGACTTTTGGGGCGTTGAAGAACATGATGCAAATCTCGATCCAAAGACAGGAATATCCGAAGTATTGGCAAATACAGCTAAAGGAAAGAAACTAATGCAGAGCGTTGTGGATTCGGGCCTTGTCTGGACTGAAGATTTTGCTTTCGAGCAAGTTGCAGGAAATAATGGTTGCTTGCATGGGCCGACAAAGTTAAAACCTGAAAGGGCTGAATTGTTTGCTGAATTAAGAACCGAGCCTTTCGAAGATGTTGTAAAGAATCATTTGGTATCAAAACGTAAGTGGATTTTTGATCTTTACTATGGAATGCCGGGATTTTTTAGGAAGATAGTCCGAAAGGTGATGGATAAAAGAATGAAATATGAATAATCTCATGCGTCCGGAAACTGAAGATTCTTATGGATTGAAGGACCTTCAGAACGTGATATTGAATATCGCACAATATATCGATACCCTTTGCCAAGCTCATGGTATTAACTATAGACTCATGGGTGGTTCTGCATTAGGAGCAAAACGTCACGGTGGTTTTATTCCATGGGATGACGATTTAGATGTGTTCATGACTCCGACAGAGTATGAGACTTTTCGCGATGTATTCAATAAATACGGTGATAAGCAAAATTTCTCATTGCAGGAGCTTGGAGAATCAAATGGCCGTGTTATTACTGCTAAAGTGCGATTGAACAATTCGTATTATGAAGAAGAAATAATCAAGGGGTGGAAGATTCATCATGGAGTGTATGTTGATATTTTTATTCTCCATACCTGTCCTGATAATAGCATTGCTCAGAGGTGGCAGTATTTTTGGGCGAAGTATCTTATTATAAAAGGACTTGCCAATAAAACATATAACAGGCGTGGCGGAATTGCCGGATTGGTTGTTAAATGTGCAAAGATTCTACCCAAACGCTTCTTACTTAATTATGGATTGAAGCAGGTTTATCGTTGGCGCGATACCAAGACGATGTATTTCTGTAATTTCCTTGGTAAAGCTTTGTTCAAGAATGGCAAGTATCGCTATGACGACTTCGCAAAGTCAAAACGTGTTCCGTTTGAAACTATAGAAATGAATGTGGCTATAGGACTCGAACGTTTCTTGACTGATAGATTTGGTGATTATATGAAACCACCAACAGCGGAGCGCATAAGATACGAACAACATGCCTCATGCTGGAATCTTGAGGTCCATGATTACTCAGATCGTTCCGACGAAAAATATCTTTTTTAAAATATGACTATAAAATACATCTTTGACAGGCTGATGTCGTTCATCGGGCTGTTGTTTTTGTGGCCTGTGCTGCTCGTCGTGGCGATTCTTATCAGGGTAAAGATGCCCGGTGGTCCTGTGATCTTCACTCAGCGCCGTGTGGGTCGAAATGGTAAGCTTTTTACTATGTATAAGTTCAGAAGTATGACGGTAGGTCATGGTGGCTCGTCGGTATCGGTTGCCGGAGAGAGCCGTATTACTCCTTTGGGGGCTAAATTGAGGCATTATAAGCTCGATGAGTTACCCGAACTTTGGAATGTCCTGATAGGCGATATGAGTTTCGTCGGTCCGAGGCCGGATGTACCGGGCTATGCCGACCAACTGAAGGGTGATGATCGAGATGTATTGAAGCTCCGTCCGGGTATTACCGGTCCGGCATCGTTGAAGTATCGAGATGAAGAAGACTTGCTTGCCGGGCAAGCTGATCCTCAAAAGTATAATGATGAGGTGATTTTTCCGGACAAGGTTAGAATAAATCTCTATTATCTGCATCATTATTCCTTTGTCAAAGATATTCAGATGATTTTATGTACCGTATTGGGCCGGCGGATGATGTATAATAACGAATTAATCTAATAACAATATGAGCGAACGAATATTGCTCTGTCTGGCTCATATGAGCGGCAGGGAAATGGAATTTATAAAGGAGGCCTTCGATACCAACTGGGTGGTGCCTATGGGGCCGAATGTTACCGGTTTCGAGCACGAC
>Ga0073908_1003597_pt1 | contig 15587 bp, 11 predicted proteins | sample MucameincwithD2O_FD_65484 | JGI IMG/M metagenome (GOLD analysis project Ga0073908, IMG submission 65484) | Mouse cecum microbial communities from Vienna, Austria - Mucus amended microcosms incubated with D2O | ecosystem: Host-associated > Mammals > Digestive system > Large intestine > Cecum...
CGAACATACTGACGAACAGCCTTGTTCTTTTCAGCATTCTGCTGTTCCTGCATTCCTGCAACCATTTCCTGCAGAATAGCCGGATTAACCGATGTCAGGTAATACGGTACAAACAGGCGGCAAACACTGCCTGCGATTAAAATAACGGCAACCAGTTTGATTACTTTTTTTGCCAATGCAACGCCCATGCTGGGATTCTTACTGTCCTGTTTCAGCATCATGCCGCCGAACAAGAACAGAGCAATCGCCAACACCAAGACCAAGATTGTCCAAGTCATAGCTTTCTCCTTTTCTGTTGAACAGTCAAACGATAGCAAATCAGAATAAAAATACAAGGAATAAATGTTGCAAAACGCCCAAATTTTATCTTATTTATGGCACAGTATCCGACGCGCGACCGGCATGTCTGCCCCCTGGGCGGCGCACGCGCGCTCTATCAAACGCATCGCAACATCCAATGTCATAGGCAGACGATATAACCGCTCGATATACGGCGCCGCACATGCATCACATACCGCACGACATGTGCGCGGCGAAAGATAGTTAAGACTATCATGTTTTCCGCACCCGGCGCATGCCGACAAATCCAGCGCATATCCTATTTCACGTAAAAAATTTATCTCCCACCCCAAATATTCCCCAACCACATCCCGACATCCGGACAGGATATTTATAAACTCAACAGTTTGATTATATAGCCTGTCATAGCGCTCCCGCTCCGGCAGCAGCGCCCCAATCAGCGCAAACGCCGCATTCATCATAGCCAGTCGGGAAAAATCGGCCATTATCAGTGCCGCCATATTGCGCGATGCCTCCCAGTGGAAAACCCCCAGTTGCGAATCCAGCCGCGCATTCCATGAAACGGCCCCCACCTGCCCTATTAGCGGCCGATTCTTTTTCGCAATAACCGCACCGCGCATAACACCAATCATAACCCCGTAATCACGGGTAAATATCCGTGCCAGCGAATCGCGCTCGCTAAGTGGTTTGATATCGATTAAAATGCCGACCGTTTCCAGTTTCATTATATTTTATTGAAATAAAAAACCGCCGTTTGTGTTCGGCGGTCTATGCTATTATTGTGCGAACACCTTGTCATATATTTTCTGATTGACCTTTATCGGGTATTCGCGCATCAGGAACGAATTGTAGTCATCCGCAACCGTACGGGTTGAAATATTTTCCAGCTCCTTGCGCAGTGCGGCTTTCTTTGCCTTGTCCGCCTGAGGGGCAATCGCACGCGAAACACGCATTACATAGAAAGCATTGTCGTCTTCTATGATTCCGTTATCCCCAACATTTGTTCCAAATGCAGCCATTAAAACCTTTAAAGGCGCCCCGGATGTACGCGATACGGTAACCACCTTGCCCCCGCTCAGCTTTTCCCCAGCCTTGGCCGCGGTCAGTATTTCATTGGCGCGAACATATGCCTGCTTGCGCTGCTGTGCATTGACCCATTCCCCGGCCAGGCGCCCCTTTACAGTATTATATTCGGCATTATGACGTGGCAAAACCTTATCAACACGAATAATTACAAAACCTTTTGGTGTTTCAATCAGCTCGCTCTCGATACCTTCTTCCATTTCGAATATTTTATCAACCATTTTATCCGTAAGCAGCGTATCAACCGGACGTGATGCACGCTCAAACTCGCCCAGGGCAACATACTTTGCCCCATGCTTGGCCGCAGCGTCAGCCAGGCTTTCGCCACCGATGATTTCGTCCTCTACCTGCTGTGCGCGCCCCAATGCCGCATCATAGCTATCCGGCTTGCTCATTTCTGCAGGAACCAGGACATACGAAACCTTTCTGAATTCTTCTACCATATGCGGATTTTGTGCATAAAATTCACGCAGTTGCTCATCCGTTGGCTTGCCCGCATTAAACGAAGAATAAGGCACGGCTGCATATTCAATCTCACGCAGTCCATAGCGCGCATTATAAGCCGCATCAACCGCAAAATTCGGTACTGGCACGGCAACATTTAGCCCCCCCAGCACCATAGAGCGCAAAACCTGCCCGCGCAGTACATTTGCAAAGTCCGCCTCTGTATAACCGGAATTAGCCAACAGGTTATCGAACATAAACGAAGAAAACTGACCGTTTATTTGAAATTCCGGAAATTCACGAATTTCACGCGCAACACGTGCATTGGTTACAACAAACCCCAAATCATTCGCACGGTTCTGCGCCATTGTCTCTGTCGTTAGGCGTGCCATTAACTTATTTGAAAACGCCGCCCCGGCCACAGCATCTGTGTAAACAGCACGCTGCTGCTCCTTGGATAGCTTTGCCATTTCCTGTGCTTTTTCTTGATTATATTGGCTGATTGTGATTTTTTCCGACCCCACACGCACCAATGCATTGTCACCGGCGACGCTGCCAAACACCCATTCGGCCACACCCCATCCGACAAAAGAAAAGGCCAAAATTCCGATTAAAATTTTTGCAACAGGTTTATCTGCCGCGTTACGTAAATATTCTAGCATTTAATCCCCTTTTGCGTTACCATAGCAAAACGAGATAAGACAAATCAACGAAAAAAAGGGAAAAACATATGAAATTTATCGCTGGTAACTGGAAAATGAATGGCTCGCGCGGGGCATTAAAAACCATGGTTGATGCACTGCGTGATATTGAAACAGACAACACAATCGTATTATGTGTTCCTTACACAATGCTGGGGATAGACGGCGGCCGCGCATCAATGGGTGCCCAAGACGTCAGCCCGCACACCAAGGGCGCATTCACAGGCGAAGTATCGGCCGAAATGCTGCAAGAGGCGGGTGCAAAATACGTTATCGTAGGTCATAGCGAACGCCGCCAGTACCATGGCGAAACAAACGCGATAGTTCGCGAAAAAGCCGCCGCCGCGATTGCAGCCGGCCTAACCCCTATTATCTGCGTTGGTGAAACAATGGATGAAAAGCAAGCGGGTAAAACCATGGCTGTTATTGAATCCGGCGTCCGCGAATCCGTGCCCGAAAATACGAACGGCAAAATAGTTATAGCGTACGAACCACGCTGGGCAATCGGCGCAGGCCTGACACCGACATCCGCCGAAATCGCCGAAGCCCACACCCTTATCGCCAATACTCTGCACAACATGGGTATTGGCGGCACACCCGTTTTATATGGCGCATCGGTAAAAGGCAACAATGCCGCTGAAATCATGTCGATTCCAAATGTAGATGGCGTACTGGTTGGCGGTGCATCCTTGAAACCGGACGACTTCATACCTATAATAACCAGCGTGAAATAACTATATAGTATGAACCGGGGGTGTTATCCGCCGCCCCCACACTTTTTATGAACAGGAAACAATGGCAGAAATGGAAAACAAAGAAATAAATATAGAAGAAGTGTCAATAAACACTGCACCGGAAACAGACGCATCTGAAACCGCGCCGCACCCAACAGTAACAGGCGCGGATACAGTTCAAACTGCGGACTGCGGCACCCAGGTAGATAGCCTGATTAGCGAAGTGCGCGAACTAAATGACAAGTACATGCGCGCAGTTGCGGAGCTGGAAAACACACGCCGGCGCGCGGCACTGGATTGCGAATCAACGGCGCGCCGCCGCGCAATGAATGTAGCCAGCCAATTCCTGCCCGTAATGGATGCCGCCGATGCGGCCCTGTCCCATACACCCGATGACGAGGGTATAAAGTCCATGGCGCGTGCAATCGCCGCAGCCTTTGCGCAAATCGGAATTGTAAAGATAGACTCTGTGGGACAACCGCTAAATCCGCAGTTTCATAATGCAATTCAGGCAACAGAGGCCAAAGATGCCGCCCCAAACACTATTATCGAAGAATTGCAGGCCGGATATATGTTCGGTGACACAGTACTGCGAACAGCAATGGTTGTTGTTGCAAAATAAGAAAAAACGCCCGATTGGGCGTTTTTTCTTTCAACACTTTTCCCACGCGCGCCAGTATGCGCCACGCGCTATATCCCCACCCTATGCGACATCTTTAACATAAATACTGCTTCATTTCCAAATTCATCGGTATTGTTCGGATTTACCCGATATATAAATCCGACTGCACCGTCTGTGAACTGGCCAAAGTTATGCCGATATGTGGCCGCGAAACGTGTTTCACGCTTGTGCGGGCGCATTGATACGCTGCGCGCACCCAAATCAGACACCGCAATATCAAACTTGCCGTCTTGTGTTTCAACGATATCATAGTCTGCATAGGCATATTCCAGACGTCCTGTCCGTGCCGCCAACGGCTGGGACGCGACAAATTCAAAATTACCCGCAGTTAGCCCCAACGCAAAAGCATTTGAATCAATCGCCGTCAGGCCCAAAATATTTTGCCCCGACGCATCCGCAGTTGTTCTGGCGAATGTTGCACGCGCAGACAGCGAAACATCCGCCCCCAGCGCATACCGACCATGTACATCCACATACGACGTATCACCCCCGCCCAGATTTAACAGGCCGCCCGTCTGGGCACCCAAAACGGTTTGCGTTTCACGGGCAATACCGACAGACGTATCAATCCCCAGCCGCCCATCATGCCACATTGCACTAAGCGCGCCACCATGCATCAGCCCCAAACGGGCCGGTGTATATTGTGACGTAACCGTCGGATCATTTTCCAACAGTTCGCTGTCTGTTATTGCACCTGAAAAAGCACGCACCCCAAAGGCCCACTTTCCATGTGCGTATTTTGCATCTGACGTAATCGCATCATGCGCCAGCGACATTACAGGGTTCGCCATTCCTGAAAACATGCCCGCGCCGTCGGTAAAGTTATGCTGATACCCGGCCGCCAGTTCCCAACTACCACGCATCAACCCCAGGCGCATGGAATCGAGCCCCCCCATATTGTCCGCATACGGCCGCGCAGATGTTTTGATAGAAAAGCGCAACTGGCCCATTTGAATATCGCTGTCCGGCGTATCTACTGTTTTTAAGTCACCAAAAACATCATTAAGATACAGCCCACGACGACGCCCGGCCCCGATATCAAATTCATTTTCCCATATTCGCGGCATGCGCAGTTCACCGTCAGCACTCTCTAGCATATCAAAGAACGGTGCACTGATAGATGCCACACGCGGACTAAAGGCCGCCGAAGAGCGGAACATTGTTTTCGAAGCCGTGCGCCAATATGCGTTACCGGACGCCGACACAATTTTCCCGTTTGCCGCATCATAAAAATATACCTTTGTGCCGGGCTTGGTCGCACGCTCCAGATTTATCAAGCCATATCCAAAGACTTCCTTGAAAACATCCAGATATTCTTCGCCCCCCTTGTCCACGCGATACTGATATTCGGGTGGCAATACATAAACACTCTGCAAATAAGAGCGCAATGCATCCTTTGTCAGCGGCGTTCCATCAGTTGTCGTTCCCAGATAAGGTCCGTCCGATGTCAGCGCCAACAGAGTAAACAATTCCTTGTTGCTAAGATATGAAAAGGCGGATTTTATCGCACCGGCGGCACCCGCCGCACTGGCAACGGCCAATTCATCTGTAATACCAGCCGATGCAAAGCACCACGGGTCAATGCCGTTTGCACCGCGCCCCGCGATACCGCAAACGCGCGCCTTATAGTATTTGTCGTCACTGGGGTCATCGGGTGTGCCATTATTTTCCCCCCATTGGGCAATTGAAATTTTATTCGCCGGTGTATATCCGGAAACATCGGTCGCCCCGGATGTTCCGGCCCCCGTCATTCCAACCGCAACAACGGACATAAACAAATGCTCTAAATTAGGAAATACCAGCGGTGCAGCGTTTTCAAACGTTGCCACCTGGGTTTCGTCGGCGTATGCGCTGCCGGTTTCCTGCTCTGATGCGCCGGTTGAAAAAATAACCAACGGCAGGAAAGTAGCCCCCAGCCCATTAAAGAACTGTACCGCATCCATTGACGGTTTAGAATTGGTTCCGCCGTCGCCGTCGGTGGTATCACGATCATAATACTTGTCAACCATTGCGGCAAAATTTTCAACCTTTGGATTTACAAGCATACTGCCAATAGTGTCAGCTGTACGTGAATGCAGCGGCGCAATCACTGAAGAGTTCGCAAGAATATCCGGACGCGAACGCCCCCCCTCTAAATCACCGGCCAGCCATAATGCGGCACTTTTTACCAAAGCGCGATAATTATAATAATCAATGTCGCCATATTCGCCTATCTGGGTCAGTTGACCTTCGTTCATTGAATATACCTGGTTTATATCGCCACCCAAAACACTGTTTATATACAGGTACCCGTTTGCACCAATATACCCCTTATAGGTACCGATGCCGGTATCTTGGGCCTCAAACTGATTACCGGTTACCGACGATACAGTCAGGTTTTTGCCAAACAAGTCTATCTTGTCACCCACGGCCAGCGTACTGCCCGCCATGGTATAGGTCCCTGTCTGCGGCGTACCTGTAACTTTTTTCATCCCCTTGCCGGCGCCGGTACGAAAGATACCCATTTGGCTGTTGGGTGCAAATCCTATATAGTCTGCGGTCGGATAGCCCGAACTGGCACCGCCGACAATCTTTGCCAACAGATTGTCTCTGTCTGTAGCGTTTGTATTATTTATGGCCGTCCCCCATCCGGACAAATCGAAATCATTTGCAAAAGCCTTGTCTTCTTCGGTATATGAATTTGTTAGTTCCGCATCAGCGCCACCTAAAACAATTTTATTGTTATAGTATTTGCTGGACAGATTACTTATCTCCGGATTTTGATTGACCGTATCCCCGCTGATTGTTGTCCACGCCAACAGCTTGTCATCCAGCGAATTTTTTTCCGCCGTAATGTCACCCACCGGCTTTGGTGCGGCATTGATACCATTGGATGTTACCATGGCGACACCAACCGGACGCCCACCGCCAACAACCTCACCCTTTATGTTAATCTGCCCCAGTACGGATGACGCAACGGGAACATTTCCCGTTGAACGCAGTGTACGCATTCCCATATATCCGCGCGCCAATGGCGAATAACCATGCATCATCAACAAATAGTTTTGTCCCCCCTGCCCGTTTGAGGCGGCCCCAAGTTTATTCATCAATGCAAAAGTATCTTTTAAAACACCGGCGACTGACGGACTATATACATTTAGGTTATTTGTATAATTTGCGTTTTCTGATTCGGCATTAGGCATTGCCGGCCCGTATGGCAACGTGATTTTAGCCGTCGCGGTCCCGCCGCCCGGATTATCGCCACCGCCACCGTTTGGCCGGTCCCCGCCACCACCGGATGAATTATTATTATCAGAATCAAAAACATCGGTCAGCAGCAACAATCCCCCAACGACAACGGCGGCACCCGCCGCCGCCAATGTCAGATTATGGGCGGACGACAGCCCGCTGAACAGGCCCCCGCTTCGCTCTTTCTTGTTCCTGCTGTTGTATTTTTTTATCTGCTGGTCGCACTTTGATGCATCCGCACCATACATCTGCAATATCTGTGCGGCACGCACATCATTATTCATCAGCGCCGTACAAACAATCGACAAACCGGTAGAATCCGTAAAGTTCACATCCGCACCGTTATTTACCAGGCTTTGGACCTGTTGTATATCGGCATTACGTGCCGCCGCCAACAACTGGGCCGCAACCATAAACTCATTCGTGGCCGCAAATGCACACACCGGAAGAAAAAACAGCGAGAACGCGAAAATTCTAATATATTTCATCATATACATCTCTCTATGCTGACAATATTAGCATACGTTTCAATTATCTGTCCAGAAAAAACTAAAAAGGTCCGCGATCAGCGGACCTTTTTCACCATTGATATAAATTAGCGAGAACGTCTAATCTTTATCCGTACAGCCTGTGATACAGACACACTGGATGTAATACGCACAGAATCACGCGACTGGGGCGCGGTCTGTGGTGCGGTCTGTGGTGCGGTCTGTGGTGCGGTGCCATAATAATTGTTAACAGTACCGTTGTTAATGTTAACACTGTTATTATTCCCACCGTTCACTGTTATATTAGTAGCAGCGTTCGACGCAGACGCGGCAGATGCACCGCCAATATTTGCCTTGGCACTTCTGGCCGGCACCGCACGACGATTTTGATTGGAAGACGCAGCCTGGCGACGAACATTACGCCCACGCCGGCAGTCATGAAGCAATGAATCCAATCTAACAATAGAATCATTCAGCGCCACAACAGAGTCATTCAATGCACCATTTTCAGCCTGAAGCGCAGCTATTGAATCGCCACGTGCACTCGCAAGATACGCATAGTTTCTAAGAACTTCATTACGTCTGTTAGTCGCATGTTGCAAACTGTCAACGCGCGCCGTCTGAGCCGACAGCGCCTCTATTGCCAAATCACGCTCATCCGCATTTCTATTACACTTTGTAATTGCAATCATACAGACCACGGTTAAAACCGCCCCGCCTGAAAATGCCAATATCTTTTTGGTCTTTGGACTAATAGCCATTTTTAACTCCATGTCAGTTATTACTATGCATTTTAGACAAAAATAATAGCTTTGTCAATAAATATTTCATTTTTCTCTTTGCTTGCATCGGTATTTTTTGATATAGTTTTAGTTAAAGAGAGAAATGAATAAAAAAGCATTATTTTTAATATCTGTTATCGCAGCCATACCACTGACGTCGAACGCCGCAACAACATGCTCGCGTGCGAACTTGACACGCTGTCTGGATTCTGCATGTGCAATCAATATATCATCCAATCCGTCGGCCCGATGCCAGTATTGCGGAACCGCATCGGCGGGAACACCTGCGGCGGGGGATGCAATGCGCGCGGTATCTGTCGGTGCATCTGCAAAATATTCGTTTACCGCCAAAGAACTGAAATCTGCCCCGACCGAACCGGGCCAACGTTACGCATGGGCAACGGCCGAATGTATTAAAAAAGTTTCTGGCTGCACCCCGGATGATGTAACGGATAACTATGACTCGTTGATTGAGCAATCCTGTCGCGCGGCGGGCATTAGTGCACAAATGAACACCCTGCGTGCGGCGGCGGCAAAAACGAAAACAAAATCATCATGCCAAACAGATATACAGGCATGCCTTATCGAAACCAATCACTGTAACGCAGATTACAGCAACTGTGCGAACAATGCGGATTTTGATAAATTCTTTGCCGGCTGCAGCGTAAGTGCCAGCGGCTGCGACCAACATATTGCCACCATTCGCCAGGAATTGGTATCGGCACGCGATTCCGCGATAAAAAATGCGGATTCTATCATCGAGACAATCGTTGCATCGTACCAGTCACAGCGTGAGCAAAAGCTAAACACGACCAAGGCAAATTGTCAGGACAATGCCGGGCGCGAGGCTTGCATTACCACAGTATGCGAGCGCAGTATGCGCAACAAATGCGCCGCCGGATTTGCATCAGAACGCTCTATGGCGACCCAACTGTGCAAGTTCCATGACCTGGCATGCGATACATTGAAGTAAAGAACAAAAAATGAAGCAACAAGACACGGTTTTTAGTTTTTTCAATCGCACACAGCGAAACGTCTTTCGTACAGCGGTCGCGGCCGTAATTGTTGCCATTGGTACATCTGCAAACGGCGCATCTGTTGTATCACGCGGCTCTGCCGGAACTGCGCGTCCAACAGTATCGCGCGCCAACAACGCAGAAAGTCGGATGCCCACAATTAACACACGAACACAAAGCATATCTGGCACACAAACAAATACAACGCCCCAGGCCCCCAATCCGCAGCCAGCTCCCGAACCGACCCCTGTGCCAGAGCCAGAGCCGGAGCCGGAGCCGGATTTAATAATAGAAAACAAAGCATCCCAATTTGACACCAGCCTAAGCGCTTCGTCAACATCAACGGCACGTGATGCAAACGCGGATAATTTAGCAGAAATGATTCAGCGACAGCGGGCCGCCCTGGACGCACGCGACGCCAGTGATGCCGCCACATCCGCCGCCCAAACATCTTTGGCCACCGGTCAAAGCGCATGCGATATCGGCCTGCGCAGTTGTATGAAACAAAAATGCGGTGACGACTATTCCAAATGTGCGGGCGACGGCGACACCGCATGGGGCGATAAAATGGACACATGCCGCCGCGGCTTAAACTGCACCGGCAAACAATATACCCTTTTCGCGGCCGAAATAAAAGCGGACCGTGACATGAATGCAAAGCTGTCGTCATATACAAAAATCATAGATTGCGGGAATGAATATAACGACTGCATTGTTAAGCAATGCGGAATAAACTATTCAAAATGCTTAGGCAAAACGGCGGGCGACGCGGCAATTTCCGCATGCGCAACAATCGCCAAAAACTGCACCCAGCAAGATAGCGGCATGGCATCCAGAACGATGAACGTTTTCGCCACCCTGCGCCAGGATGCAGAAAAGGAAATAGTTAAGGATGAGCAGCGCCTATACCAAATGCGCGACCAAATGCGCGCCCAGTGTCAGCGCATGGGCGCCCTATTTGATGAACGCAGCCTGATTTGTGTTTATACCGTAAACTTCTTTGCAGGAAACGCGTCCACACCGACCGCTTCCAAAAAAGCCTATGCCGGCTCCAGCTTTAACTGCACACCGGATTGGTTCGGCATTGACGTCACAACATTTAAGGAAAACGCATACCGCTATACCCGCTCGCAAACCGGCGCATCTTCGGCGCTTATGGGCTCTGGCCTGGGTGTTGGTGTGGGCGCGGTAACATCTGGTATGATTGACCGTGCGATTGACCGCAAAAAAGCAAACGATGCACTGAACAAGGCAAAAAAAGAACACGAAGAAAACTACGGCAACAAGCAGGCCGCGACAGACACAGAAAACCCATCAGGACAGCAAGCCCAAGCGTCTAATACACAGCCAATAAATACAAACACTACTAACACGAACACTAACGATACAAACACTGGAACCCCTGTCCAGGTCACTGATACGACATCACAAAGCGGGGAAACAAACTCCAACGACGCCCCTACCCAATCTATTTCGGCTTTACCTGCTGCAACCGTAGCAAGAAATACCGCACAACCTAAGCCACGAGCATACACAGAAGAAGAAATGCGCGAGAAGATGTCAAAAGTTGTAGAAATTTGCGAAAGCTATAATAAAAACGGTGTAATAGGAAAATTTGTACCAGACAGCCAAATTTCATACCAAAATAAATTCCCATATCAAGTGGCTTATTGTATATTCCTAAAGCCGTCCTCAAATAATGGCGGGAAAAATGACCCTATCATCGCCAATAGTGCTGAAAAATACCGGGAAAAGCTTAGCACGTTCGCCATCGACGGATATGTGTACGCCCCAGATAATCGGCAGGGATTGCGCTGTCGTGATTTGTTTAAAGACAAGAACTTAGGCGGCATACCATGGCAGGGCCAGGATTTGCCAACCGGCCAAGAAGGATATTATACCGCATGTCGGTTTTCAACTAGAATTTCAGAATCCAACAGCTAATACACAAGGAAAGATATCGCAACAATTCATATTGACCCGGTGCGCCAAAATTTACTATGATAATTAATAAACAGAGAGATTATATGTTCAGAATTAGCTGTGCAAATATTTTAACCAGTATTGTGGCGATTGTTTCCATATTTGGGCCAACCCCAATATTCGCAGCGGATGCCCAACGAAGAACTATTGATCCCCTGGATATACCTACCGACGTAACATCCTCTGGTAATGCATTAGTAAAGCAGCCTCTACCGAATCCAGAAGATGTACAAATCAACTTGCCAAATATATCTGCATCACAGCCAGAAAAGAAAAATATATTCCAGCAAGCCGCTGACGGCATATCAAAAGGCGCAAGCAGCGCATGGAACGCAACGTCAAACTTTGTATCCGGAATATTTAAGGGCGACGAACCATGCAGCGAAAGTGCCGATACCGCCTTACGAGGAACAGATTCCAACATAGAAAAAACAAAGCTTGATACTAAGCAAGCAGGTACTGATGGCAAAGACGGTGCGGCTGGTAAATGCGTCGTCGCAAAGTGTAAAAAAAATTATGTCCCTAATGATTCAAAATCTGGGTGCGAACAATCAGGGGGCCCCTGCCCCAAGGCAGATATTAAGAAAGTTGCACACGCAACGGCCGGCGAACTAAAAAAAGGCCAATGCATAATCACAGAATGCGCCCATGGTTATCATCCGTCTGATGACGGCACATCTTGCCAGCAAGCTGAATTATCCGAGGCCGACTCAAAACAAAAAGTCGAAGACTTGGAAAAAAATGCACAGGCCATGAAAGACAAAGAGCAGTCAACCGCTAACAAGCTGCTGGGGGCGGCATCAATCGGCGCCACGGGCATCGGCGGCATGAATTTGATGGAGGGTATGGCCCAACAAAATGCCGACGATGCGGCCGAAGAGGATATGAAAGCATATCTGGCGACGTTTGTGTGTGATTACGGCCAGGGTCGCAACATCAAAGGCGGCGAGCATGACGTATCCCTGCCCGGGGGCAACGACCTGTTTACGATTGTAAACGAATACAAAGCACTGGCGCTGGATTTAAAAACACGCAAAGAAGCCCTGGGCAAGCAGCCCGGCATAGAATCCGAGATAATAATAGAAGCAGCGGAAACGGGCCTGTATGATGACGTCGGCATGGGCCGCCAGAGTGGCGCCTACGCATCGCTATCGCGTGCACTAACGGACGAGACCGGTGCGGATGCGCAAGCCTGGGCGCAGCAGAAAGCAGACACCGCATCCAAGGTAAAGACCGGTGCAATAGTTGCAGGTTCGGGTATAGTTGCAGGTGTGGTTGGGAACCTTGCCATAAACAGCGGCGAGAAGAATAAAAACAAAGCTGACGAGATTAATAAGAAATACGAACCCATGAAACAGCTGGAACAAGAAATAAACAGTATTCCTGAAACACAGACAAATTGTCCGGCAGATGCCGGCGGCCGATATCCCGAATGTTTGTGCGGCAGCAACAAAATATACAGTGCGAACACTAATGAATGTTTACCCTGTTCATCAAACAAACATCCAAACCAAGCGGGCACGGCGTGCATATGCGATGCCGGCTTTACAACAGACGAAAATGAAAACTGTATCGCAATCCAACCCGGCGTAAAACCACAATGCGACCCCGCCGACAATTCACATATGAAAGTGGACCAACGAACGGGCGAATGCTTCTGCACAGACGGATATAAGCCTTCGCCATCCGATGCAAACACATGCTACTGTCCGCCGGAAACACATAGTATATCAAGTACTACAAACGCGTGTGAACTCAAACCCGCAAATAAGCCAACCATCACAATAGACGACCAGGACTTGTCAGTAGACTTAAAAGCAAAAAGTCTGTTTGATACAGGAAAACATAATTTAAAGCCCGCAGCATACCAATCTATCGGAAAATTTACCGGTCTGTTTGAAAAATGGCAGCAACAAAATCCTAATACACAATACTGTGTTGAGATAACAGGCCATACCGATAAAACGGGTAGTGACAGAATAAACAATCCGCTGTCACAAAAGCGTGCGAATGCGGTAAAAAATGCTTTAACAAACGCTAGCCCAGTGATACCCGCCGGGAATATACAAGCAACAGGCGTGGGTTCGGCTGCCTGTAAGAAAGAAGGCAGTCAAGAAGAATGCCGCAAGGTTATAATAGAATTCAAAAGAGGCTCCTGCTCTTAATAAGACCAATAAAAAATCCTCTCAACGCAGAGAGGATTTTTTCATGTGTTAATAACTATTTACAACTTCTGTATTGTATCGACATCGATTTCCGTTTTAGTAATACCACGATCAACCTCGCCGTAAATCTTTACCATATCGGCCGGTGTTACTGTCTGGCCACGCCAATCATCATCATCGATTTCAACCGTAATGCTGCCTGTGGAATCTTCGAACGTATATTTGTCGCCTTTTAGCTGGCCAACAATCTTGCCCTTTAAAATAACATCAGTATCATCACGCATTTCCTTTACCTGCATTACTGTAACGATATTTTCATTACCTACAAATCCACCTTTTGAGGTTACTGGCTGTGCCGGCTGAAAACCAGCATTGGCCGCCGCTGCAGTAAATACGGTGGCACCTAACGCAAATATAGCAGTCTTTTTCATATAGGTCTCCTTTATTTTGTTAACATAGATAAACTATAGCACAAATAGAAGATAAAATATCTAGGAAAAAACGGCGCGCTTATAGCACGCCGTTTTTTTATTTCACAATATGTACATCCATCTGTGGGAATGGGAAGTTCAGCTTCTTTTTCGGCAGTGTTTCATATATCTGCTCCAGTACATCTGACTTTACACCTATCAAATCCCCCCAACTGGCCCAAAAACGCACCGTTAATACCACGGAACTATCCGCCAGCGACGAAACCAATACAACCGGTGGATTAACATTATGTTTTATTCGTGCATCTTTCTTCATAATATCCATAATTACCTTACGTGCAATATCAACATTCGTTCCATACGAAACGCCAACCGATAAATCAACACGACGTACCCCGCCCCTTGATAAATTCGTTATTTCACCATTGGCCAGGGCACCATTAGGCAGGAAAACAGTCTGATTGTCAAAGGTGTGCAGTTCTGTCGTAAAAATCATTATCTTTTTTACGACGCCTTCCTGTCCACTTGCAGTGGCTATACTATCACCGACTTTGAACGGCTTAAAAAATAAAATAACCAGACCGCCCGCAACATTCTGCATCATACCAGACAGTGCCATACCAACAGCCAATGCCGCCGCACCCAGTGCCGCGGTAATAGCCGTCATCTGAACACCCACTGTGGTTAAAACTATTACAAATACAAATACTTTGGATATTATGCTAACAAAAGATACCAAAAACGATTGCAATGATTGCTCCAGCTTGCGCCGCTCCATCCCGCGCTTTACAATTCGCGTCAATCGAGCCGACAGCCATAATCCCACCGATAATATCGCCAAGGCCGTCGCCAGGCGAAATCCAAAGCGGACCGCACCTTGTATCAGTTGCTGCAACACATCATGCAGGTTTAAGTTTATCATCGGCGTAACATTCTCAGGTGTCATTTTAATACTCTTCCTTTTTTATTTTTAATCCCGGCCATAAATGGCCGGGCAGTTTTTACATTTGTATGTCTTCACAGTTCGGGCCGTTACTTTTTACATCGCAGTTGGTATTCTTTTTCCGGAACCAGTTGCCACCCTTTACCGTACAGCTTTGCGTGGTAACCGTGGTGCATACATGGCATGTACGTGTATCACGGCTGAATATGGATGTAACATCCTTGGTTACATTACTGCCGTTGCCATTGCCGGCCTGAACCGTGCTATGGCCCGTTCCACCCTTGGTCAGGTCGGCATTGGTCAATCCGGCCCCAACATCATAGCTAATTGCATACGGCGCCGCCAGTGGTGTATCCACACTGACAGATCCCACCAGTGCACCATTATTCTCGGCTATCTTCTGACACATATACTGGGCCAGGTCTGCCGACGCATCTTTCGTCGCCTTTGCGATTTCCTCCGTCAGTTTTTTATTATAATTATCCTGAGCCTGACGCAAGGCGGCAATTGCAATCTGCATTTTCACCTGGTTCAGCAGGTTCGGGAATCGCCCGGTTGTAGAGGCTCCTTTTTGACCCGTTATCTGGCTAAGGTCACGCCCATTTAT
>Ga0073908_1003616_pt1 | contig 15516 bp, 15 predicted proteins | sample MucameincwithD2O_FD_65484 | JGI IMG/M metagenome (GOLD analysis project Ga0073908, IMG submission 65484) | Mouse cecum microbial communities from Vienna, Austria - Mucus amended microcosms incubated with D2O | ecosystem: Host-associated > Mammals > Digestive system > Large intestine > Cecum...
AAAATAATTTATATAGAAGAAATATATCTTTAATACTTAACTACAAATATAAAAAATACTAAAATGAATGAAAAAAAGTCAGCTTAAGACTTGAATCTTAAGTTGACTCCATTGGGATGTTTTAAAATATACAACATCCTTTTTAACGATTATCAATTTTTTCAGGGTATAAGTCATGGTTAGCCAAACGATTAAAAGCAATTTCTTCCCATTTTGTATTTGGCATACCATAATTACAATATGGATCAATAGAAATTCCACCACGAGGTGTAAACTTTCCCCAAACTTCAATATATTTAGGATCCATTAATTTAATTAAATCTTTCATAATTATATTCATACAATCTTCATGAAAATCACCATGATTTCTAAAACTAAATAAATATAATTTTAATGATTTGCTTTCTACCATTTTTTTATTAGGGACATAACTAATATATATGGTTGCAAAATCTGGTTGTCCAGTAATTGGGCAAAGACTTGTAAATTCTGGACAGTTAAATTTCACAAAATAATCATTTTCTAGGTGTTTGTTATCAAATGTCTCTAATACTTCTGGGGCATAATCATCTTTATATATAGTGTTTTTATTACCTAATAAAGTTAAATTTTCACTCATTTTTATTCTCCTAATAATGGATCTTTAATACCGTTTTTTAAAAAAGCTTTTTGTCTATCTATGCACGTACCACAACTACCACAAGGATGTTCATTTCCTTCATAACAAGACCATGTTAGTTCATATGGAACATTCAGTGATAAACCGATTTTAATGATATCAGCTTTAGTCATTTCTACAAATGGTGCTTTAATTTCTAACTGATGTCCACTACCTTCATAAATTGCTTGATTCATAGCATTATTAAATATTTCACTACAATCAGGGTAAGCACAACCCGCAGCATCGTCACCATGGGCGCCATAGTAGATAACATTACAGTTTTTAGATAAGGCAATGCTGGCAGCACTAGATAAAAATAAGCCATTTCTGAATGGAACATAGGTTGAAACTGGTGTACCTTCTGTTTTGGTTAGTTGTTTATCATAGGATTCATGAGGAATTTCATTATCTGAATGTTGTAATAGTGAACAGTTACTGTATGTAAAGATTTTTGCTAAATCTAGATAGAGATGTTCAACTTGGTAGTATTGAGCAATTTTTTTAGCTGCTTCAATTTCTTTAGTGTGTTTTTGACCATAACTAATTGATAAGGCAATTACATTTTCATTTTTGTATTGGTCGATTGCTAAAGCTAAGGCGGTTGTAGAGTCTATCCCACCACTAAATAATACTAATGCTTTCATTTTATTCTCCTAACGTAAATAAATTTGTAACTTACTATCAGTTTCAAAACGACCAGTTAAAATACTAGTGATAGTAGTACTATTAACTTTTTTAATTCCACGAGATGACATACAGCTATGTTTGCCTTTGATAATAACTGCTATATCTTTAGAGCCAGTCACTAAACTAATAATTTCAGCGATATCAGTTCCAATACGTTCCTGGAGTTGTAAGCGCCTAGCGGCCATATCAGCAATTCTTGCGATTTTGCTAAGTCCAATTACTTTATTACAAGGGATATAGGCTACTGTAACTTTCATGTCATACATTAAAGCAAGGTGATGTTCACAGTAACTAAAAATATCTATATCTTTAATTACAACTACTTCTTGATTAGCAAAGTCTAAGTCATCTTCAAATGTTTTGTTAAACATTTTAGCAATTTGTTGATTAGTGTAATTCATACCAGCAAAAACTTCTTCATACATTTTTGCTACTCTTTTTGGGGTATCTTTTAGTCCTTCACGATTTGGATCATCTCCTAGGGCTTCAAGAATCCCATAAATATGTTTTTCAATTTTTTTAGTATCTATCATTTTAGACACCTCTTTGATTAACATCCCAAATGAATTTATGCATTTGTAATTGCATATAGACATCATTCATTTGATGTTTGATCATATAATCAACAATTGTACTTGGTTCAATCATACCAAAGACAGGACTAAGATATACTTTGGCATGATTAGTTAGATCATATGTATTAATTATTTCTTTAGTTTTATTTAAATCATCATAGTTACCAACAACAAACTTAACAACATCGTTTTTAGTGAGATATTGATAATTATTTAAATACATTTTATTTTCCATATTACTACTAGGTGTTTTATAGTCTAATGTGAAAATAGGACGTTTTTTATTAATAAAAGGTTTAATGTCAATACTACCATTAGTTTCAATTTCAACACTATAGTTATTTTCTAATAATAAATTAATTAGGATATCAATATTATCTTGAATCAAAGGTTCACCACCTGTTAATGTTACATTAATAACATTGTTGTCATTTAGATAATCTAAAATATCTTGTTCAGTTAATAATTCATAAGAAGCATCAACTGTGTTTGCATATTTAGTATCACAATAACTACAGTTTAAATTACAATAGTTAAAGCGAATAAATGCAGATAATTGACCTGCTCGACTACCTTCACCATTTATACTAATAAATTTTTCAATAACTTTATATTTGTTCATAATTAACCTCGATAACTAGCGCAATTATTTGGGGTTTCATATACTTCAATATAATCAACGTTGTATTTTTTAGCTAGTCTGTCATAGATGTATTTTGCTAAATTTTCTGCTGTTGGTCTAAATGGTAAATTAATAATTTTAAAATTTTCATCAATTAATGCCTGGTATAGTCTTTTAGATAAACTACCATCTTCAATAATTAAAGCATGATCAAAATTATCAGTAATTACTTTAAGATCAGCTTTTAGATCACCAAAATCAATTACCATAGACTTATTTTGGGGATCGTCAAGTAGTTTTTCATTTTTTATAGTTGCCACAATTTTCCAACGATGGCCATGGATATTAGCACATTTACCATGGTATCCATGTAAAAAATGGGCACTATCAAAACTTTGTTCGGTTTTTAAATAATACATTTTTCCTCCTTCTATACCATCAAAATAAAAAAGCAGGCTCACTAAAAAGCCTGCTTAAAAACAATACAAAAAAGCATAGCCCTAGTTTTGTTTATAGACAGGATGGTACAAATGAACTGTCTATAAATAATAGTAGTTAGTTTTATTAAAATGTCAAGATAAATGTATATTTAAGTTTAATAAATCCAAAATAAAAATAGAAAAGTTAAGAGTTTGTTAATTGTATTTGCATACTACAAATTTTATGTTAAATTTACCTTGGACATAAAATAAACCATTTAATAGGGGGACAAAAATGAAACTTACTGATTTATTTACTATGTTTGGTGGTTTGGCATTATTCTTGTATGGAATGACAATGATGTCAAACGGTTTAGAGTTAGCTGCTGGAAATAAGATGAAAAGTATTTTAGAAAAGCTTACTACTAATCGCTTTTTAGGTGTCGGAGTTGGAGCTATAATTACAGCTGTAATCCAATCATCATCAGCTACTACTGTTATGACAGTTGGCTTTGTCAATGCAGGATTAATGAGATTAGAAAATGCTGTTTGGGTAATAATGGGAGCTAATATTGGAACTACGATTACAGGTCAATTAATTGCTATTGATATTACTGCATTAGCACCTGTAATTGCATTTGCTGGTGTGGCTTTAATTGTCTTTTTTAAGAGTAAAAAATTAGATGCATTTGGTACTATTATTGCTGGACTTGGTATCTTGTTTATGGGAATGGAAATGATGTCGACTGCTATGTCACCGCTTAGAAGTTCACCAGAGTTTGTTAATATTGTTAGTACTTTTGAAAATCCTTTGATTGGTATTTTAGTAGGTGCAGTATTTACTGCTATTATACAAAGTTCTTCTGCATCAGTTGGAATTTTACAAGCTCTTGCTAAAAGTGGTGTAATTACATTACCATCAGCAATATATGTATTATTTGGGCAAAATATTGGTACTTGTATCACAGCTGTTTTAGCTAGTATTGGTACAGGTAGAAATGCTAAAAGAACGACTATTATTCATTTATCATTTAATATTATTGGAACTATTATTTTTGTAATTATTAGTTTGATCTTCCCATTTGCTCAATTGATGCAATCATTAACACCTGGAAATATTCCTGCTCAAATTGCAAATGTACATACTGTATTTAATGTCGTAACAACAATACTGCTTCTACCATTTGGTGTAAGGTTAGTTCAGTTAGCATATAAAATTCTTCCTGAAAAAGAAGGACTTGAAGATAAATTATCAGTTAAATATTTAGATAATAGCATTTTTACTAATGATTATCGTATTGGAATAAGTGCTATTGCAAATACACAATTATTTAATGAAACTCAAAATATGTTAAGTGTTGTACAAAAAAATGTTCAAAGATCATTTGAATTAATGGTTAATTATGATGAGGAAATTCATCATAAAATATTGAAAGATGAAAAATATATTGATTATTTAAATAAAGAAATAATTCAGTTTACTACTAATACAATTTCTTCAGATTTTTCAATTGAGGAATCTAAATCAATTGGTTTGTTTTTAAAGACAGCTGGAGATTTAGAAAGGGTTGGTGATCATGCAATAAATATAGCAAAAAGAGCAAAAATACTTCATGAAGAAGGTGAAAGTTTTTCAGACGAAGCTATTAATGAAATTAAAATTATGAATGATTTAACAGGTAATATATTGAAAGAATTAAATGTTTTAAATCGTGAAGAACTCCATAATATTGTTGAAAAAGTAGATATTATTGAAAATAGTATTGATGTTACTACTCATGAATTTTCAGTCAATCAATTAAAACGTCTTCGTAATAAGATATGTACAGTTGAACATAGTGCTTTATATACTGAAACATTGATTGATTTTGAAAGAATAGGTGATCATGGTTTGAATATAGCTGTCTCATTTAATAAGATAAAAGATGATCTTACTACTATGGCATAATCGTATTAGTAAATTATTTTTTGGATGTAAAATATGATAGACACTAACTATATAAAATATTATCGGATTTTGAAAGTATTAATGAAATAATCAATCACTTGAAATAGGTTTTCCCTAATTAGGAAAACCTTATTTTATTATTATTAAAGTTCAGTTTTTTAGCATTAGGAATTTCTATATAATAGGGAAATTGTTATTGATTTGATAATAAGTTATCTGATTTACTAATAATATAAATGATATTTAATTGAATTAAGAAAATTTTTACTATGTAATAATGATAAAATGATTTTACATAAAAGATTAGCACAATGTTTTTGTATAGAAAAACAGCATAAATTTTTGAGTGTCTTTTTATAGCCATCAAGTAATCAATCAGTAGGAATAGCAGTTTTTGTGGATTGAAACGCTCTGATTTCTTCTTTCAATTTTTCATTGGCATTTGCTTTGCTGTTCTTTATGGTAGTTAGATAAGCTACTACTGGTATCACAGGCAATTGAAAGCATTGACTGTGATACATCATATTCTTCATGCTTTTCCTTTAGTTCTTGTATAAAAAGTTAGTTATATGAAAAAGAACAGTCAATATAAAATCAACTGTCCTGTACAAATGCGAATATACTATATAAATATGTGATATTTTTAGGTTATAGTTTCTAGTGCTCTCTTTGTTAGATAACAGGGCTTATAAGGTTTGCAAGTTTACCAAATTGCAGATGTGTGGTCGACTTACTCTGTCAGTTTGAGAAATTTTAAGCTTATTTTCCACACAATCAAGAAGCTGTCAGTGAATTACTTCATAACGTAATCTAAGATATGAGTTTTCCAAAATTACACATTCTTGCAATTTCAATACTCCTAATTTTGATAATTCGCTTTCTGACAATAAAGATTTTCCATCAATTAAGGTGGATGTATCTTTACCACCAATTAATATAGGAGCTATGACAATGTCAATATAATCTATCAGTTTTTCACGAAGAAATAGTCCATTTAATGTACCACCAGTTTGTATAGTTATTCTCTTACAACTATATTCTGATTTGAGTTTTGTAAGAACATCTTCTAACGATAATTCATTTTGATATATGATATGGAGATTATCTTCTTCTATTTTAAATGCTGGATGATTTTTATTGGATGTAACTAACACAAATTGTTTTGATAAAGCACAAAAATAACGTATACCATGTTCTTTTAAATGTTTATTATCAATTACAACAAAAGATACAGGTGTTTTATTTGGCATACCTGCTGCATTAATACCGATTTTGGCTTGTACTCTTCCAGAATTAAGTGACCATAAATCTGTTGTTTGTTCTATTTCATAATATTGATGCAATCCTTCTTTAACTCCTATAATTTTAGGAAAGTCCTTATCCACATCTAAATTATCTGATGCACCAGTGCTGATTTTGCCATCAACAGACATTAACATAAATAATGTTGTAATAGGTCTGTCCATTCTCCTCTTTCCTCCTAGTATATTATAATTTATTTTTATGCACATTATATCATGCTGCTTCAATACTGTCATTTCTTTTCTGCTTTTGAAAAGTGTGATTTGTAAAGAGTATTAAAGCATTATTTATGTAATAAATCTTTGATAAACCATATGTTAATAAGTTAAGCAAAAATAAAATACTATGGTGTTTAACAGTATAGAAATAATACTCTATTTCAAGTGTTATTCTTGTATATCACTGTATTTTTTGGATAAGTTGTTATATAAGGGGCTTTCATTTGTTGTAAATTGTTTTTTTAGTTACTTTGTTGGTAAATGCTTTATTTATGTGGATATTTTCAAAAATTAAAATATTTAAATTATTGATTATTATAATACTTATCTCTAATTAATGAATAGTATAAAAATAAGTGATATAATTATAGTACAAAATTAGTTTTATAATAAAAATATGGGAGGAAAAGTTATGAAAATTGATCGTACATATGCAATTTATTTTTCACCAACCTATACTTCAAAAAAATCAGCTGTTAGTATTGCACGTGGATTAGAAGGGGAGTTGACTGAAATAGATTTAACATTAAAAGATTCAATTCCAGAAATAGTATTTAGTCGTCATGATATTGTTGTTTTTGGATTTCCAGTATATGCAGGAAGAATTTTACCTGAAGCACTTGACCGTTTGAATTCGTTTCATGGGAATCATACACCATGTGTTATTACAGTTACATATGGTAATAGACACTATGATGATGCGCTATTAGAATTATTTAATAACATTAAGGAAAGAGGGTTTATTCCTATTGCTGGAGCAGCACTAGTTGGGGAACATACTTATGGACATATACAAGTTGGTCGTCCTAATCGAGATGATTTATATCGAGATGAATTATTTGGCAGTTTAGTTCGTTTGAAAATAAAGGATGATAATTTTTCATTTGTTTCTATACCAGGTAAATATCCATATAAAGAAAGAATTACAGGTAGGGGATATCATCCTGATACAAATGAATTATGTAATCAATGTGGAATGTGTGCTAAGGAATGTCCTGTTAATGCGATAAGTAAAGATGATTGTAGAACTGTTGATGATAACTGTATTGCATGTTTTAGGTGTATTCGCATTTGTCCTCAACATGCTAAAAACATGGATAAAAATAAAAAATATCAAGAGTTTGCAAAAGCATTTAGTGTAAAGTTAGCAAATCCTCGAGAAAATGAATATTTTATATAGGCGACCTGGTTTAGGGTCGTTTAAATTTATATGTCACAAAATATAATTTTAACGTCTAATTAGATAGGAGGAAAAATATATGGATAAAAAAGAAATAAATATGATGGTTACTAAAGCAACACAAGGTGATAATAAAGCTTTAGAAGCATTGTTAATTGAAGTACAGGATTTTGTGTATAATCTTTCACTAAGAATGTTAGGAACAATAGCTGATTGTGAAGATGCTACTCAAGATATTTTAATTAAAATTATGACAAATCTATCTTCTTTTCGTAAAGATAGTAATTATCAAACTTGGGTATATCGAATTGCAGTAAATTATTTGATTGATTATCGTAAATCAATGTTTGCTATGAGATCTTTAAATTTTGATTTTTATGGCAATGATATTCGTTATGGTCATAGTGATAATGAAGAATTGTTACTTGGCTTAAATCAAGAGCAGTTAGCAGAGGAATTAAAGATGTCATGTACAAATGTTATGCTTCAATGTTTGGATCCTGAAACTAGATGTATTTTTATTATAGGAACAATGTTTAAAATTGATAGTAAAATAGCAGGTGAAATATTTGAAATATCACCTGAAAACTATCGTAAAAAATTATCACGAGCACGTAGCAAAATGGCAAAGTTTTTAAGTGAGTACTGTGGTTTAGGTGGAGGAATGTGTTCATGTATTAAAAGAGTATCATATGCAATTGAGCAACATCGTTTGGATCCTAAAAATCTTGAATATTCAAAATTGAAGCAACTTGATCATGAAATATTAGAAAATTGTAAAATAGATATGGAATACATAGATGAATTATCAGAAAGTTTTATGAGTTTACCTAATTATAAAACATCTATTGAAAGTAAAGAGATAATCAAAAATTTACTTAATTCTAAAGAAATTGCCCAAATTAAAAATTATTAGGAGACCAATATTATGATTAGTAATCAAAAAATATATAACTATTTAATTGAATTAGAAAACAATAATAATCGTGACTGGTATCATGAAAATAAAGAACTACGAATTGAAGTTAATAAAGAGTTTGAAAATATAATCCAAGAATTAATAAATCAAATAGGAATATTTGATAGTTCTATTTTGGATCTTAAACCAAAAGATTTAACTTTTAAACAAGTTAGAGATACTCGTTTTTCACATGATAAGTCACCATACAATCCTGTTTTGAGAGCTCATTTAGGACCAAAAGGTAAATTGCCAATACCAGTAGGATATTATTTGTTTATAGGTGCAAATAATAAAACATTTTTAGGTGGGGGATTATTCACAGGAATGTTTAAAGAGGCAACTGAAATGATTCGAAAATATATTGTTGAACATGGGGATGAATTTGAAAATATTTTAAATGAACCTGTTTTTAAAGAAAGTTATTGTTTAAAAGGTGAAAAATTAAAAAATGTACCACATGGTTATAATAAAGATCACCCTCAAGTAGAGTTATTAAAATATAAAAGCTGGTATATAGAATATTCTATTGATGATGAAGTTTTACTTGATAGAAATAAGTTTATTGAATTAGCAGTAAAACAGTTTAAAATAATGAAACCATTTAATGATTTTTTGAATCGTGCTTTAATTGAATTTAAAATGCCAAAAAGATAATTTAATAAACTAGTGAGAAATCAACTTCTTACTAGTTTTTTTATGTATAATATATATGGGGATAAAACTATTTATTGCAACTGGACATCCACCAAGTAAATTAGATATAATTAAACAATATTTTAAGTTTGATGGATAACTTAATTAGAAGGTGAAAATTATGGATAAAGAATTATCAAAGTTTTTAACATTTTGGAATCTCTTAGATGATACTGAAAAAGAGTTATTAAATCAAAATGCAATAGTTCAAAATTATTTAAAAGGAGTAACAATGCATCAGGGTAGTGGTGATTGTTTAGGAGTAGTTTTGGTTAGAAAAGGTCAATTAAGAACCTATATGTTATCACCTGATGGGCGTGATATTACATTATATCGTTTGTTTCCAGGTGATGTATGTATTCTTTCAGCATCATGTGTCCTAGAATCAATAACTTTTGATGTATTTATTGATGTTGAAGAAGATAGTGAGATTATCACTATTTCCTCAGCTCTTTTTCAACAACTAGCAAAGCAAAATATTTATGTTGAAACATTTGGTTATAAAATGGCTACTAATCGTTTTTCGGATGTGATGTGGGCAATGCAGCAAATTTTATTTATGTCTATTGATAAAAGATTAGCTATCTTCTTGAGTGAAGAAATAAAAAATAATAAATCACTAGAATTAAAAATAACTCATGAGCAAATTGCTAAATATATGGCAACAGCTCGTGAGGTTGTTACACGAATGTTAAAATATTTTAGTCAAGAAGGAATTGTTAAATTATCACGAGGAAAAATAACTATAATTGATGAAACCAAATTAAAGAGGTTAACTTTAAAGTAGTTTAAAAATCTGGGAGTAATCCCAGATTTTCTATATAAATAAAGACATATCAGATTCTTCACCATTAGCTAACATAGTTGCAACACCAGATAATTTAACACCATCGATCAATTCTTCATTTTTGATACCCATTACATCCATACTCATTGAACAGGCAATTAATTCAACACCATTATCTTGGGCGGTTTTAATTAGATCTTCTAAACTATCGATATTTTTATCTTTCATTACAGCACGAATCATTTTAGCACCCATTCCACCCATGTTCATTTTAGAAAGTGATAGCTTTTTTGAACCACGAGGCATCATCATTGCAAACATTTTTGAAATCAAATTCTTTTTAATTTTGATTTTTTCTGGGCGTCTAATAATATTAAGTCCCCAAAAAGTAAAGAACATTGTGACTTTTCGTCCCATTGCCACAGCACCATTGGCAATAATAAATGAAGCAATAGCTTTATCTAAATCTCCAGAGAAAATAATCATATTTTTATTATTTTTATCTTCTGTTAAAATAGGTTGTTGACCTTTTTTTATTTTGGCATTGCTAATACCTTTGTCACAACTTAACTCTATTAATTCATTACCAGTACGGCGACAATAACCATCAAGATCTGAAGCAAAGGCTGGATCAGTAGTTTGAATTTCAATAACATCACCATCTTTAGCGGTCTCTAGAGTAGCTGATAATTTTACAATTGGACCAGGACATTGAAGACCACAAGCATTGACTTTAATTGTTTTTGTATCATCTAAAGGGGAAGAAGATTTTATCGTATTATTTTCAGATTTATTATAATTTTGATCAAAGATAGTGTTATATAAACGGTAACCACCATTAAGATTATAAGTTTCAAAACCATTTTGACTCAAAATCCGTGATGCTACATAACCACGAAGACCAATTTGGCAGGTTACATAGACTGGTTTATTTATGTCAAGTTCATGAAGTCGAGATCTCAAGGAATCTAAAGGAATATTAATATAGCCATCAATATGACCATTAGCATATTCTAGTTCACTGCGAGTATCTAATAGGGTTACACTACCATCACGTGGAAGTGTGGCAACATCATCCCAATTATACTGTTTAACTTTATTAGTAAGGATATTTTCAATTACAAAACCAGCCATGTTGACAGGATCTTTTGCTGAACCATATGGAGGTGCATAACAAAGTTCTAATTCTGTTAAATCATAACCAGTCATTTTAGCACGAATAGCAGTAGCTAAAACATCCATACGCTTATCAACTCCATCATATCCAACAATCTGAGCTCCTAAAATTTTACCATCTTTTTTATCAAAAAGAACTTTTATAGACATATTAACAGCCCCAGGATAATATCCAGCATGATTAGCAGAGTAGATATAGACCTTATCATAATCAAGTTTTAATTCTTTAGCTGTTTTTTCATTGATTCCACTACTAGCAACAGTTAAATCGAACACTTTTAAAATTGAAGAACCTTGAGTTCCCTGGTAGTGACGATTTAAACCACAAATATTATCAGCAGCAATTCTCCCTTGTTTATTAGCTGGGCCAGCAAGGGGTATATATCCAACATTATTGGTTATATAGTTTTTGATTTCAATAGCATCTCCCACAGCATATATATCTGTAACAGAAGTTTCCATCTTATCATTGACAATGATTGCTCCACGTTTATTAGTTGCAATACCAGAACCTTTAACAATCATTGTTTCAGGAGTAACACCAATTGCCATGATTACCATATCAGTAGGAACAATTTGATCATTTAATGTGACAGATAGATTCTTACCATCATCATTAATTGATTGAAGTGTTGTATTTAAAGCTAAATTGATTCCTTTACTTATGAGATGCTGGTGAACTTCACAAGCCATATCATAATCAATTGGGGCAATGACTTGATTAGACATTTCTACAATTGTCACATTTACTCCAGCTAAGTGTAAATTTTCAGCCATTTCAATTCCAATGAAGCCCCCTCCAACAACAGTAGCATGTTTAGGTTTATTTATATTAACATATTCTTTAATTTTATAAGTATCAGGAATATTTCTAAGAGTAAAAACTTTATCTGAATCAATCCCAGGTATGTTTGGTTTAATTGGTTTAGCTCCCATTGAAAGAAGCAGTTTGTCATAACTTTCTTGATATTCACTTTGTGTTTGGTGATTATAAACAGTGATAATTTTATTTTTAGAATCTATGGTTTTAACTTCATTAAAATTACGAACATCAACATTAAAACGTGCATTAAAACTTTCAGGAGTTTGTAATGTTAAAGCTTCTTTATCAGTGATTTCACCACCGATATAATATGGTAATCCACAATTTGCAAATGAAATATATTCATCTTTTTCAAACATAATAATGTTAGCTGATTCATCTAAACGTCTTAAACGAGCTGCAGCTGATGCTCCACCAGCTACACCACCAACGATAAGAATTTTTTGATTTGTCTTCATACTTTACCTCCATAATTATTAATCTATGATTAATTTACAAGATTATTATAGTTTTAATTAAAAATAAGTTCTGTAACTAAGTCACATAACTAGAAAAGTTTTTATTTGATTTCACTTATTTTGTGTGAACCAATATTTTATGTTTTGAAATAATGTGGGAGAAGTTGATTTTTAATTGACAAATCTGTTTATTAATTTATGAGATTAATTTTTAGGGGAAGATTATTTTTTAAGATTTTTTTGATATTATTTATTCTGTACTTCTTCTTACCTTATAATAGAATCACTTTTATAAATATAATGATATTATTTCATTGTTATAAAAACCATAATTTTAAAAGTTGTGGTTTTTTGTTTTGGATTAATTGTATTATTTTATATAAAAGTCAGAATACAATATATTTAGTGTTGTAAGAAAGAAATATAGGTTTAAAGTATAAATGAACAAATATTATAGGAAAATTGGTGTGATGTAGAGGATTGTTATAATATTTTGATCATGATTTCTTTTTTTATATTTAAATATTTTTTAAGTATAATAATCTTTGGTATGTTTTTTATATATTTATAAATTATAATTGACAAAAAACATTAAAATATTTATTTTTTCCTTTAATTTATTAATATTTATCATTATAATGAAAAAGTATTTTGAAAGGAGAAGCGGGTGGATGTTTAAAAGTTATGTTTCAAGTCTGAAAAAAGAGTTTAAGGGCTATAATTCTCAAAAGTTAATTAAAGATGTTTTAGCAGGATTAACAGTAGCTGCTGTTGCTCTACCATTAGCTTTAGCATTTGGGGTTAGTAGTGGTGCTGATGCTGGTGCTGGATTGATTACTGCAATAGTAGCAGGGGTGTTAATTGGTGGTTTATCTGGTGCATCTTATCAGATTTCTGGACCAACTGGGGCGATGTCAGCAATTTTAATTGGATTATCAGCTACATATGGTTTGCAGGGAGTATTTGTTGCCTGTTTTATTTCTGGTGTAATGTTGTTGATTGTATCATTGTTTAAATTTGGAAAGATTGTTTCGTTTATTCCAACAAGTGTGATTACTGGATTTACTAGTGGAATTGCAATTATTATTGCTACAGGGCAAATTGATAATTTTTTTGGAGTTATTTCTAAAGGAAGTAATCCAATCCAAAAAATATTATCTTATGGAGAATTGGGATTTAATGTAAATTTAGAAGCATTGTTTTTTGGAATATTGGTAATGGCAATTATTATTTTTTGGCCTAAAAAATGGGGAAATGTATTTCCCGCTTCATTAGCAGGAATTATCATTGCATTAATTATTAACTTATTATTTGAATTTGAAGTGGCTGAAGTAGGGGCGATTCCTTCAACGTTATTACCAGAGGTACGGTTATCACTAAGCAGCTTAAACTTAACGACAATAACTAATTTAATTATTCCAGCTTTTAGTATTGCAATGTTAGGAATGATTGAATCACTATTATGTGGAGCTAGTGCTGGAAAGATGAAAAATGAAAAGTTAAATGCAGATCAGGAACTATTGGCTCAAGGAATTGGTAATATGGTTATTCCATTTTTTGGTGGAGTACCAGCTACTGCAGCAATTGCTCGAACTAGTGTTGCGATTAAGGCAGGGGGACAGACACGTTTAGTTAGTGTTTTTCATGCTGTCGCATTACTAATTTCAATGTTTGTATTAGGTCCATTTATGTCGAAAATCCCATTATCAGCATTAGCAGGAGTTTTAATAATGACTGCTTGGAAAATGAATGAGTGGCATGAAATTAAGTCGTTTTTTTCAAAACGAATCAAGACAAGTATGACACAGTTTTTAGTGACTATGTTAGCAACAGTTATCTTTGATCTAACAGTAGCGATTATAATAGGGGTCTTTATTTCAATGGTTTTATTTGTGATTAATAATTCAGATTTGGATATTGAAACAAGTGATATAGAACCACAACGATTAGATAAAGAATTAAATTATGATCATCAAAATACTAAAGTAATATATTTAGCTGGTCCATTATTTTTTGGTAATCAAGAACAGATAATTACAAAAGTAAATGAAGTTATTAAAGATTGTAATAACATTATTTTTTCAATGCGTGGAGTACCTTCAATTGATGATTCTGGGATTCATGAGTTTATTGATGTGGTAGAATTATGTCGTAAACATAATGTTAAAATTTTATTTGCAGGTGTTCAAAAAAATGTTATGAAACAATTTAAACGTCATCGTTTTGTGGAATTTGCTCATCAGGATAATTTTTGTTGGGACGTTATTAAAGCATTAGAAATAATTGAACAGAAATAATTAAAAAGACTTGAATATAAAAAGGTTCTTACTCGATAATGGGTAAGAACCTCTTATATATAAACAGTCATAATTGTCATATAGAAAATGGTACATGTACTTATATAATTAATAAGTTGTAAACTTATTAATAAGGTCTTGAGATAATTTTGTAGCATGAATAATTGTAAGTATAGGTAAGAAAGCATAGGCATAATTATATTCTTTGAAAATAAAGACCATAACTAAGCCAATAAAAGCTTCTAAAAGAAAAATAATTAAGTAAATGTAAGGAAGATAAGTCATTATAAATTTTGCCTTTTTAAAGAGAATGTTTAATATTTTTGTTTTAGATAATATTTTAAGAAGAATATATAGTCCATAACTTAATAAAGACCAAATTATTGTTTTAGTAAATAACTCAAACAATATAGATTTTTCAATTAAATTAGGATTACACCAAAAGTAACCTAATCCCATAACTATAAAATAAATAATACTCATTATTAATATTTGTCTTTTCATAGATTAATCTCCCCTCATATATTAAATCTAACTTATATATATCATAACATATTTAAAATGGTTTGTTAAATGATTAGGGATTTTGTTCAGCATTGACGAGTAAATTTCTTATTTTAAGCATTTTTCATGATTTATTAATATGTAATTATTATTTGATAAAATCAACTCTATTTTTAGTGTATAATACCCCTTTTATTTTATTATC
>Ga0073908_1003635_pt1 | contig 15447 bp, 6 predicted proteins | sample MucameincwithD2O_FD_65484 | JGI IMG/M metagenome (GOLD analysis project Ga0073908, IMG submission 65484) | Mouse cecum microbial communities from Vienna, Austria - Mucus amended microcosms incubated with D2O | ecosystem: Host-associated > Mammals > Digestive system > Large intestine > Cecum...
CGCGGCAATCGCATGAAGCCTATATCGCCCGCGCCTACCGTGTCGGCAAATTCCTTGAACCCGTCATCGGTGTACTCATCGCGGTAGTTGGCATCGGTCACATGGCTTGTCTGCATACCGTGCGAACCTATATTTGCAACCGGTGTGTCATAGACGTTGTAGCCGGGAGAGTCCGCGAGGGTAATATCGCGCATGTTGTAATTCAAGTCATCGCTTCCTCCCTCTGCCCATGAGCCAGAACCGTTATTGAAATACAATCCCCACTGAATACCAGTGGAAAGCTCCTGCGTTGATACCATCAGACGGCGCGTTTCGTCTTTGGGGTCGATGTAGAAGCATACGCCGATAGCTACTTTGTTTTTATTGGGCTTGTCGGAGTATGTGCCATCATGGAACACCAAATCGCCAACACGACACTTTCTGAAATAGAAGCCGAGGGTTGTGGTCGCCGTCAATGTAGAACCATCTGAAAGCGTAGCCTTGCATGTTACCGTGGCTTCGGGCTTTTCAGCTTCCGTGCCAACTTTAGGCAATGTCAGTTCGCCGGTTACGGCGTTGATAGTCGCGTTGCATGAATTTTTGGAGATAGACCATTCTATCTTCGTGAAGTCATTTGCACGTGGGCTATTCGGTGTAATCTGCAACTGATATGTGCCGGGTTGACTGAAATAGGTATCGCCCGTAATTTCCATTGAAGTCAGATAGACTTTCTTGTAGGCGATATTGAGCTTGTTGGTTTCGCTGTCGATGTTGCCGAAAGCATCCAGAAGAGCTATCTTTTCATCAAACGTAGGCGTAGCGGAATCATCAAGTTCAATCTTGCCTGAAAGGTCTGCATTGATGCTTGCCAGCTTCATCAGATATTCAAGGGCAAACCTACGCCAGTAGATATTGCTTACCTTGCACTCGGAAAGATTGTTGTTGGGCGTGGCGCAGATGGTTGACACGATGGTCTGACTGCTCAGATTGGGGCAGTTGGCAAATTCAAAACTTTGGATGCTTGCAACACCCTCAAGCTCAAAGTTATCACTTTCCAACTTGCTATAATCCGTCAACTGCAAGCGCGTAAGGGTCGCCGGGAGCATCAGCGATGTGATGCCGGTGGGTTCAGGGATAAGGAACGACGATATGGATGTGCCGCGCATATCCACTTCTTCAAGTCGCGTCTGCAACGTGAAATTGATACTACCCGTCACAGTGGAAGCACCCTTGATGTCGAAGACGCGCAGATTGGGTGCGGTCACTTCAACTGCCGTAGGTCTGAACTCTATCGGCTGTTTGGAAGCATGGAACTCAACGAGTCGCTCGCCGGATACGGTAAATGTGCCGGAAAGTGACTTATCGCCAAATTCGCCCACCGACGTGTAGTAATGGATGCCGTGAACCTGAATGTTGGTATCGTTGTCAGCAGCCACGCCGTCAAGGATGAATGTTTCGCCGGCTTTAACGCGCTGGGGATACGCATTTCCACGACCGAACATTGTAGATGAGCCTGCCGATACAGCGGGGTAAATCCACATGTGAGGGGTCAGCGCAAAGGAGTAGTTAGGGGCTGCGCCTGTGGTTGTGGTAGCGGAGCGGAAAGTCAAAGACCCCTCGCCGTTCATCGTGAAAGCACCGTAAGACGCAAACGATGAAAGGTAGATAAGGCGTAGTTTGACCCACTGCATCTCGCCCTCAAGCTGGTCGCCGAGCGACTGCGTGATAGGGTGTGTGGAAGCGATATAGTCGCCAGTGACCCATTTTGCGGATGCTTCTTCGTAAAGGAGTCGTGCTGTTTCGTTGTAAGCCACCGCAGGGAAATAACGCTGAACATGGAAGTAGTAATCCTCCATGCAACCCATAAGCGTCTTGTCTGACGCAAGGTTTGCCATTTCGCCCAGAATAGACTTCATCATGGCGCGTAATTCCGATGGGAAAGCAAGCTCAAAGAGGTCATACATGGCGTTTGCTTCGCCGTTCCAATATGTGCCGCCGTCGGCATCGCGGTCATGCTCCTCAACGTAGTATGGCTTATTCTTGCGGCCTACGTTATCAGTTAAGAAGATTGTGTCGAGGTCATCCTGCGCGAAGTGGATTTTAAGGCTTCCGTCATGTGTGGCAAGATATAGATAGGTGTTCTTGGCGCGATTATCGCTTGCGCCTATCAGCTTGCAGAACATCTGATGGAAAAACGCATCATTCATCTTGAAATACTGCGATGCCTCACGCGAGAATTTCAAGACACGCGCATTGATGAATTGCTGGTTGATGTCAGCCCATACATTGCCCGTAGGCGTAATGCCGAGTTGTGTTGCAAGATTCAGCTTGGCATACTTTCCTGCGGCTATCTTGGCTACGCCGGCATCCACCCATTGCGAGGTCAGCTCATCGTAGCGGTAAAGGTCGTATTTCGCCGACGAGCTGCCCGATGCTTGAGTAACCCAATAAAGGGTCTGCCGGTTAACGTCGGCTTCGGTCGTGGCCTGCAACTGCGCAAGCGTTCCCGCATAGGGTTCGATATGCGGTGAGCAAAGATAGACAAAGTTGAAAGCGTCTTTGAAGTAAGACAGCGAATCAGCGTTACCCATGTCGATTTCCCACTGCTTCCTGCCGTTGTACTGGATAAGCTCATCTTCATCGCCGCCGATGGTGATGTCTTCATTCCACGGTATGCGGTGGTTGGTCAAGGGTTCGCCGTTATCGCAACCCTCAATCATCAGGTAATTGGGGAATTTCTTCTTATCGTATCCGAATGTCGGCTTGTCGCCCTTTCCGGGGCCAAACGTGTAAAGACCGTAGAATACCGGCTCCGCGTCTGCCGTGGGGCGCACAAAAAGGAAGAACGGCTTTTGCTTGACTGACACGCGGCAATTCTCAAAACCTGCGGTGTTAGTGATGGAACTACCGCCGGTGCATCTCCGCCAAAGGTCGGTATACAGGTTGCAAGAGCCGAGCTTGTGCGACTGCTGCGACGATGCCCAGTTCAACTTGGCTACAAGTTTAGTGGCAAACGGAACTGTATCATCAAGCTGATAACCTGCACCGTGATGGTTGCCGAGTTCGTCAATCCAATCGGTATCGTCGTTGGGCTTGGCTTGCAGATTCCACTTCCAATACGAGCGCGATGATGTACCTTGACCGCTGGTTGTCACGTTATTCAGCGTACCCGAATGTTCGGGGTCGCCGACAACATGGATTTCCCAATCGCATTTGGTCTTGATATTGCCGGTAGAGAAAGACGGCACTTGACCCGTGATTACGATGGTGTTGTATTTTTCGCGTGTCTTGGCATAGCTGATAAGGTTGGAGTCGCCCAGAATGTCGTTATCTTCACGGAACTTAATCTTTTCGGCTACGGTCGGCAGTGATGCCATGTAGTCCTGTCTGATGTCGGTTGCCGACAAGGAACGATTGTAAATGCGTATGCCGTAGATGTCGATGTCGCAGTATTCCGAGCCAATGCGGATACCCTGTGACGTTCTCACACCATTGACATACTGCACAAATTCATCTTCCGGACTCCATTCAAACTCGCGGTTGATTTTGCCGTTGATGAAGATGCGGACGTAGTTCTGACTTGTGCCATTGATGCCGTAGATGATATTAAGGGCGATATGGGTACGTCGGCCTTCCCCTATCATTACGTCTTGGTCTTCACGCTCGCGTTTGTCGCGGGTCATAAAGACTGCCTGCCACGGACGAAGCTCAAAGCCTTGTGGCCCGCCGTCTTCACGGTAGGAACACATGCGAAGCACCGGTACATCGGTCTTGATGGCATTTCGTGTCGCAATGTCAAGCTCCACTGTCAGGGATGAATGATTGTTAGTTCCGATAAAGTCCTTGAGGGTTTCAAGTTCTATATCGACGGTGCGCCCGGCAAGGACGCGAAGACAACGCTGGTTATTGCTGTCTTCAAGCCACCCGTCGGCTTTCAATCCGAAGCCTTTCCATGTTGACGTGACAACCTGACCGTTGGCAGCATTTACAATGGTCTGCGGATTCGTTTCGTCGTTGGTGCGCGAGCGTGGGTTTAGAATGAAGTCGGGATTGCTTGTAGGCGAGAAGTTTTCCGTATTATCAACCTCAAAGCCAAGTACCGGATGTATGGCAGTATTGCCGGACATGAAGCGCATGTAGGCGTTGATGGTCGTGTCTTCGGAGTCGATTTCAATGACGTTGTTAAGGTACTGCTTTACCTGACTCGGTACGTTTCCGACATCAAGTGTCATGTACTGCTTATCGCCCGTGTAATTTTCAAGGATGAACTTGAGGGGCGTAGCTTCGCCGCTGGGGTTATAGACCGCATAGGACAAAATCTGTTCCGCAGTCCAGTTTGTCAGCTTCGGCTTGATGTCGTTCAGTATGAGTCGCGGTGTCGTGTCGGTCGTGTCAGCCACAACCATAACCTGCGATGTAATGTGTTCGCTTTGGATAGTGGAATCATTGACCGAAATCCACGCCTCAATCTCATGGATGCCGTGCGTAAGCACCTTGACAGTATCAGTGACCGCATCGGTAACGTCTATCTGAATAGGTGTTTCCGTATAAACTGACGTGCCGATGTTGCGCTCTATCTCGCGCTGGCCGTCAATCTTAATGTGGAGGGTTTTGCTGACTGCGCCACTGACGTAATAAGAAAGGCGCATTACACCGTCGGTAATAGGCCGTTCCCATTGTGTAGCAAATGTAAGGCCGAGTGTGGTCTTCGTGACCGTAAATTGCAGATAGCGCGTATTCTGCCCGGTCGTATCGCCTTTTACAATCAGTCGGACTTGCTGCGAGCCTGTGTTCAGCATGTTTGTAATGTCGATAGGCCACCATTCAGTCGTGGATGACGCGGGGATGGAGGGGATATTCTCTATCGTTCCGCGTGTAACCCATGCAGACTGCGAGTTAAGACGAGTCTGGACGGTAAGCGTACCGCCCTCAGTCGTTGACTGCGTGGTCTGCGTGATAGGGTTAAATTCTTCCGAGGTAAATCGGATGTTGATTTTGACTGTGTTGTCGGTCGTGACAATGTTGTTGGGCGAATCGGTGTATAGGTTGACAATATAGCTTGTGGTAGATGAGCCGCCACCACTTGCAGGGAGCGCAACGTCTGTCAGCAGCAGATGTGCGTTATTGTCGGGGTCGCTATTCCATTCGTTGTAATCGCTCTCGCTGGCGAAGCCATAGAGATGATAGTTGTTGTCACTTCCTTTGTCTTGGGGTCGGTAGAAGAATCCCACCTTGCCGGCAAGTGCTTCCTTGATGTATTCCTCAACGCGACTTCCGGCATAACCCTCCCATGACGTTTTGCTGTTAGGGATTTTTTCGTCTTTACCTTTTGCCATGGCGTTAGGATTTGATTAACATTGTGATACCTACTCGGATGGAATATCCTGCCGCAACACCGGCGACCGTGAGCGACCAGTCTATCCAATCCCATTTGCCGCCCCAGAGCTTATCTTTAAGTTCCAGCGCGGAGGCAACGCCAAAGCCGCAAAGGGCAGTGCAATAAGGCGTATTGCTGACCATGCCTATTGCAATGCCCCCTGCGAAATGCTTATAGCGGTTGCTTTCCTTTAACCAGTTTAGAATCTTCTTAACTCTTTATATCGATATTAGGGGTTAGAAATTTTTCCATGCATCTTTACCTTTCCACGGTAACTTCTCGCGCCAGAATCCACTGCCGAAGCAACTGCTTACGGCTTCCCATACAAGTTTAGCCCCCACATAAAGGGCTTGCACTTGTTTCTGACCTATCCAAAGCTGACCGACCTCTTTATTTCCTATCCACAACATAGTTATTCATCTTCTACGGGTGTGAAATAAATCTGAGAATCCACTATTTTACCCTGAGCGACAAGTATATCAATAGCTTCTTGCCCGGCGACTTCTATGGGCTTGTTTGTGGTAAGCAAGCCCAATGGAACGGCCACGATGTCGGTGTCGTTCTTGACCGCCGGGATGGATGTCACGCCGGTAAGGTCTGAAACTTTTGTAAGCGTTGATGTGTCCTGCGATTTTGCATACAGTTCCGCTAATACCTCGGCGATAATGTCGGCTTTGTCTTCATCGCTGATAGGCATCGACAATACGCCAGTTGAGAACTGATTGGAAATCTCGGATATAATGTCACTTTTCGCCGTATCGCTGATGTTGATAGGCGTATTGTTATTGACAATGCTTTGCGATAGCTGGGTTACTATCTCGACTTTTTCCGTAGCAGTAAGTTGATATGCTGGAGTGGTGCTAAGTTCTGGCATACTGATTCGTTTTAGATGATGAATAATTCGATTAGAAGCGTACCATCGTTTGCCGTAGCGTAATCCGATATTTCTACTGTCATACTTGTGTTTGATATGCTTACAAGTGTTCCTTTCATAAGCTCATCGCCATAACCGGTAAGATTTACAATGGTGTTTTCCGGGGACATTCCAAGCACCTGCCATGATGTTGGAAATGGAATCAGAACATGAATGTGCTTATCTTTTGGTTCGCTTCTTGTGAGATTCGTCCATGTCGGAGAGTCAGAATTAAACGACCTTTGACTGTCGATGTAATATTTATTAGCATAGTCGCCACTTGTAGAATATCGCCGGATTTTGGCTTTCCAAACAAGCATAGGCATATTCATCCAATTACCATTATGATGCTTGGTTTGGATGCCGTTTTTTGAGAATTTGAAGCCGATACCCTCTTCTTCCATCTCAAAGTGCATATTACCATTTCCATCCTTATAGGCGATTATGTATTTATCCTTTCGGATGCCAAGACAGAAGCCGTTAGCGAAGAAGTTACTGATGTAAAACTCATTCTTCCATGTTGCAGTCAGATTTCGTCCGGATGTAACCTTACTGCCCCATTTGAATGTGACATAGCTGTTTTGATGATTTACAGAAGCGTCAAAACGCATACACAATCTACAATAGCCTTTCTTCGTGGCTTTCGCGGATTTGCCGTCAACAATGCGCGAGCTGGCGGTATTATAGACATAATCTGAGGGGTGATAAACACCGCTGTCTCCACCAAATCCGGGGTCATACAAACCCTCCGAACTTTTCATAGATGCACATGCCGATGCGCCTGTAGAATAGATAGTCCATGACCGCTTGTTTTTAGTGAAATTTGCATCATCTGCTACCTCAAGGGAAATGTAAACATATCCAGACGCGGATGACATTGTGGCGATTTGAATGTGGTCTAACTGATCCCACCCGGAACTACTGCCTTTGTTTTCAGTATAACCCGAAGAATAGGCGTAAATTTCCACGTTACCAACACCCATAATCGCGCTTGTAGGCGAGTCTGCCTGCCATACATCCGAATAAACATTTACGGTTTTGTTTACTTCGCTTGAACCGCCATTGACGGTAAACTGACCATTACTAATTACGTATCCATTTCCGTTTTGCAGTCCGGTATTTATCGTGCCTTCTTGAGAATTTCCATAGAGGTCGCTAACGCCGGTATCATGCGACTCGCCGTTAATGGTGGTACAAAGTTCGTTATCATTATTGTAAATTTCTATCGACTTGATTTCAGGGTCTATTTCCACGCGCTGCCCATTCTCGTCGCCGGCAACAAGATGATTGACGTGCAGCTCTTCCACATTTATGAATTTGGCAAGGATACGCCCATTCTCATCAATAAACATGGATTGGCTACCGTCATTATTCTGGAAGATAATATTGTCTGCCGTAAAGACGATGCGACGGTTGTAAATGTCAATTCCCGTGGCAAGTAAGCCAGTTGCGTCTTCAACGTAGGGGTGTGCGACTTCGCCAATTTCAAGAATAACTTCTGAAATGACGAAATTAGTACCCATTTGCACACCGGCTTTCATTCCAAGATGTGCAAATTCAACAAAGGCATTTTCAACAACCGAGCTACCAGTTGTGAATGTGAACGTTTCTCTTCTTGCATCGGAGCTAAAAGCTGCGCCTTGATAGGTTCGGCTTGTTAAGACTGTTGCGGTATCGCCATATTTGATATAGACTCCCAGCCCGTTTGTATTTGTTGAAATTGCGCTATGCACAAAGGAAAGAGTATATTTAGTGTTGGCTTTTAATGTAAATAGCGGTGTGCGCAAATACCTTGGTGATGTTGTGTCGTTAAGAATGTGATAATTTCCATTAGTCGGCGTAGCCTTAACGAACTCGCCATCGCTATTGCTTTTTGCCCATCCGTTACCTGTGCTATTATTTGTGACGAGATTTTCGTAGCCGGCAAGCTCTTGTACCTTTAAGCTAATGCTTGTGGCGGTCTGACGAATTTCCGATATGCTTGCACCAAGCTCATCATCCCATGCTTCAACCTGAGCAAGAATTTCATCCGCTTTCTGCTGAATCAAGGATGTGTGCTGGCTTGTGATGCGGTCTTCCGATTCTCCGATTTTGCTTGTCATTTCTGACCGCAAAGCCTCGGCGGTAAGGTTGATGGTCGCATTGAGTGTGGTATAAAGGTAATCAGCGGAATCTTCCGGGGCAGCACTATACGCTGTCGCTGTTTCGCCCTTTTCCAGCTTCAAATCCCATATTTCAAGCTCCGTCCATTGGTTGAGGTCTGCGGCGATAATTCCGATGTAAATCTTCTGAGTCCCGGTGGTTGCACCTGTGCCGCTCGCCGTAAGAACTACGGAAAGAGTTTGCTCTCCTCGTGCCACAATGTTTGAAAAATGCGGAGCATCGGTTAAAGCACCCTGACTATAGGTATTTGCAATTTGGGCAAAAAATTCAAGGTGGCAGAACTGCGCGGATTTATTGATAATCTTAAAGGATAGGGTGTACTTTTCGCCCGCCTTTATCAATTCCGGCCTTAACGCATACAGGAACACCTCATAAGTCGAATCGGTGCGTGGCGATGTGAGGATGTGGAATCGCTTGTTTATAGGTTGATAAGGCGTTGGGTTATTGACCGGATTGGCATCAATATTAACCAACTGCTGACTATCGGAAATGTACTGCCAGTTGGTAGAGCCTTGATTGGTCTTCAAAAGAAGATTTCGCCCTGCGCCATTGATAATATCCTGAATAATGCCGGACTGCTTGCCAATGTTTGCGGAAATACCATCGGCGGTAATCTTCAAGTCGGCTATCGCCTGTTCATTTGCAGATATGCGGCTCGCGTGGGCGAGGATTTCCTTTTCGTTGACCTCAAACCGGGTATCATACACAACTTTCATTGCCGACGCATCGGTTGTGGCGATGACCGTCTGCATATCAAGTAGCGTAGTTCCACGATATAGCTTGAAGATGATATGCTTCATCCTCTTTGTCGTAGTGATGGGCGTACCGGTGTAGATATGCTCGGTTTCCGATGTAATGACCGGCGTAACCTTGCCGGTTGTTTCATTGGTCTGATAGTCTTGATTGACGATGACGTAGCGCAATACGAGGTCGGTAGGAACATCTACCTCAACAGGTCGGCTGACAAATAATCTGCCGTTGAAGAAAAGCAGTTTATCGCCCGCTTTGTATGGCGTGATAGCCGCAGTATTGGCGAGAGGCACTTCCACACGCTTTTGATTGCCGATGACCATGTAAACTTTACATCCCAGCGTTGCGGGGTCGCAATTACCATCCATATCGACAAGCACCATAGGCTTATCCGGCTCAATCTCAAACTGCACGGCATGGTCGCCGGAAATGCCGGTTTCGCCCTCTTTCAGCTTGCAGATGGTCATTACCTTTGTAAGCGTGGGGCAATCGGTCTTCGTGGCCGTAATCGTTACCGTAGCGTTCTTTGCAGTAAGCTCCGATAGATATACATGGTCTTTAACAATGGAAGCCTTGCATCCCACGGCCTCCAGCGTCAGAGTCCACCCTGTTTCAACGGTTCTGCCCTTGAAGATTGTGATTTTGGAGCTTGGTAGGTCGCCTATTACATTTCCATCGACATCACACGGAACACCGGCCATTTCGTTGGATAAGACAAGCTGATACGCCTCAAGGTAGATGTTATTGTCTATGTAGTCAATAATATCCACTTCTTCCGTACCGTTTTCAACTACGAATTTGCCTGTGAAAAGGTTGCCGTTGGGCGAAATCGCCACTTTAAGATTATCCTTTGTCAGCGCAAAGGTGTTGATGCCCTTATACTGGTAGATATAAGGGCTTCCCGTGCCGTAGCTTGCAAGAATAATAAGATTTGAACGATTTGCCTTTGCCGGGTCATCGTTGCCAACAGTGATAATGCGGTCGCCGGCTAAAGGTGTATCGCTCGCGGTGTCTTTTTCGCTTACAAGATTGGAAAGCGTGATATAACCCTCCATACCGAAATCATCATCATAATCGGCATCGCCTTTGTTGACATAGCCGACCTCAATGACCTTGCGCCAGAAATAATGGTTGCCCATCTTTCCGTTTGGTTGTTTGGTGAGGTTGAATGTTTCACACTTTGCCAAGTCGCCAACCTCAAACTGATTGTAGATTTGAGTACCGGTTTCATCTTCAGCCGTAAAGAAACATTTGTAGGCTACAATACTGTTTGCTTCGTTGTATATCGGAATGACCCTTGAGCAGCGCATAGCCGCCGGGGATATAATCTGACAGCCGCCTACATGGGTTTCTTCCTGAATCTCCACCTCTTTGGCCTCAATCTTCTCTCTTGCTTCAAGATAGTCGGTTTCGATATGAACTTTTCCGAGGTTGTCAATCCAAATGCGACCGCCATACGCGCCGGGCAAATAGTTGTCGCCGATGGTCATGCCTTTTTTGATAGTAAACTCGTCGCCGACGGTTGCAGTTCCATCAACATTAAGGTTTTCGCCGACCGCCAAGCCCTTACGGATTACAACATCGCCAAATTCCGCATCGCCGTTTGGGTCTATCTTCGCGCCGTCATTGTTCATCACATAGTTGCCGATGCGGATGCCTTGCATGAAAGTCCAAAGGTAGTTGATTACTTCCTTTGCTTTCTTTGACGTAAACTCAAGACAGCTACGCAGTGCCGAGAATACGTTGGAGTCACTTGCCGGTGTTATATCAGTCTGCTTGATGACGTATATTCCATCACTTGAGGAAGAAGAATCGCCACCTGTGATATAACCGCCAAGAACATTCCTGCCTGCGGTCATGGAAAATTTCAAAGCGTCGATTTTATCTTCAATCTCGCCGAAGCGTGAATATGCTGCCTTTTCGCCGATGGTATAGACGGGGTTATCATACGGAATATCAAGCGGGATTTCGTAGCCGATGACACGGCTCTTGCGACCCCATTTTCTTCCGCTGGCGTCTGTTGTCGATTCTATGTAAGCCTCGTTGATAAGATTGACGCGCTTTCCAAGCCCAAGCGTAAGCCCGGCTTTCATCACGTCAGGCATCATGGTACAGTCGTAAGTGGATGGGTCGGTGTTCAGCTTCTCAAGGTATTTGGTCGCCTTTTCAAGCAGTTCCTTTTCAGCTTCACTCACATAGAGGTCATCCACTACCGATATGTCAAAGCCGGTCAGCACGAACTGGTCGCCGATTTCCGGACAAAGGATTTCGTTAGGCACGAAATTCTCGTTATCCCTAACAATTTCCCATATTGCAGACCCATCGTTATCCTTTGTGAACTGAACCTCAAAAGTCCATCCGTTCAGCTTTCCGCTATTCGGATTTATGAGGTCGCCCACCTTTTTGCCGGCAGGGATGCTGTCGCCCTCTTTGTAGCGTTTCCCGTCTTGAAATACCACTTTGAGGGTTTCATTAGGCACGATGTAATCATTCTGAAATGGGTGCGCCGACGTGAAGAAATCATCCTTAATCTTGTAGGCGGTAAAGGTTGTTTCCGTAGTCGTGCCATCATCATTCTGCACCGTTTCTTTTCTTTGCACGGTGTCGATTTTGGTAATGGCGCAGACGGCACGCGGATAGACATCTTCAAAGATAACGACATCTTCCACGCCCTCCTCCATGCTTAATCCAGACTTGAAATCCACATAAGGAGTGCCATGCGAAACAGGGAGCATCAGTCTGCTTGTGACTATGCCGTTCCGTGCAACGTTGGAGATGTTATCGTAGGCTGAATACCGGCTTGAAAAATAGCTGGATTTGACCTTGCTTTCAATGATATTTGTGATGCGGAATCGCTGACCGGTCTGCATAACCGTGCCGTTGGGGAGCTGAATCCAGTTCTTATCCACCATTCCGCTTTGATAGTCGGGATTGAAGATTGCGCCGTTGATAGTGGTAGTGGTCTTTCCGTCGCTATCGATTATTTCAATCTTGATGTTCTTGACGCGCTTGAGTGTGTTGTCGCTTGATGATGTTTCCACCATCGAAGCATTGAACCATTCAACCTCAAGAGGTCGGGCGGTGTCGCTGATACGGTTGCCGCCATTGGCTATTGCCTTGACATCAAAAATAAGGTCTTTGCGGTATCTGGGCGATATATTGCGGTCGCTGCCGAAAGCCAAGATGCGCGTTACATAGTCTTCCGACGAGTCGCTTCTTGACATCTCGGCTACATTCTTACCAATTTCAAGGTCAACGTATTCGCCGGTGTCTTCGCACTTGCCAAGATGGATGATATTGCCGTCCAGCCACCACTCACAATCAAACGCTTCCGCGATTGCGGTTAAAGCGTCGATGATGTTGGTGCTGTCATAGCTGATGGTTTTTGCTGATGCCTCTACGTTATTGTCAATCGTTACAGTCCATTTTGTCGTGCCGTTGTAAAGATACTGCTGATTGATAACCTTATCGCCATTCATAAGCGTTTCAGTCGCCAATGCTTCAATGTTTGCGAGTACCTGTGCAAGATGCACGTCGGCGGTCGCGGTCAATGACCACGCACATTCCGCACCTCCAATTTGGGGCAGATAGCGCATAACCTTGTTGCGCCATTTCATGTGCTGTGCATCCAGTCGTAGCTCGTAGTCGTAGCCCTTTGTGTTGCGGTTGTAGGTCGGCTGATAGGGCTTGACGAGTTCAAACCGGCCAAATCCCTGTATATCGACATAATCGCCTAACTTGAAATAGATAGGCGTAGCCACGCTGAATTTAAGCGTGACATAATCATCGCCCATTAACTTGAAGACACGTTTAGAGCCTTTGTTAATCGGCGTTTCAAAGCGTTTTACTCCTTTGGTTGTGTAGATGGTCAGCATAATACACAAAGTTCATAAAACGAAAGCGAGGGCAGTCTTTCTGCCCTCGCTTAATTACGACTTATGTTTTTTTGTCGTACTTTTCGCCCTTATAGGGCGTTGGGCTTATCGCCCGGTTGTAATCAAAGACCCCATATCGTAGGCACTGCGGCGGTAATTCCGCTGCCAGCCTACAAACGGCATGAAGCGCAAATTTGAGTAGTAGCACCCATCGTCGCCGGTGATGAAGTCGCCATAAAGACGAACATCATCGCCTTGCATAAAGGCGAATTTTGAATAGCCTATGACCTTTGCCACGGCGACATTCATCCCCTCAGAGCCATATCCGTACTTGACAATGGCTGGGTAAATGACTTTTTGCAGGGCGGTTTCACTGTCGGTCATATCGCCCATCGGTTGTATGTTCAGGATTCCGTTGTGGGCAAACCATACATCGCCCCGGTTGAATGGGTGGCAGTTGGCTCGCTTGATTGAGCCGTGAGTAGCGAGGCGAAAGTGTATGATACACGGCTCGTCTTCGCGCACCCTTTGCAGATGCTTTTTGAAGCTGCGATAACTTAACCCCTTGTAGAATACTGACGGCGATATTAGGCCGCATCCGTGGGGGTTAGTGTGATACGCTGCGTTGATGATTTCGTTGCTTGGCATTTTAACGCCTGCCGGCTTTACTATGATGACGCACATGGCTATATCTTTTTGATGTTTACGGTTTATTGTAGGGCTTGTTTTAACGGCGATAGGGGTATGTTTCAACCCCTATCCCGTTGGGCTGTCTTATCGGCTTAACTGGCTTGCACGTGCCTTAAAGAATGATTTCTCCTCGGCGGTCAGAAAGGGTATATCGTCGATGCTTGCAACCGGGGCAGTCAGTCGGTTTTTCTTTGACCAGATGACGAGCTTTCCGCAGAAGCTAACCCAGTTGATGATTTTTTCGTAGTTGGTCGTGCCGGCGTGCTGCCTAAATTCGATGGTCTTGTGACGGCAGTAGCTTTCGGCATTGACTTTGTGGTAACGGTCGTTGCAGAGGGCGCGTTGCACGTTTTCAACTGTCACGGCGCGTTCAAGATAGAAGATGTGGTCTTGCAGCGTGTGAGCGTATCCGGCGTTGTCAGCGCGACGCGAGCGAGCCATAAAGGTATCTATGACGGCCTCAAGATAGGCGTAGTTTACAAACACGTTGCAGTATTGTTTGGCGGTCAGTTTAGATGCGCCGATATGCACATGCAGGCCGCATGTCTGGTTGACGCTTGCGCCGGCGGTGTTAAGCGTCTTGACGGCGTTTTTAAGGGCGTTCTTGCCGTTTACGCCTGTAAGTACCGGCGACACACACTCGATGGGGTCAGTCATGCCGCGCACTGATGCGTCAGTGACAAACTTGAAGTAGTCGTGACCGTCGCGGTGGTTGTAGCCCTCGTATTCGTAGGCCATGCCGGTGTGTTCTGCGGCGGTTCTAATTGCGCCACGGTTGACGAAGCACTCTATCTCAACGCCAAATGTGAAGCGGCCACGGGTAGCGCACTCAACGCCCTCAAGCAAGAGGTCGATTTCGTAGGGTGTAATGCCCAGTTTAGCGAGGGCGGCTTTCTTTGAGTTCTTGCTGGTGTTAGCAGCCTTGATTTCGTTTACTTGTTCGTTAAGAGTCTTCATAACGCTTGGGGTTTTAAGGGGTTTAACTTATTGTGGTTATTGATTACGATGCAAAGTTAAGGTGTTTACTTTAATCTACCAAATTTTTTGGCAAGAAAATTAAAGTAAACGCTTATTTTTAACATTTCTTAATAAAAGTAGATGCTTTAAGTAGGCTTACACCTTATTATAATAATAAAAGAGTTCGCTTTAATGTGGTCTTAATAGCAATAAAAGTAAACGCTTTAAGCCCTATTGGGCGCGTCTGGCGCGTTTCTGATGTTGTGATGATGGATTTAGCCTCTTGATGGTCTTGGCGTGACTATGGCGATTTATTGACCTGTGCGCAGCAGGTCGCCGGCATCCCCTTGAGCAAAAAAGTGTGACCCCAGTAGCGGATGCTTCCGGGGTCACGTTGTAATCAATAACCCAATAAGTCAACAAAAGTATGAAGACCTATTGAGTGCCATCCGTCAGCTTCCCAGCTTTGAATGGCGGTGCAAAGATAATAAATTCTTTCCACACGGGCATGAGAAAATGGCTACGCTTCCGCGTTAAGGTCGTGTTTGATGGTCGATTGCGATACAAGAAGATACTGATGCGCATTACCCATCGCGGTTTCCGCACGATAAAGGGCATCGATTGCTTCCGACATTTCTTCTAAAGCGGTTGCAAGTTCCGCGTCATACTTATTTATCCACGATGCAGCTTTCTGGGCTTCAAGGCGTATGCCCACAATTTTAGGGATAAGCTCGCGGATGTTT
>Ga0073908_1003643_pt1 | contig 15431 bp, 12 predicted proteins | sample MucameincwithD2O_FD_65484 | JGI IMG/M metagenome (GOLD analysis project Ga0073908, IMG submission 65484) | Mouse cecum microbial communities from Vienna, Austria - Mucus amended microcosms incubated with D2O | ecosystem: Host-associated > Mammals > Digestive system > Large intestine > Cecum...
CGTCTGGCCATGACCGCCGCCATCCGCAAGATCTTCGTGGACAACCCCGCAGAGTTCGACCCCCGCAAGTACCTGGGTCCGGCCCGCGACGAGCTCAAGAAGCTCTACATCCACAAGTGCGAGAACGTCCTCGGCTCGGCCGGCAAGGCTTGATCGTAGGATTCCGCAGATACGAAAAATCCGAAGGCTGGACGCCTTCGGATTTTTTTGTGCGCATTGTCGCAGCCGGCCTCACTCCGTCCCGACATACCGCCCCACGAACTCCTCCACGCGGCGCGTGTACTCCTCGGGGCGGTCGCGGTAGGAGGTGGCATGGGCCGCTCCGGGGACGATCCACAGATCCTTCTCGCCCCGCTTGGCCTCGTAGAGCGGGTAGACCATCCGCGTGGGGACGAACGTGTCGGCATCGCCGTGGATGAAGAGCATGGGCAGGCGGCACCGCGCCACCCGGTCGAGCGCCGAGGCCTCGCGGAACGACCAGCCGTACTTCATCCCGCACAGCGAGCTGGCGGCGTGCAGCAGCGGGAAGGCAGGCAGCGAGAACTGCTCGCGGAGCTCCTTGCGGAACTCGTCCCACACGCTCGTGTAGCCGCAGTCCTCCACGAAGCACCGCACGCACGGGGGCAACTCCTCGCCCGAGACCATCATGGTGGTGGCGGCGCCCATCGAGATGCCGTGGACCACCTGCCGCGTCCGGCCGCCGAAGCGCTCGTCGGCCACCCCGATCCAGCGCAGCACGTCGAGGCGGTCGTGCCACCCCATGCCGATCGCCTCGCCGTCGCTCGCGCCGTGGTAGCGCAGGTCGGGAAGCAGGATGTTGTACCCCATGTCGTGGTGGTAGAGGTAGCCGATCATCAGCATGCGCACGGCGCAGTCGGTGTATCCGTGCACGACGACGGCCGTGCGCCGGGTCGGACGCGGCGCCTCGGCGTAGAGGGCGTGCAGCCGCGCGCCGTCGGGGGCCGTGATCGTCGTGTCGCGCAGCCCGCCCGAGGCCTCGAGGCTGTCGAGCCACGGCGCGATCCACGGGTAGTCGCCCCGCAGGTCGCTCCACGCCGAGGCGTTCTTGTCGAGCAGGGTCCGGTCGGGTGTCAGCGCATAGGCGATCAGGTAGCGGCTGCCGGCCCACACCACGGCGAGCCACAGCACGACGAGGGCCAGGCCCGCACAAATCCATTTTTTCATAGCATCGTATTTTTTCGGTCGGACGGGAACGGCGAGCGCGCACGCCCCCGTCTCTTCGCCCTGCAAATACCCCGCCGAAGCGGACGAACGCCGCAGCCGGCGATGCGGCTGCGGCGTTCGGTCGGTCGGCGAAGCGCGGCGCTGCTACTTCGCGCCCAGCTTCACGCGGATGTGCTCCAGCATGTCGTCGGTCATGGCCGACAGATCCCACTCGGGCTTCCAACCCCACTCCTCGCGGGCGCAGGTGTCGTCGAGCGAGTTGGGCCAGCTCTCGGCGATACCCTTCTTCACCGGGTCGACGTCGTAGTCCATCGTGAAGTCGGGCAGGCGCTTCCTGATCTCAGCGCAGATGATCTCGGGCGTGAAGCTCATCGAGGCGATGTTGAAGCTGTTGCGGTGCACGAGCTTCGAGGGGTCGGCCTCCATCAGCTCGACGCAGGCGCGCAGCGCGTCGGGCATGTAGATCATGTCCATGTAGACGTCGGCGGGTACCGGGCAGGTGAACTTGCCCTGGCGGATCGCCTCGTAGTAGATCTCCACGGCGTAGTCGGTCGTGCCGCCGCCGGGCAGCGTCACGTTGGAGATGATGCCCGGGAAGCGCACCGAACGGGTGTCGACGCCGAAGCGGTGGTGGTAGTAGTTGCTCAGCATCTCGCCCGTGACCTTGCAGACGCCGTAGATGGTCGTCGGCTGCATGATCGTGTCCTGCGGGGTCTTGTCCTTGGGCGAGGTGGGACCGAAGGCGCCGATCGACGAGGGGGTGAAGAGCGCGCAGTGGTGCTGGCGCGCCACCTCGAGCGAGTTGTTCAGCGCGCCCATGTTGACCTGCCAGGCCATCTGGGGGTTCTTCTCACCCACGGCCGAGAGCAGCGCCACGAGGTTGAAGATCGTGTCGACATGGTGCCGTGCCACGACCGAGGCCATGGCCGTGGCGTCGAGGGCGTTGAGCACCTCGAAAGGACCCGCCTCGCCCAGCGCCTTGCACTCGCGCATGTCCGTGGCCACCACGTTGTGATCGCCGTAAATCTTGCGCAGGTAGACCGTCAGCTCCGATCCGATCTGGCCACCCGCACCTACGATGAGTATCTTTTTCATAGTCTTATTGAGAGTTTTCCAATTGCGAAGATAGAAAATATTCGGGAAAATGTTCACTTTTTTTTGGTCTTTTCATTTTTCTTGCGTACTTTTGCATCGCTCGAATGAGGAAAATGCTGTCTTAGCTCAGTGGTAGAGCACTTCCTTGGTAAGGAAGAGGTCGTGAGTTCAAGTCTCATAGACAGCTCGAAAGGCGATTGCGGAAACGCAGTCGCCTTTTTCGTTTGCGGGGCGCAGACGGCGGCACGGGGAGGCGTCTCGCTTATTCCGACCTTTGGGCCGGGCAGCCCGCAGCCCCTCCCGGCGGAGGGCTGAAAACGGCGCCGCACCGGCTTATGCGTATCTTCGACTTCGTCCAAGATACTCCGTCTCGGCATAATCAAGCCTTTGGCTTGCTTCTGCGCTCGACTTTCCGTATCTTTGCCCTATGAAACAGCACCTCGCGGGCCTCTGCGCCCTGCTCGTCGCCGGCATCGCGCCGGCCGCCCACGCATCGACGTCGGCCCCCGCATCGGAGGCCGCCCCCGACCGTCCGGCCTCCGCCCCCCTCTACCTCGTCGCGGGCAGCTACGCCCCGGCCGCGGAGGAGGGTATCCGCATCTTCCGCTTCGATGAGGCCACGGGCGAGGCGACGCCCGCGGGCGGCTGCGCCGGCATCGCCGACCCGTCGTATCTGGTCGCCTCGGCCGACGGAGGCAGCCTCTACGCAGTCAGCGAGACCGGCGACGAGACGGCGGCGCTCGTGCGCCTGGCCTTCGACCGCCGCAGCGGCACGCTCCGGCAGGGCGAGCGGCAGCCGACCCGCGGCGCGGCCCCCTGCTTTGTGGCCCTCGACCCCGCGGGGCGCTTCGCCGCCACGGCCAACTACTCGGGCGGCAGCATCTCGCTCTTCGCCCTCGACAGCGCGGGACGCCTCGCCGCCCCGGCGCGCGTCGTCCGCTTCGCGGGCCGCGGCGTCGACCCCGAGCGGCAGGAGCAGCCCCACCTCCACTGCATCGCCTTCACGCCCGACGGCCGCCGGCTGCTGGCCTGCGACCTGGGGCTCGACCGCATCCATACGTTCCCGCTCGTCGCCGGAGCACGGGGCACGGAGGCCGTCGACACGGCGGGCGAACAAAGCGTCGCCCTGCGCCCCGTATCGGGGCCGCGCCATCTGCGCTTCGGCCCCGACGGCCGCTTCGCCTACCTCGTCAACGAACTCTCGGGCCAGGTCACCGTCTTCGCCCACCGGCGCGGGCGCCTGCGCCCCGTGCAGCACATCGCCGCCGACACCACGGGGGCCCGCGCGAGCGGCGACATCCGCATCTCGCCCGACGGCCGCCACCTCTACGCCTCGAACCGCCTGAAGAACGACGGCCTCGCGATCTTCGCCGTCGACGCGCGGCGCGGCACGCTGCGGCCCCTCGGCTACCAGCCGACGGGCCCCCACCCCCGCAACTTCGCCCTCTCGCCCGACGGGCGCTTCCTGCTGGTCGCCTGCCGCGACAGCGACACCATAGAGATCTACGCGCGCGACGCCGCCACGGGGCTGCTGCGCGACACCGGGCGCAGGATCGCCATGCCCCGCCCCGTGTGCCTCGAATTCGTAAAATGACGCCCATGAACGACCTGCATCCCCTCTTCCCGGCCGACGCGGCGGCACACCCCCGCTTCATCGTCGGCCCGTGCAGCGCCGAGACCGAGGAGCAGACCCTCGCGACGGCCCGTCGGCTGGCCGCCGAGGGGTTCACGCTCTTCCGCGCCGGGCTGTGGAAGCCCCGCACCCGGCCCGGAGGCTTCGAGGGGGTGGGCGCGGCGGGCCTCGCCTGGCTCGACCGCGTGCGGCGCGAGACGGGCATGCTCGTAGCCACCGAGGTGGCCACGCGCGACCACGTGCGCGCGGTGCTCGACGCCGGCATCGACCTGGTGTGGATCGGCGCCCGCACGGCGGGCGATCCCTTCGCCATGCAGGAGCTCGCCGACGCACTGGCGGGCCACGACCTGCCGGTGCTGGTCAAGAACCCCGCGAGCCCCGACCTGGAGCTCTGGATCGGGGCGCTGCAACGGCTCTACAACGCCGGTCTGCGGCGCCTGGGGGCCATCCACCGGGGCTTCGCGACGCTCGACGGCGGCGCCTACCGCAACCCGCCGCTGTGGGCCCTGCCCATCGAGCTGCGCCGCCGGCTGCCGCAGCTGCCCCTGCTGTGCGACCCCAGCCACATCGGCGGGCGCCGCGACCTGGTGGCCTCGCTCGCCCGGCAGGCCCTCGACCTGGGCTTCGACGGGCTGGTCGTCGAGGCACACTGCGCCCCCGACGAGGCGTGGAGCGACAGCGCACAGCAGCTCTCGCCCGCCGAGCTGGGGGCCCTCGTCCGCACGCTGGTCGTGCAGTGCGACGGCACGGGCACAGCCCCCCTGGCCGCCCTGCGCGAGCGCATCGACCGCACCGACGACGAGCTGCTCGCGCTGCTGGCCCGCCGCATGGAGATCGTGCGCGAGATCGGCGAGATGAAGCGCCGGGAGGGGCTGCCCGTGCTCCAGACAGGGCGCTACGGCGAGCTGCTCGACCGCCTGACCGCACGCGCCGCCGGGCTGGGCCTGCACGCCGACTTCGTGCGCCGCTTCATGCAGCTGGTCCACGAGGAGGCCGTACGCCAGCAGATCGAGCGGTAAACGCCCCCGGGAGGCGACCCGCAACGCAAAGCTCCCCCGCGCAGCCGGCCAGCCCTCCCCCGCGCAACCGGTTTACCGCCCGCCCCGGACGCCTACCGCTCCAGGTCGCGCAGGCGGATCTCCAGCGCCCGCACCGAGATGCCGATCTCGCGGACCGAGACCCCGAGCGAGCCTATCAGCAGCAACAGCGCCGCGCCGAAGACCCACGCGGCTGGCTGCTGCCACCCCACGTAGATCAGAAACATCGTCACCACGCACAGCAGCAGGCTCACGACACCGAGCGTCTGCATCGAGCGCGTCAGGTGCAGGCGGCGGCGCAGGTTGTCGATCTGCGCCCGCGTGACCTGCGACGGATGCTCGCGGTGCAGCCCGTCGAGCGTGCGGATGAGCTGCGCATAGGAGAGAAAGCGGTTGGTGTAGGCCAGCAGGATCAGCGACACGGCCGAAAAGAGCAGTGCCGGCGTGGCGAGGGTCAACTCTTCCATAATCGAACAGGGTTTTCCGCGCTGCGGCAGCAAATTCCGCGCCGCAGGGGCCGCCGCCCGGCAACGAAAAAGGCCGCCCCCGAAAGCGAGGGGCGGCCCGAAACGGATCTCGGCCGGGGTTTCGTCAGAAACGGAAGCCGAGTTTGAGCGTGGGGCTCGAGAAGGCACGCACGTTGGAAAACGAGGTGCGGTAGCGGCCCGTCAGCTTGGGAGAGATGGATAGCGTGCTGTAGCAGTAGGTCACGGGGTTGATCTCCAGCCCCAGCACCAGTCCCCGCACCAGCACGCACTCGGCGCCGAACACGGCCCCGAACTTCATGCCGGTGAGCGTCCCGCCCGTCACGGAGGGGATGTAGAGCTCCACGGGGTCGCCCGCGTCGCCGACGGTCTGGCCCGTATAGGGGTACTTCTGCTGGACCGAACCCATGCGGAAACCCGCCACGGCCCCCACGTACACGCCCACGCGACCGTTGCGCGTGGTGAAGTGGTAGGCGGCACCCAGGTCGACCATCCAGTTGTCGGTGACGTTGCCCAGGATGCAGCGGCTCGCCGGCACGTCCAGCACCGAACCGTCGACCGCGATCCCCTCCTCGTAGTCCTTCGAGGGGGTGAAGTTGAGGTCCATCGCCCCCGAAAGGTTGAGTTCGAGGCCATCGGTCACGAAGTAGGAGAACTGCACGCCCGCCATGTTGAGCAGCGAGTTGTCGTTCAGCACCCCTTCGCCGCCGAGCTTGAGCACCGAGGAGATCTCGGCGTCGGGCCCCACGTCGTCCATCGCCCCGCCCGTGTAGGTCGGGAGCATGAAGGTGAGGTTCTCCGAGCCGAAGAACTGCCCCTTGCCCAGCATCAGCGAGACCTGCCAGTCACCCTTGCGGGGTCGCAGCGACGATTCCGCTTCGGGGCGGGTCTGCGCCGACACCGGGGTCAGCGCAGCCGCCGCGAGCAGCAGGGTTATTACTCTTTTCTTGATCATCGGAAAGAGGGGATTATTCGTTCTTCATCAGAGCCACCAGCTCGTCCTTCTGAGCGGCCAGCGCATCGAAGCGGCTCCGGGCGTCGGCCAGCTGCTCGCGCAGGTTGTCGATCCGGGCCTGGATGTGGGCGAGCTGCTCCGAGAGGATCTCATCCGTGAAGCCGGTCTCCTCGTAGGTCTTCAGCAGGTTCTTCGTCTTCTCGAGCCGGTCGTTCTTCTCGGCGACCGTGTCGGTCAGCTGCTCGACATACTCCTCGATGTCGCCCGCGACGAACTCGATCCACTCGCCGTTCTCGTCGTTGCCGGCGCCCATGCCGATGTAGCCCTCGACGCGACGGATGTCCGCCTCGTAGAGCATGTACTCCTCATGGGCGGCCTCCATGGCCGCACGGGCGTCGATCGCGGCGTAGCCGGCCTGCTGGAGCTTCTTCTCGTCGGCCTTCATCGACTCGTCGAACGCCTTCACCTCGGCCTCGAGGGCCTTCTCGGCATCCTTCTGCTCGCCGAGGAGCTTCTCGACGGCCTGCTCGACGCCCTCGGCGATCGCGTCGTACTGCTCGAAATACTTCTCGGCGGCGGCGATCACGCCCTCGAGCTCCTCCTGGCACCCGATACGGGCCTCGAAGGCCGCGGCGATCCGCCCGGCCTCGATCAGACCGCCGAAGGAGCCGTCTACGCAATCGAACATATAGCCCCAGCTACCGCCGCCGACCATATAGACCTCCTTGATCGGGTTGAGCAGTCGGTTGCTGCCCTTGTAGCAATCCTCGGCCTCGATCCGGTGGAGCAGCAGGGCGCCGATGCCGTAGGCCTTGTCGGCTGCGGCGGCGAGCTTGGCGGTCACAGTGGCGGGATCCGTGTAGTCCATGTAGGCATTGATCTTCTCCTCGACGATCGGGCGGTTGGCACCCATGACGTACTCCTCGAAGTTCTTGACGATCAAGGCCGACAGCAGCGTCTTGGTCTCGCCGGCTACGATCTGCTCGTCGAAGCCCTCCTCGAACGCGTCGCGCACCTCGATGTAGCCGGCCACGGCCGTGGCGATGGCCTTCTTCTGGGCCTCGGTCGGCGCCCCGATCGCGAGGAACTCGGCCCACTGGGCCCGGATGTCGTCCTGCAGCGTCTGCTGGCGCGTGCGCGTCCAATCGAACTTGTAGGCTGCGGCAGCCCCGCGGAAGGCCTTCAGCGCCTTGTCGAATGCCTCGGCATCCTCCTCATGGGCGGCCTCGGCCCTCTCGGCATCCTGCTTGAGCGAAGCGAGCTTCTGCTCGGCGTTGGCCAGGTCGGTGGGGGTGAAGAGGCTGCGGCGCAGCTCGTAGATCATGCCCGCCTGGGCCTCGCCGTTGTCGTCGTCGGAGAGCAGCATGCGGGCGATGTCGGCGGCATATACGGAGTTCTCGGACTCGTTGTATACGAAGGCCTCGGCCTCGTCGTCCTGCATCCAGCCGCTGTTCACGAAGATGTGGCCATAGGCCAGGCGGAACTCCTCCGACGCGGGAATCGTCAGCACGAACTGGCCGGTAGCGGGCTTCCGGACCGCCTCCAGCTTCTCGGCGAACTCCTGACGGGTGGCCTCCGCCTTGCGGTCGTGCTCGGTATAGAAGGCCGTGCGCTTGTCGGAGATCTCCTGCTGCATCTGCGTGTGCGCAGCCTCGGCCTCGTCGTAGGCCTTCTTCAGATCGACATAGACCGGATAGGCCGCCTCGCGCTTCGCCTTCAGGGCCTCGAGCTCCTCGCCCCACTTCACCTCGTTGGCCTTCGAGAGGGCCGACCAATAGGCGATGGCGTCGTTGTAGAGGGCGATCGACTGCTCCTGCATGGCGATCGACCGCTCCTGCTCGCGCACCCAGGCCTTCTCGTCGACCGTCGTGTCGTAGAGGCCGGTCGTGGCGTCGGCGATCTGCTTCTGGATGCCGGCGATCTCGAGACGGATCTCACCCATCTTGCCGATCACCTTGGTCAGCTGCCGGGCATAGACCGACTCGGCGCCGTTCTCCATGACCCACACCTGCAGCTGGGCCATCGACTGCTCGTACTCGGCCTCGGCCCGGGCGGTCTGTGCCTGAGCGGCGAGCAGCGCCTGCCGGGCCGTCTCGGCTGCCAGAGCGGTCTCCGACTCGATGCGGGCCATGTTCTGGGCGATCCGGGCCCGCTCCTCCTCGTTGCGGGCCTGCTGCATCTCCACCTCGAGCTCCTTGAGCTGGGCCTCGGCCTCGCGCATGCGGGCGACGGCGGCCTCCTGGGCGGCATAGGCCTTCTGCACCTCGGCCTCGGCCTCCCGGATCTTCGCCTCGGCCTGCTGCACGAGCGCCTCGGCCTTGAGCAGCTCGGCCTTGCCCTTGCGCATCTGCTCGATACCCGCGGGCTCGTCGTTCTTGATACATGAAGGCGCAGCCAGCAGGGCGCCGGCGGCCATCACACAAAGAAAAAGTCTCTTCATAACGGTTAGTTTTAAAAAAGTTAATAAATATATGGAATGGTCATCGTCGCAAAGCCGCGCGTGGTATCATATATGATACGACAGTTGCAAATATAAAGCGTTATTATTGCATTTGCAAATTTTAGGTTCCAATTTTTTCAGGGGGGGGGATTTTGTGAGTTATCAGGAAGAAATTGAAGCGATTGCGAGCCGGATCAAGAGCTACCGGAAACAACGCAATCTGACCGTGCAGGAGCTGGCCTACCGCTGCAACATCGAGCGCTCGAACCTGAGCCGCATCGAGGCCGGGCGCTCCAACTGCACCGTCAGGACATTGGTCACCATCTGCGAGGCCCTCGGCATCCGTCTGGCCGAGCTGTTCGTCGCCGAGCTGTAGCGCAGCACGGCCCACGCACCCCGCCATGCAACCCAATATGTCCCTGCCGGTTGCGACATAATCACACAACAACGCGACGAATCGGCACCTCCCCACTTTTGGCAGGGGAGGCGGACACCCCTACCTTTGCGCGATCGCGAATCTATAAACCAGCCGCCCCGACCGATCCGGGCAGCATGACCGCCTCGGAGATCCAGGTGAGCGAAACGGCGCTCGACTACCTCGAGAAGAGCTACAACGCCGAGCTGGCGACCCTGCCCCTCTCGCCGGCCGACGCCCGCGAGACGCTCCGGCAGATCGCCGCAGAGCTCCGCGACGCGACCGGGGGCAGCGGCGGCGACCTGACCCGTGCCGTCGTCTACACCGTTTCGATGAAGAACCGATCCTCGGGCGAGACCGAGCACATGGAGACCATCACGATCCGGCCGGGCAAATAGCCGCACGTCGCGGCGCGATCCGACGACGACCGAAAAAAGCGACGGGACGCGCGTTCCGTCGCCTTTTCGTCTTTCGGCCGGCTCCGGCGCACCGTAACCCAAAAGACGAAGAACATGAAATGCTATCTTTCAGCCGCCGCGCTCCTCGCCGCAACGGCCGCAGCCCGGCGTTCGGGGCGCGCTGCACCGACGCCTCGGCGGAGCTCTCCGACCGCGTGCGGGTGGCGGTGATCGCCCAGGAGGAGATCGACGCCTATTTTCGCCCGGCGAACCCTCCGCACCGACATGATCGGGTTCGGAGACCACGATAACCCATACGATCGGGCGTGCGTTTCGGAAATCCGGGTATCGGGAGTCCAAGGACCATTTCCGGGAATTCGACCGCCCGATCAGAGCATATTTCATCGATACGAGCGCTTGGGGGCTATGCCTTTTACAAAGTGAAACCCATATTGGCGATAGCAATGACCGATACGCTGGCGCGATGTCATTGTCGACAGTCCGATGCCGTACGGCACGGTCTACATTGCGGGAAATGCAGAAGAAAGTCGTTTTGCGGGGACAGAATCAGAAAATGGTGGCGGTAGATTCTGAAGGCTGGCTTTAATATCCGCTTTGTCAATATGCAAATCATCCAATTGCATAACAAAGGTTCCTTGACTGTCATACCGGCAATTTGAGCGATCGAGCCAGAACTTAAAATTGGCTCCACTTGTTTTTCGCACTCCTTTCTTTCCCGAAACACCATACAGAGAGAGAAGAAAGGAATTCATATTCACAACATCCGGTTCGATCGTTCGGCTAAAACGTTCGTTGCATTCATCGCATTCCTCATTACAAATTACACTTTTATACCCCAATGCTTCGGAGATGGCATGGGATTTATGCTTAAACAAGGTATCAGGCACGGCCTGATGGCAAAAACGACATACTCTTTTCTCTCCATCCCTGTTCCCGATGTATGTTGTTATTCGGCTGCTGCCATCAAACAGGTGCATTGAATAATGGGGGAAAAGCATCTTCAATTGGTCCACGTTCGGACGAATGTCGCTACTTTCACCATTTATTTCTTGCACAAATACTTTTAATCGGTATAGATCAATCGTATCATTGGCATATTTACGTGAAACAATAATGAATTTGGAGTCGAGAGGGATGTTATTCAGTTCGTACTTTATACGCAAATTCTTCTTGTCCCATAAATCACAATCGGACAAACGGGATTTGAATTCTTGGTCCGCAATCTGGTCAAAACATATATTTCGTTTTCCTTAGTCCTAAAGATTGAACCAAGTCGCCGATAACTTTCCAAACTACGGACTTCCAAATATATAACTTTACTATTTAATGAGATAATTGCAAGCTGCATTATTCGAGTTAAATATTTGTCATTCATACTTTATACACTACAACAGCGCAACCTTTACCTCGTCTTTGCGGGTGTAGGCGAATTCGCCACCTGAGAGGACGATCAGCAGATCAGGTTCACGCAGCGGCATCTGCTTTTTCGTCTCGTTTTTCTGTCGTATCAGCCTTTTGATCTCCCAAAGGTGTTTCGCGCCCTCCTCGATGTCCCGGCTTCCGAGCCTGCATTCGATCAGGGCATAACAACCGTCATCCAGATGCAGCACGATGGCCGCCTCCTGATATATTCTGTCGGGTAAATCGGTTAACAGATCGTTAACACGCTAAAAGGCGATAATACCGCAACCCACTGACCTACAAAAGAAAAGAGGATCGATTACTCGATCCTCCTGTTTTTGAGCGGAACACGATGCCGCATCCGCATTTTGAAGTCACTGTATATCAATCGTATTGCAAAAGAACCATTCCGTTGTACCACGCTTTGGTCATGCGTGAAGAACGTCGGATTACTTGCCGTTGTATCGGCTTTTCAATACGTTGCAAATATAGATAAATCGCTATTAAATTTCAATGTTAAGTAGTAAATATTTTATATAGACGATAAACAATTTTGCCCTACCATACAAGTCATATATTTCTTCAGGGGTTTTTAAATCATATGAGTATTCTGCGAAATTGCTATGTACTAAAATATTTCTCAAATGCCCTAACTCTAAAAAGGATTGTATAGAACTATTAATTTCTTCCTTGGGAGTACCAAATTTTGTTTGTGGTTGAGCTAAATCTTTTTTTACATATTCGCTAAACTCTGGGCCAAATAAGGCGTAAAATTTGTTGGCATTTTTTCCGGGCTTTGTTGGTTCATTCTGTTCTCCTCATGCAAATAATGTATGGTATTTACCTGCCAAAGCTTGATTATAAATGAAATTTTTTATTCGGACATCACCAGATGAACATCTTTCAGCATATTCTGTCAATATGGACACTATTTGAGCTTCAAAATAACTTCCACAAGACAGGACTAATACCTTTCTGAAAGTATTGGTGTAATTACTCAACAATGAAATCTCATTTTGGGATTCTAAATAAGACTTCATTGTTTTGTAATCTTGATAAATCCGATCAACCGCAGAGTCCATACTACAACATCTCTTTTGCTTTTGAGAGCCGTATGGTAACATTTGTTGTATTAGCGGTTCCCTTTTGTGTCGCTTCAATAAACGCAGAATCCTTTTTAAGCGATTCGATTTTATCAAGTGTCGTTTTCTTAACATTAAGACTGCCATCTAACCACCCGTCCTCACATAATCCAACAAAGATTGCCTCATATACAGATATATTAAATCTTTGGTTTGTGAAGAATAATTTATCTGGTTGAAGTGTGGTTATATGATTAATAAAATTCACAAACAATGTATTTAATTTTTGCACACGCTCATTCGATTCATTTTTCATCATTTGTGAAAAACTATTTAGAAATTTTGTCATGCTGGGCGTATAGTCCGATCCGTTAAGCAACATTGCAAATCCCCTTAACAAAATTTCTATATCTTTCATGTTTAGATCAGGAACTGGTTTGGGCGTTTGCTTTCTCCAATCATTATTGATATTGATTTTATATAGCATATCATAAAATGGCGAATGATATAAACTCGTACGAATTTCTTGAGCTTTAAGATTCACACCACCTGAATTCAATCGATTAAATATTTCAAAAATAACGGAATCTCCATCATCTGGTGCATTCTGTTTTATAATAATATTTCTGATAGTCTTTAAATCTAATGATGTTTGATCTTCGGAGCTTAAAGTGAAATAATTCTTTTTATTAAACCTATTCTTTTTATTGGGCAGAGTTTCGTATAAATCTAAATTAAAATCAATAAAATATGTATTATCATTCAGAATATCATCTGGAATACCATTACTATCTTCAAATATTTGTCGTAATTCTGCGCGTTTTTCCATACGAGGGAACCGCTTCTTCTTAAAGTAGTATATTGTCATTAATCGCTGTTGGCCATCAATAACCAAAAAGCTATTTTTCTTTTCTTCATATAAAAATATTTGAGGAATAGGAACTCCTATTAAAAGAGACTCTATTAGCTTTGATGCTCTTTTCAAATCCCAAACATAATTTCTCTGAAATCCAGGGATTTTAACTATCCCAGAATCAATAAAATCAAATAGTGTTTTTAGATTAAAATCATTCGGAGATACTGAAATGTCATAATCAATAACATCCGTTATTTCCTCATTTTGACTATCGTCATAATATTCCGAATCATTTTGTTGTGTAAACAAGTTAGCCATATTATTAAAGACATTAAAGTTATTCAATTATATGCAAATATAGTAATTTGTTAATATTTCCCCAAGTACCCCTTCACTACATGCAAGCATCCTGTGAATAACATCGTCCCTTAACACTATTCGCAGATATTACTATTACGCTAATAGATATTAAAAATTTCCGTCTTTTAAATTCGATATTTTTGTTAGGTTGGAGCTGAAATGAAAAAGATAAGCGGGCAATGCCCGCTTATCTTTTTCATTTCAGCTCTTTACAGCCTGCCGGTTTGTGGTAATTATTCTCCAACACCTTACCAATTTTGGATTCGGGATAAAGGAGCGTTCCGCCGATGGAAGTATAAGGGATAATTCTTTTATCACGATAGTTTTGCAAGGCGCGGCGGGAGATGTGGAAACGGGCCATTACCTGCTCGGTGGTCAGATAGCGTTCACCCAGTAAGGAGGGCTCGACCTCGGCGATCAGTTTGTCCGCCGTCTGCGCAGCGCGGCGCATGGCTTCGAGCAGCACTTTGTATTCATCCGTATCGCGCATGAGAACGCTGCGATTCTCGATCATTATGTTCTCATCCATAGTTATCCGCAGTTGGTCGTCAAGTTCTTGTCGAGCAACGCCCGCACGTCTTCAGGCTTGTAATAACATTTGTTGCCGATAGTCGAGTATGGCAGTTTTCCGCTATTGCGCAGGTATTGCAGCGTCCGTTTCGCGATATGAAGTCGGTGGCAGACTTCGGCATTGTCTATTCAGCCGCTTTCGGCCGCAGGGTTGAAATGGCGGTCGAGCCGTCGCATCGTGTCGGTCAGTCGGCGGGCATAGGCTTGCAGATTCGTCCATGCGCGCTCTTCGATTAAAAGGTAATTCATCGTCGGCGTGCCCGTTCCTTCTCGTCGTCGCGCATAGTTCGCTAATCGAAATTAGGTACTTCCGTCGTTTGAAATTCCCCAAAAAAGGCGATTGACTGAAATTCGTGGGGCGGGTAATTTTGCACTCGAAATTAACCCGTTCGCAAATGAAATATATAACAGAAACATGGGGACTACTGACGGTCATGCTGGCCCTCTGCTTTCAGTCGGCCGCAGCCCAGCCCCTTCGTCCGCATGCCGGACATCACGGCCCGCACGCCTCCGCATGGCTCTCGGGAAAGGTGATGGAGAAAGACAGCACGGCAGTCGCTTTCGCCACCGTCTGTCTGAAAGGCACGAACTACGGCTGCTCCACGGACGATAGGGGGCGGTTCCGTTTCAAGGTGCCGGCCGGAAAGCATACGCTCGCCGTATCGCTTATCGGCTACCGGTCCGCCGAGAAAAACATAGAAGTCGGCCGGGACATGAAAAACCTCACGGTCGTCCTGCAACCGGCAGCGACCGGACTCGAAGAGGTCGTTGTCACGGGCAGCGGCGTAAGCCGCGTGCAGCAGTCGCCGTTCAACGCGGTGGCGGTAGATACGAAAGCCTTGCAGAACACGACCAAGAGCCTGAGCGACGCTCTCTCGAAACTGCCCGGCATGAAGCTCCGCGAATCGGGCGGCGTAGGCTCCGACATGCAGCTGATGCTCGACGGGTTCAGCGGCAAGCATGTCAAGGTCTTCATCGACGGCGTGCCCCAGGAAGGGGCCGGGCAGGCGTTCGACCTGAACAACATACCGGCGGGCTTCGCCGAGCGCATCGAAGTATACAAGGGGGTGGTGCCCGTCGGTTTCGGCACCGATGCCATCGGCGGCGTCATCAACATCGTCACGAACAAACGGCGGCGCAACTGGTTCGCCGACGCCTCCTACTCCTATGGTTCGTTCGACACCCACCGCTCGAACCTCCGTTTCGGGCAGACGACCCGAGGCGGCTTCCTGTACGAAATCGACGCTTTCCAGAACTACTCCGACAACGACTATTACATCGACAACTGGGTGCGCGAATTCGAGGTGCTGCCCGACGGTACGGTTCACAAGTTTCCCGTGGACAAGAGCGACGTGAAGCATGTCCGGCGCTTCAACGACGCCTTCCACAACGAGGTCGTGCTCGGCAAACTCGGTCTCGCAGGCAAAAAATGGGCGGACCGCTTCGTGCTGGGCTTCTCCTATTCCAATTTTTACAAGGAGATCCAGACCGGCGTCTA
>Ga0073908_1003648_pt1 | contig 15400 bp, 18 predicted proteins | sample MucameincwithD2O_FD_65484 | JGI IMG/M metagenome (GOLD analysis project Ga0073908, IMG submission 65484) | Mouse cecum microbial communities from Vienna, Austria - Mucus amended microcosms incubated with D2O | ecosystem: Host-associated > Mammals > Digestive system > Large intestine > Cecum...
GGCTTCGGCCTAAGGTTTTTCGGAGGGAGGTGGAGGCATGGCAGTGACGCTGGAAGAAATGAAGAACTACCTCCGTGTGGACTATGACGAGGACGACGCCCTGATCGAAAGCATCATCGGGGCGTCGGAACGCCTCTGCATGGATGTGGCGCGGATGGATTCACTGGAAGAGTTTTCTGCCGTGGAGAATGCCAGGATTGCCGTGCTGTATGCGGCGGCCTACCTCTACGAACACCGGGAGGAGGCAGACCACCGCGCCCTCACGCTCACCCTGCGGGCTTTGCTCTTTGGGGCAAGGAAGGAGGCGTTCTGATGGATGTGGCGGCGATGAACGTGCGGATTGTGTTCCAGAAAAATGAAACGGTTTCTGATGCCATCGGAAACCACACAAACACATGGGCAGACTACTACTCCTGCCATGCCACCATCAGCGATTCCCTGGGGAAGTCCTCTGCGGAATCCGAGGCGGCGGGGCAGACCGCGGCGCACCCGGACATCAGCTTCACGGTGCGTTTCTGCCAGAAGGCAAAGGCTGTGGACACCACGGGCTTCCGGATTTTATGGGACGGCGGCATTTATGACATTCTGAAGGTAGACCATCTGAACAATAAAAAACGGGCATTGAAATTCAAATGTGAGAAAGCGGGGCGGTAATGATGTCAGACAGGGTAAGGATCGACCAGCTTGCGGCCGCAGTGATGGAGGGGCTGACGGAGTACGCGGACCTTGCGGCGGATGATCTGAAAAAGGCGGTGAAGAAAGCGGGGAATTCCGTGAAAAAGGATATCCAGGAGGGAGCGCCGAAGGACACGGGCGCCTATGCGAAAAGCTGGTCTGTGAAGAACGTGAAGGAGACTTCCAACTCCATCGAGCTGGTGGTGCATTCCAGGAACCGCTACCAGCTCTCGCACCTCTTGGAATTCGGTCACGCCAAACGGGGCGGCGGGCGCGTCCCCGGAAAGGCGCACATCGCGCCTGCGGAGGAGCGGGCGGAACGGACGCTGGAGCAGGAAATTGAAAAGGCTCTGAGGGGGTGATGCATTTTGGAAAAACTTGTAAGCATGATTGCGGAGATGGGTCTGCCTTTTGCCTACGACCATTTCGTAGAAGGGGAGTCGCCGGAGCCGCCGTTCCTCTGCTACCTCATTCCGGGGAGCGACAATTTCGCAGCGGACGGGAAGGTGTACCACAGGGGCGCAAGCGTCCATGTGGAGATTTACACCGATAAGAAAGACCTGGCGGTGGAGAAAAAAGTGGAGGATGTGCTGGACGCGCATGAGGTCTTCTACAACAAATCGGAAACATGGATTGGTAGCGAGCGGCTTTATGAAGTTCTGTATATTTTTGGATGGGAGGCATGACGGATGCAGAATAAAAAGAACAAAGTGAAATACAACCTGAAAAACACGCACTATGCGATGCTCACGGTTTCGGAAGACGGGGTGGTGTCCTACGGGACGCCTATCCCGATGCCCGGCTCGGTGTCCATCTCGCTGGACGCCAACGGCGAGCCGGAGAACTTCTATGCGGACGGGACGGCGTACTATGTCATCAACAACAACATGGGCTACGACGGCGACCTGGAGCTTGCCATGATCCCGGAGTCCTTCCGCAAAGATGCCTTACGGGAGGAACTGGACAGCAGGGGCGTGCTGATTGAGAACGCCTCGGCGGAGCTTGCGGCTTTTGCGCTGCTCTTTGAGTTTGACGGCGACCAGAGGCACATCCGCCATGTCCTCTACAACTGTTCCGCCTCAAGACCGGGCATCGAGGGCAAGACCAACGAGGAGAGCCGGGAGGTGCAGACGGAGACGCTGACCGTCAAGGCCACGCCCCTGGCGGACGGGATGGTGAAGGCGAAGACCGGGGATTCCACAGACGAAACTGTTTATAAGGACTGGTACAAGGCGGTGTATATGCCCGCGGCGGCAGATGATGGCGGCGGGGAGCAGGGCAATGAGGAGGGCGACGCATGAGCATGACAAGGAAGATTGAGATTGACGGGAAGGAAGTGCCGTTCCGGGCATCGGCGGCCGTTCCGCGTATTTACCGGATTAAGTTCCACCGGGATATTTACAAGGATCTGAGTGCGCTGGAAAAGAGCATCGGGAAAAGCGATGAGGAGAATTCCAATTTAGACTTGTTTTCACTGGAGCTGTTCGAGAACATCGCCTTCATCATGGCGAAGCACGCCGACCCTTCCATCCCGGACACGCCGGAGGAATGGCTGGACGGTTTCGGCACGTTCTCCATCTACCAGGTGCTGCCGCAGCTCATCGAGCTGTGGGGGCTGAACGTGAAGACCGACGTGGAGGCTAAAAAAAACTTCGCGCAACTGACCGCCCGATGACCACGCCGCTGTTCCTGCTGCGGTGTGTGCAGCTCGGCATCTCCATCCGGGATTTAGATTTGCTGACCATCGGCATGGTCAACGATATGTACGCGGAGAGCAGCAATGACAGCGCGGACTACTCCATTATCGCAGGGCAGGACGAGTTCGATTTATTTTAACCGCAGATTTGGATTTTTTTGATAACGCCTGGGCAGCCGGGCTTTTTTTGCGCCGTTAAGGGGGTGTTGGTGTGGCGGCAAACAGGATAAAAGGGATTACGGTAGAGATTGGCGGCGACACCACGAAGCTCCAGACGGCGCTAAAAGGCGTGAACACGGAGATACGGAACACGCAGTCACAGCTTAAGGACGTGGAGAAGCTGCTGAAGCTCGACCCCGGCAACACGGAGCTGATGGCGCAGAAGCACCGGCTGCTCGGCCAGGCAGTTTCGGAAACGAAGGAAAAGCTGGAGACGCTGAAAACGGCGGCAGAGCAGGCGAATGACGCGCTGGCAAGGGGCGAGATTTCCCAGAGCCAGTACGATGCCCTCCAGCGGGAGATCATCGAGACGGAAAACAACCTGCGTGACCTGGAGCGGCAGGCGGGGCAGTCCGCCGTGGCTTTGCAGAAGATTGCCGCCACGGGGGAGAAGTTAAAGACGGTCGGCTCCGCCATTGAGGGCGTGGGGCAGAAGCTGATGCCCGTCACTGCGGCGGTGGGCGGGCTTGGCGCGGCTGCCGTGAAGGTGGCTTCCGACTTCGACTCCGCCATGAGCCAGGTGGCGGCTGTGTCCGGGGCGACCGGGAAGGACCTGGAAGCCCTGCGGGATAAGGCCCGTGAGATGGGCAGCAAGACCAAGTTCTCCGCATCCGAGGCGGCGGAGGCGATGAACTACATGGCCATGGCCGGCTGGAAGACGAACGATATGCTCTCCGGCATCGAGGGCATCATGAACCTTGCCGCAGCCTCCGGGGAGGATCTGGCGACCACCTCGGACATCGTGACGGACGCGCTGACCGCCCTGGGGCTGTCGGCGGAGGATTCCGGGCATTTCGCGGATATCCTTGCGGCGGCAAGCTCGAATGCCAACACGAACGTATCCATGATGGGCGAGACGTTTAAATACTGTGCGCCCGTGGCCGGCGCACTCGGTTTTTCCGCAGAGGATACCGCAGAGGCCATCGGCCTGATGGCGAATGCGGGCATCAAGTCCTCCCAGGCAGGCACGGCCATGCGCTCCATGATGACCAACCTCACCGGGGAAGTGAAGTTTACCGGGGCTGCCTTCGGGGAGCTGACGGTACAGACCACGAACACGGACGGCAGCATGAGGAGCCTTGGGGACATCCTGGCAGACTGCCGCGCGGCATTCGCACAGATGTCCGAGTCGGAGAAGGCCGCCAATGCGGAGGCTCTGGTGGGCAAGAACGCCATGTCCGGATTCCTTGCGGTGATGAACGCCGCGCCGGGGGACATTGAAAAGCTGAACAGCGCCATCAACAACTGTGACGGCACGGCGGAGAAGATGGCGGCCACCATGCAGGATAACCTTGCGGGGCAGCTTACGATCTTAAAGAGCCAGTTGGAGGAACTGGCAATCTCCATCGGGGAAATCCTGATGCCCTACATCCGGCAGATCGTGGGCTGGATTCAGGGGCTTGTGGACTGGCTGAACAGCCTGGACGAAGGCACGAAGAAGATCATCGTCACGGTGGCTTTGGTGGCCGCGGCGCTCGGCCCCGTCCTGATTGTCATCGGGAAAGTGGTCGGGGCAATCGGAACAATTATGACCGTGGTGCCGCAGATCGCCAGCGCTATTTCCGGTGTAATCGGGTTTGTGTCCGGGACGGTGATCCCGGCGATCTCCGCCGTGGTGGCGGCTATCGGGTGGGTGCCTTTGGCAATCGCCGCTGTTGTCGCCATCCTCGTGGTGCTGTACAACAAATGCGAATGGTTCCGTGAGGCGGTCAATGCCATCTGGACGCAGATCAAGGAATTTTTTGTTTCCGCATGGGAAGTCATCTGTTCTTTCTTTACGGAGACCATACCGAATGCCTGGAATTCCCTGGTCTCATTCTTCCAGGGCATCCCGGCGTGGTGGAGCGGGCTGTGGCAGTCCGTGGGCGACTTTTTCAGTAACATCTGGACGAACATGATGAACAATCCCGTGCTGACGGGGATTGTGGACATGATACGCTCCCTGTGGGAGAACCTCTCCACGACGCTGCAGGGCATTTGGAACGGCATCAAGACGGCGGCTTCCGGGGCTTGGGAGCTGATCAAGAATGTGGTGCTTGGGCCGGTGCTTCTGCTGATCGACCTGGTGACCGGGAATTTTACCAAGCTGAAGGAGGACGCCGCCAACATCTGGAACAACATCAAGAATGCGGCGTCCAATATCTGGAACGGCATCAAGCAGGTGGTCGGCTCGCTGGCGCAGGGGCTTGCGAACCACGTTTCCATCCTGTTCAACGGGCTGAAAACCACAATCGCAAATATCTGGACGGCAATCAAGAATACAGCCTCGTCCGCCTGGAACGGGCTGAAAAACCTGGTGTCGTCCATTGCGTCCAATCTGAAACAGGCGGCGGTGAACGCTTTCAAGGCCATGGTTTCCGGCATCGGCTCCGCGCTTTCCTCCCTGGGGAGCGTAGTGCAGTCCGGGTTCCAGTCCGCCATCAGCTTCATCACCTCGCTGCCGGGGAAGGCGCTGGAATGGGGGAAGGACTTCATCAACGGAATCGCGGACGGCATCCGCAGCGCCATCGGCAACGTGGTAAATGCGGTGTCGGATGTAGCGGACAAGATACGCTCCTTCCTGCACTTCTCCGTGCCGGACGAGGGGCCGCTGACGGATTACGAGAGCTGGATGCCGGACTTCATGTCCGGGCTGGCAAAGGGCATCGAAAAGAGCCGGGGCATGGTGAAGAAGGCCGTGTCCGGGGTGGCGTCCGACTTAATGCTCCAGCCGCAGGCGGCTGTCCAGGGGATGCAGGGCGGCAGGGATTCCTCCGGGGATCCTTCCGTGGGCGAGCTGCTCGGAGGGCTTAGGGAGATGCTTTCCGGCCTGCAGGAGATGGCGGGCGGCGGGACCATCTGTATCCCCGTGTATGTGGGCGGGACGCTGCTGGATGAAGTGGTGGTGGACGCGCAGGCAAGGCAGAACTTAAGGTCGGGAGGGAGGTAAGGCGGCATGGCGTATATACAGTATCTGGCAATTGACGGTGTGCCGCTCCCCCTGCCGGACTCCTACGAGGTGCAGATGGCGGACGTGGAGGCGGATTCCGGGGGCGAGACGGAGGCCGGGACCACGCAGAGGGACGTGGTGAGGATGGGCGTGGTGTCCATCCCCGCCGCTTTTTCTGTTTCCCCCAAATGGCTGAAGCTGCTGACGGGGTTTAAGCAGATGGAAAAGCTCACAGTAGATTATTTTGACACGGAAACGTTGGAAATAAAGCGGACGGAAATGTTTATTAGCGGCTACAAGGCAAGCCTTGTGAAAGACACATCCTATAAGGGGCTTTGGAAGGTGTCGTTCACGCTGAAAGAGTTATAAGGACACAGAAAGCATGGCGGGAGGAGGTGGAATCGGATGTACCCGGTGAGCGATGCGTTCCTGCGGGCGGTGCAGGAGAACACACGGAACTACTGCTGGACGGGGCAGATCACGACAAAGGGCGGCGCTGTATACCCGTTTGTTTACGAAGATATCGTGAAAGGGAGCGGGTACCTCACGGCGCAGTGCTGCGGCAGCGCAGAGATTGAGCTGGGGACGGTGTACGCCGCCGAGATGGGCATCACGCTCTTTTCACAGATTGACCGCTACACGCTGGAAGGGGCGGAGGTGCGGCTCTCCTACCACCTGCGGCTTGCGGACGGGAGTTTCGAGGAAGTGCCGATGGGAATCTTCGAGGTCAGCGAGGCGAATCGGACGGCGCACTGCCTGGAGCTGAAAGCCTACGATTATATGCTGCGCTTCGAGAAGAGTTTTAACGGTTTTGAGACGGTGGGCAACGCCTGGGCGTTCCTGGATTTATGCTGTAAGGCGTGCAACGTCGTATTGGCGCACACACAGGCGGAGATCGAGGCCATGCCCAACGGCACGGAGCTGCTCTCCATCTACCCGGAAAATGACATCGAGACTTACCGTGACGTGCTGTACTTTGTCGGGCAGGTGCTTGGCGGCTTTTTCTGCATTAACCGGGAAGGGAAGCTGGAGCTGCGGAAATATGGGACACAGCCGGTGATGGAGGTAAAGAGCAGGCACCGTTTCACCAGCAGCTTTTCCGACTTCATCACCCGGTACACGGCGGTCAGCTCCACGAACCTGCGCACACAGACGGCGGAGTATTACGCCCTGGAGCCGGACGACGGGCTGACCATGAACCTGGCGGTGAACCCGCTCCTGCAGTTCGGGCTGGAGGAAACGCGGGAGACGCTCTGCCGGAACATTTTAAATGACCTGGCGGTGGTCAGTTATGTGCCGTTTGATTCCAGCACCATCGGGAACCCGGCATTGGATTTAGGGGACGTGCTGACTTTCACGGGCGGGCAGGCAGACGGGAGCCAGACCGCCTGCATCACTTCTTCCAACTGTAGGATTGGTGGGAAACACACCTTGAAATGTGTGGGGAAGAACCCAAGGCTGGCGCAGGCAAAATCGAAGAACGACAAGAACATCTCCGGCCTACTAAACCAGATCGAGGCGGGGAAGATCGGGATACACACGTTCACGAATGCCTCCGCCTATACGGTGGCGGAGACCAGTGTGCGGATTATCAGCATTGAGTTCGCAGCGAAAGAGGAGACCCATGTGCAGTTTTTCGGGCAGGTGCTGGTGGATGTGTCCGCAGGGCAGGTGAGCCGTTCTGCCAGTGCGAAAGGGAGCATCGTGGTCCCGTTCCCGGCAGGGGGCGGCGGGGATACAGGAACAGGCGCGGATGCCGGAACAGATACCGGGGATGGCAGCGGCGGCCAGGGGGCAGATACAGAAAGCGTCACGGTGGACGTGGAGCTTCCGGTCACATGGACGGAGGACGGGAAGGCAGTGGCGTATGTCACATACGAATTCAATGATTCCGAGATCCTCATCCATTACCCCGTGGAGACCTGGGGGAGCGGGAAACACATCCTTTCCCTGTACTATCCGATTGACGGGCTTGTGCCGAACATCACGAACACTTTCAACGTCCACCTGCGGATGGAGGGAGGGACGGCAGCCATCGATACGGGCGGGTGCATCGCCTCTATCAGCGGCCAGGGCATGGCTGCGGGCGCGGCGTGGGACGGCACCATCACGGTGGAGGAATATGTGCAGCCGTTCACGCTTAAGGGCGGCCTGCAGGCGAAGGCGTTCTCCGGGGAGATGGGATTTGAGACAATGGAGCTGGTAAAGAAATATTATTCGGACAGCATCAGGAAGGCGGGCATCGGCGCGTTCGGGAAGCCCGTGGAGCTGCCGCAGGAAGGAGAGGGGACAGGATGAAGCTGAAAGGGACGATGGTACTGGAACTTACGGATGAAGCCACGGGGGAAGTGGAGAGCGTCACGGAGGAGAACATGGTGACGGAGGCGGTGAACGACATCCTGGGCATGAACCCCATGGGCGTGTTTTACTCAGAAGAGAACCTGGCGGATGTCTTAAGTTGGAATGGGACGCTGCTCCCCATCTGCCCGAACATGGTCGGCGGCATCCTGCTCTTCCCCAGGACGCTGGAAGAGGATGCCGCCCATATCTACGAGATGTCGGATAACCTCCCGGTGGCCTATGCCTCCAACAATGTGAACACCACGGCGAACACGGCCAGGGGCAGCATGAACCAGACGGAGAGCAAGGCTTTGGAGAACGGCTATAAATTTGTGTGGGAGTTCACGCCAAGCCAGGGCAACGGCACCATCGCGGCGGTGGCGCTGACCAGCGCCCAGGGCGGGCAGAACGCCTACGGGAGCCTGGTGGGGGACGCCAGCACGTTTTTAAAGATAAAGAAGCTGGACATCGGCGACCTTGGGAAAGCGAAGCAGGAGGTGCTGTTCGAGGCAGTGGAGATGGATTTTGAAAAGGACCTGCTGTATTCCATCACCTTTGCGGACTCCAGCGTGCGGATACGGAAGGTGCGCATCCCCGTCTTCACCATCGGGCTGAATGAAAAGCTGGACGATTCCACCTACACCGTGCTGGAAGACCACGCCGTGCCGGCGGAGACCTTCCTGTTCCTGGGCAGCTACACGAAGTACGGGGAATTCCTGGACGGGAAGGACGGGTACTGGTACGGCTTCTCCAACCAGGCGAATTCCTCCGGGAACGCAAGGATGCTGTGGGTAAAGATATCCAAGGCGGACTATACTGTGACGGAGGGGGAATGGACGCTGTCCAACGCAAGGCTGATGGCGGTGGGGGAGCGGGACATGGAGGACAGCTACCCCGAAAGGAAGTGCCGCTGCTGTATGCGGAACGGATACCTGTATGTCCCTGCGTATGACAAAAAGGGCATTTATAAAATAAACGTGGCGAATTCCGCAGACGTGGCGCTGGTCGCTTTCGGCTTCACTTCCAAGATGAAGCCGCTGTGCGAGTCCGCGACCTGCGAGCTGTACCTTACGCTGATCGGGGACCTGATCATCGGCGGGGACTTCCAGGTCACGGCAGACGACATGGTCATCCACACCCAGGGGAGCGTGAGGCTCGGCAGCGCGGCGACGCCGCTGTTCCAGTATAAGCAGTTCCTGGTGGGGTGGGGAGGCAGCTACGGGAACGAATACCGCCATATGTACCTGCTGACGCCCTACCTTGCCACCATCAACAACCTTTCCTCGGCGGTGGTGAAGGACGCCAACAAGACCATGAAGATCACCTACACGCTGACGGAGGAGGCATGACGGACAGCTTTACGGCAGGGGGATGCGTTTCCCCTGCCGTGATAAAAGGGTGGTGTGTGCCGGGAGCCCCGGCGTGCGGCGTTTCTTCAGTTCCGGGAGTCCGGTTCAGATGCGGCGTATCTTGTGGACGGCTCCGCGACCATGGAGAGGGATGCGGCTTCGGCTTCAATGCCGCGCTTCATCTGCTCAAGCTGCGCGATCCTTTTTTCAAGCTCAGCCTGTGCCTCCCGCTGCTCCTTTGCCGCCAGCTCTTCGGCTGTGAGGGTGCGGATGTGGATGGAGCCTTCCTCGTATTCAACGATGAGCGGGGCACCGATGGAAAAGCCGAGGGCTTCCAGCCAGTGGCCTTCCATCTGTATCTTCGGGACCGCGGTGCATGGACCGGTGCCGCTGTGCAGGATGCCGCCGCTCTGGCAGTGGCGGTAGGTGTAAACGACTTTGATGTTCTTTGTCTTCATAGGGTGTCCTCCTTGGATTTTTATTTTCCCCTGCCGCCTCCCGTTTTCCGGGCAGGCGGGGCTTTGGGTAGTGTTATTAATCACTCTGAAGCCGTGAAATAGCAAGGGAAACGGGAGGCATAAATGTGACAAAGATTCCCACAGATACTTGTGTAAACGACACAAATAAATATCCTTTTGGATACGGGGCTGTCCGCCGTTTGGCGGGCGGCCTTTTATCATACAAAAAATCATTTAAAGGAGGGTTTCAACATGAAGGAATTCTGGAACACGATCCAACTTATTTTCACTGCCATCGGGGGATGGCTCGGCTGGTTCCTGGGCGGCTGTGACGGCCTGCTGTATGCGCTCATCGCTTTTGTCGTGGTGGACTATGTCACGGGCGTGATGTGTGCCGCAGCGGATAAGAAGCTGTCCAGCGAGGTGGGTTTCAGGGGCATCGCAAAGAAAGTGCTGGTCTTCCTGCTGGTGGGGATCGCCAACATCCTCGATGTGCAGGTCATCGGGAGCGGCTCCGTGCTGCGGACGGCCATCATCTTTTTCTACATCTCCAACGAGGGCGTGAGCCTCCTGGAGAACGCCGGACACCTGGGGCTGCCCATCCCGGAAAAGCTGAAGGACATTCTGGCGCAATTGCATGACCGGGCGGAAAACGGGAAGGGGGACGAGTGAGGATGAAACTTGTGGAAAGCATTATGACGAGAAATCCCTGCTACACGGCAGGGAGGAAGATTACGGTGAAGGGGCTGATGCTCCATTCCGTGGGCTGCCCGCAGCCGAAGGCGTCCGCATTCATCAGTTCGTGGAACAGCCCGGCGCATGACACATCCTGCGTCCACGGATTCATTGACGGGAACGATGGAACGGTGTACCAGACACTCCCCTGGAACCACAGGGGATGGCACTGCGGGAGCGGGAACAAAGGGAGCGGGAACAATACCCATATCGGGGTGGAGATGTGCGAGCCTGCGTGTATCCGGTACACGGCAGGCTCAAATTTTACCTGTTCTGACATGGCAGAGGCAAAAGCGGTGGCGGAGAGAACCTATGAGGCGGCGGTGGAGCTGTTCGCAATGCTCTGTAAGAAATACAGCCTGGACCCACTGGCGGACGGTGCCATCATCAGCCACAGGGAAGGACACAGCCGGGGCATTGCCAGCAACCACGGCGACCCGGAGCATTTGTGGGCGCAGCTTGGGATGGGGTACACGATGGACGGATTTCGCAGGGCGGTCAAGGCGGCGATGGGCGGTGCGTCCTCCGGCACGGACGGATACACGAAGATCATGGGGAATGCCGTGGCGACTGCGGAGCAGATGAAAGCGTATCTGAAAGCGAAGAATCCGGGCGTGGCACAGTCCGTTCTTGACATGGTTCCGCTGTATCTTTCGGAAGGAAAAGCGGAGGGAGTGCGTGGCGACATCGCCTTTGCACAGTCCTGCCTTGAGACGGGGAACTTTACTTTTTCCGGCTCTGCGGTCACGCTTTCCCAGAACAATTTCTGCGGCATGGGCGTGACTTCAAACGGGATGAAGGGGAATTCCTTTGGCACGCCGCAGCTCGGCATCCGGGCGCAGGTGCAGCACCTGAAAGCCTACGCCTCCACGGATGCGCTGAAGAACGCCTGTATTGACCCGCGTTTCAAGTATGTCACGAGGGGCTGTGCAGAATATGCGGAGTGGCTTGGGCAGAAGGAGAACCCGGCCGGGAAAGGATGGGCGGCGGGGGCCGGCTATGGCGGGAAAATCCTCTCCATCCTGAAAGGCATCCTCGGCACGGCGGGAGGCGCACCAAAGCCTGCTCCCGCAGAGACCGAAGCCTGGTACCGCGTCCGGAAGTCGTGGGCGGACGCCTCCTCGCAGAAAGGGGCGTTCAAGTCGCTGGAGAATGCCAAGAAGTGCGCGGATGAGAATTCGGGGCATTCCGTGTTCGATGAATCGGGGAAGGCGTTGTACACCAAAGCGGCGGCACTCCAGCCGTACCTTGTGCGGGTGTCCATCCCCGACCTGAACATCAGGCAGGGGCCCGGCACGGATAAGCCAAAAACAGGGAAGGTGACCGGCGTGGGTGTATTTACCATTGTTGAGGAAGCGGACGGGAAAGGCGCCTCCAGGTGGGGGAAACTAAAATCCAACGCAGGGTGGATTTCGCTTGATTACGCCAGCCGGATATAAATACAGACAGCAGGGCCCGCGGCATTTTCCTATGTGCCGCGGGCCCGTTTTTTAGTGGGTGTAAACTACACAGGAAACGGATGGAAAGTTTGTGCATCTTATGGCGCAGAAATGAGTGGATAATCCCCCGGTTCTGATTTAACATGGCACTACCCCAAAGGGGCGCTGCCGGAAACGGCGGCAGAAAAATAAAGGAGGCACACGCCTATGAAAAAACAGTTTATGGAAACAGCCCGCCTGCCACGCAGGGGGCGGCGGAAGGAGGGATGCTGATGTTCACTGCAAGAGAACGCACACTTCTCACTTCCCCGTACTTCCGGCTCATCCGCCAGACGGATGACTTCTTTGAGATCCAGTCCAGATGCACCAAACACTGCTGGATTGTCCAGAAACTTTCCTATGATCGGTATCCGGTCCGCATCTACCACAAGCACACGAAGGGGACGGCCTACTACCATAAGCACGGCCATGCCAACACGGTATCCTCCGCCGTCCGGCAGATCAAGAGCCACGATGTGTGGCAGCTAAACGGGAGGCGCGCCATGGCGTAAAGCCCGGCGCGAATAGTGACAAGCCCACGGCACATAAAATGTCGTGGGCCATTTTTTGATTTCAGGGGGTTCAGTTCCCCCGTTTCCGTGGCCTATATGTGAAAGCTATTTTTCCGCACGGCGGGAGGCACAGAAAAAATACTGGCGCGACCGTCCGATTCCCGCCCCTGCGGTGGCATATGGCAGGAGGTGTATTTTTCATGACGGAGGAACAGAAAAGGAAGGTTTCAGACCTGCGGCGGGCAGGCATGGGATATACGGAGACGGCAAGGCTGGCGGGCGTGTCCAGGGACGCGGTGCGCAGCTTCTGCAGGAGGAACGGCCTGGCGGGGCAGGCGGCGCAGGACGGGCAGGAGGACGCCCAGGCGCAGGAAGGCATCTGCCGGGAATGCGGGAAGCCGCTGCAGCAGACGGCGGGCGTGAAGCGGCGGGCGTTCTGCTCCAGGGAGTGCCGGGAGAAGTGGTGGCACGGGCATCCGGAGCAGATAAGGCAGAGGGCGGTGTATTCTTTCATATGCGCCGGGTGCGGGAAGCAGTTTGACGTCTATGGGGATTCCAGGAGGAAATACTGCTCCCACGGGTGCTATATAAAAGCCAGGTTCGGGGGAGGCGGCGCAGATGAGTGAGGGGGAATTCCGCGCGGAGATGCGCTACCGGATGTCGCTTGCCGTGGCACGGGCGATGCTCGAAGAAGGCGCCATCACCGAGGAGGAATATTCGGAAATTGATACAATACTGCTTAAAAAACACCGGCCAATTCTGGGTACATTATTAGCGGGAAAACCCTTGCAATAAGTGCGTTTCAGAGTGATGAATGGTAGCGGAAAGGAGTGGTTTCATTGAAGAAAATCAGCAGAATCGAGCCGGTCCGCCCCGTACTGACAGACCGGAAGAAAGTGGCCGCTTATGCGAGGGTGTCCAGGGACACGGAGCGGCTCATGAATTCCGTTTCCGCACAGGTCAGCTACTACAGCGCACTCATCCAGAACAATCCGGAATGGGAATATGCAGGGGTGTACGCAGACTGCGGGATATCCGGGACGGGGACGGCCAGACGCAGCGAATTCTTAAGGATGCTCGCCGACTGCGAGGCGGGCAGGATCAATATCATCCTGACGAAATCCATCAGCCGCTTCGCAAGGAACACGGTCGACCTTCTGGAGACGGTCAGGCATTTGAAGTCCCTCGGCATCGAGGTGCGGTTCGAGAAGGAACATATCAATTCGCTTTCAGAGGATGGGGAGCTGATGCTCTCGCTCCTGGCGTCCTTTGCACAGGAGGAGAGCCGGAGCATCTCGGAAAACGTGAAGTGGGGAGTCAGGCGGCGGTTCCAGTCCGGCGAGATCGGGACGGCGAACAAGCACATCCTCGGATACCGGTATGATGAGGATGAGAAAAAATATGTCATCATACCGGAAGAGGCGGAAGCAGTCCGCTGGATGTTCCAGATGTACATTGACGGCGTTTCCTTCCGCCGGATTGCGGAGAACATGAACAGGGTGGGCATCCGCACCACTCTTGGCAACGATTTCCAGGAAGCCTCGGTGCGGCAGCTCATTTTCAACGAGGTCTATGCCGGCGACATCCGGCGGCAGAAATGCTACATGGCGGACCCCATCACCAAGGCAAAGGTAAAGAACGGCGGGGAGCTGCCGCAGTATTACATGGCAGACTGCCATGAAGCCATCATTGACCGGGAAACCTACGCAAAGGTCCAGGCGGAGATGGAACGGCGGGCGGGGCTTGTCAATCCCGCCTACCCTTTTACAGGGAAGATGAAATGCGGCGTCTGCGGGCAGCCGTTCACACGGAAGAAAGGGACCATAAGGGGGAAGACCTATGTACACTGGATATGCCGCTCCCAAAAGGAGACGGGCATGAGCTGCACCAGCGTGAATTTCAGCGAGGAAGAGCTGGAGCGGATTTCGGCGCGGACGCTTGGAATGGATGAGTTTGACGGGGCTGTGTTTGAAAAGGCTGTCCGGGGCATCACCGTCATGGAAAACGGGGACCTGGAATTCCATCTCACCGGCGGGGAGACGAAAGTCTGGAAGAACCTGCACCTGGACCCGCCCAGGCACATCGCCACGGTCACGGACTGCTTCCAGGGGAAGATACGGTGCGCCGCCTGCGGGAATACATACCACCGGGTGAACGGCGCGGGGAAGTGGGTGTACTGGTACTGCATCGGCAAGAAAAGGAAGAATGTGGAGTGCCATAACCCGAACTACACCGATTACAAGCTGAGGCAGGTTTCCGCGCACATGATGGGGCTGGAGGAATTTGACGAAGCGGAGTTTGAAAAGCAGATAGAGGAAATCACGGCATTTCCGGATGGCAGCCTGGAATTCAATTTTTATGGAGGGAGGAAAGAGCGATGGCAAAGAGCGTGATCACGATACCGGCCACGGTGAACAGGCACACGGCGGCGCCGATAGGCAGCTACAAAAAGCGCAGGGTTGCGGCTTATGCCCGTGTTTCTACCGACCATGAGGAGCAGCAGAGCAGCTACGAGGCGCAGGTGGACTATTACACGAACTACATCAACGTGCGCGAGGATTGGGAATTCGTATCTGTATATGCGGATGAAGGCATAACCGGCTGTAACACGAAAAAGCGCGACGGCTTCAACAAAATGGTGGAGGACGCGCTTTCCGGCGCCATCGACCTCATCATCACCAAGAGCGTCTCCCGCTTCGCAAGGAACACGGTGGACAGCCTCACGACCATCCGGAAGCTGAAGGAGAACAGGGTGGAGTGCTACTTCGAGAAAGAGAACATCTGGACGTTTGACAGCAAGGGCGAGCTGCTCCTTACCATCATGTCCTCGCTGGCGCAGGAGGAGAGCCGGAGCATCTCGGAGAACTGCACCTGGGGGCAGAGGAAGCGGTTCGCGGACGGCAAGGTCACGGTGCCGTTCAAGCGGTTCCTGGGCTACGACCGGGGCGAAGATGGAAACCTCGTCATCAACGAGGAACAGGCGGAGACCGTCCGCAGGATTTACGGCCT
>Ga0073908_1003649_pt1 | contig 15398 bp, 10 predicted proteins | sample MucameincwithD2O_FD_65484 | JGI IMG/M metagenome (GOLD analysis project Ga0073908, IMG submission 65484) | Mouse cecum microbial communities from Vienna, Austria - Mucus amended microcosms incubated with D2O | ecosystem: Host-associated > Mammals > Digestive system > Large intestine > Cecum...
TTGTGCTGTTCTTCTGAACGCACCCGTAGAATAGCACCCCAATGTGGAATGGGTATGAAACGTATATGGAATTATGGTAGAAATGAAAAACTCCCCAGCCGGGGAGTTTTCCGAATTTATAGCTGAATTGAGAAACACATCCCAGGCGGGGACTTCATCGGCTTAAAAGAATAGGGAATGTCCATAGAGGTCAAAAGTGTGTCCACGATATAAAGGCCCAGACCGTTGCCCCCGCTTTCCCGGCTCCGGGAGAAGTCTGGCCGGTAGAACGGCTCAAACAGGCGGCGGATTTCATTGTCAGGGATAGGGTCACATTCGTTTTCAATGATTAGGTGGTTTTCATCCATATAGACAGAAACCACTTTCCCGGCTTCTGTATAGGCGACAGCATTTGCGAGAACATTCGACACCGCCTTACTAAACGGGCCAACAGGCAGTACAATGGGAAACTGTTCCGGCAGATCAAGAGAGAACGGGATTTGATGTGCCGCCGCAATCAGTTGATAAGGTTCGCACAGTTCCGCCAGCAGTTCAGTCACATCAACCTGTTTTGGCGGTTCAGCGGTCAAATTCAGTTTGGAGGTTTCCAGGATTTCATGTATCATCCCGGAAAGCTGCTCCACCATTTCCTTGCACGCCGGGAGATAGGTAGCGTAGTCCTGATACTTTCCAACGCCTAAAATCATATTTTCCAGGGTGGCGTTCAGCGCGGTCACGGGTGTTTTTAACTCATGGGACGCTGCCCGCAGAAAGTCCACCTTGGCCCGTTCCATATTCCGCACAGCATCCTTTTCCCGTTCCAAATGCTCAATCGTGGACAGCAGATTAGAATATAGGTCGTTGACATTCTGCGCCAGCGTACCAATTTCATCTTTGGTATGAATAGGGCAATTCGCCCCGTGGTCCAATTTCATCATCTGCTCGGTTGATGCCGAAATCTTTTTGATGGGGTCGGCAATCGCTTTGGAAAACAGGAGAGAGCAAACAATGGAGATCAGCAGGGAACAGCTTAAAGAGACTGGCAGGGCCTTTTCTACTGCCTCGGTCACAAATTGCTCCTGCCTGATGCTGATAACAACATCATTCGGGGTACTCACCGCAAGCTGCATCCGTGGGGCAAGCAGATAGATCAGCCCATGCGTGACAACAATGACAAAGAGCATGATGCTCATGGTATAGAGAAAGATTTTTGGAAACAGTTTTAGTCGTTTCATGGCTGTACCTCGTATTTATAGCCAATGCCTTTGACTGTCACGATGCAGTTAAGCCGCAGCTTCTTCCGCAGATTTTTGATGTAGGTGTCTACGGTTCGGTCGATGATCGGATAATCAGCGCCCCACAGTTCGTCCAAAATCTGCGAACGGGTCAGCACCAGCCCTTTATGCTCCACCAGCAGCCGAAGCAAATCAATTTCCTTGGGCATGATGTCAATTTTCCCGGCGCTGTCGCTGGCAGTATAGCCGGAGAAATCAACGGTCACATCACCAAAGGTTATCGTTTGGGGTAACGGGGCCTGCCCGCTCCGCCGCAGGAGGGCGGTAATCCGCCTCCCCAGCAATACCATAGAAAAGGGCTTTGTCATATAATCGTCGGCCTGCTCGTCAAAACTTCTGACTTGGGTATATTCGTCCTCAATAGCCGTAAGCATCAAGACGGGTGTCATGCTGGTTTGCCGTATCTCATGCAGAATAGTCAGGCCGCTGGCGTGGGGCAGCATAATGTCCAGCACAACAAGGTCGATGCTGTTCTCACGGAAAAGCTGTAACGCCTCCCCGCCGTCATAAGCAGGGATAACCTTGTGGCCCGCAGGCTTTAGATATTCACAAATCGCATCGCTAGTCTTGCGCTCGTCCTCAACAATCAGCAAAGTTGCCATTAGCCCGCCTCCTCTGGGAGTAGTGTAACACGGGAATGCGGAGTGGATATGAAATGATAGTAAACTTTGTTTCTTCCATTGTGAAATTGAGGGGAACGCTAACAGAGTAAGCATACCGCGGTGTGAAGAATATCTTCGGCTTCCAAAGCGCTAAACTGTCTGCGGCTTAACCGCTACGATGCGTATCACCGGAGGATCGTCATTCGCATAGGGTGCAAACCCTGTACGTTCCTGCGCATATTCAATTCGAAAGCCCCGTTGCTCCAGAGAACCGGTCAGTTCATCCATGATAATAAAACGACAGTAATGGTTATCATAGAAAAATGCATTGCGCTCTACCTGCCGTCCTTTTCCATAGAGAGGATCATTTACACTTCGTACTTCTATGAAAAACTTTCCGCCTGGACGCAAACTTTTTGACAAATTGTTCAGCAGCGCATGCTCCTGGTTTTGGCTGATGGCATGAAGCGTGAAACGGCTATAGGCGTAATCATACCGCTGGAACGGATGCGCTTCTGCGCAGATAAAATCCCTGCACTGGAATTTCGCATTTCGAATATTTTTCTTTTGCAGCTCTGCAATTGCGTTTTGAGAAGTATCCAGCGCAACAACGTTCAACCCCTGCGCCGCAAAATAAACGGCGTCCCGTCTATTCCCACAGCCCAATTCAATTATATGACGCCCAGGCTCTACCAATGTCGCCACATACTGCGCAAAAGGAGACGGCTCCTCTGAGCACAGGTGGTTTTTGTAGTATTGGTCCCAATAAGCTGTATTATCAACCGGGTTTTCCACGACACCGGCATAGAGGCTTCGCTCCAATTCCTCGACGATTTCCAGCGGCGTCTGCGCTCCGTCGTTTTGAACCACTCTATCCGGCCTTTGAGGCTCCTCAAAAGGCAGATCAATGCCGACCACATTCTTGCCGCTGGTATACAGTCCCTTCTGGTTGCGCTGAAGCAGGGTTTCCTTTGTGACCTGCACATAGATTTCCTTGTAGTTTATAATATTTTCCCGGTTCCACTCCCGTATACAGTCATACATAGCAATGCTGCAGCACACCACGTCAATTCCCTGATCCGAGAGCATTTTACACACCCGGAAAATACGTTCTGCCCAACGCAGCCGCTCCGAATGCGTATAGCCAATATCTTCACCAAAAACCATGCGGATGTGATCCCCAGCCAATAAAACCACATTGGGCTTTGCTGCCTTCAAGCGCCGGTAAAACAAGCCTCCAATCGTCGTCTTTCCTGCGCCGGACAAGCCGGTGAAAAAATAAACGGTCCCTCTCATTTCCATGTGACTACCTCTCTGAAGTTTCCTCTTCTGGCGCCTGTCAACACCGGACTTCCTCAAAGGGGAAATCCACGTCAAGGTCATCTGCCGTAAATTCCGGCTGGAAAAAATCACCTGTACATTTGACGCTATGTTCCGCCAAGTAACTGGTTAGTTCTATGACCTCGGCAGAGAGGTCCGCCAGTTCTTTTTGAAAATAATCTCTCTTCCTTCTGACCGGAATGATAATCTTGTCGATATGAAACTCTGATATTTCCTCGGGGCGAATAATCTTGCAGGTTAAATTCCGGCAAATACAATCGTCTGTCTGGTCAATGATGTAGGCAATCCGCTTCCGGAGCTCAAACGGAAGCTCCAGGATTAGGTGCATCGCCGCCCAGCTTCCGGTACGAATTCCATACACCGCCTTCTCATCCGAAAAAAGCTCTTGAATCACCGCTCTTTTTCGGTTCTCATACGCTCGGTTTCGCGCATAATACCGCCGAAAAATCCGATAGATATATTTCGAGTATTGAAACTTTTCTTCATGTTCCACATCAATGGACGATTGCCCCACATATTCCCTGCAAAGGCTCAGTTCGCGGTTTAGTTCCTCTATAGAAGCTGGTCCCGTCTGCCAATATTCTTCTTTTCCAAAGTCATTTTTTATGTAGACCATATTGGAGGTGACAATTCCACGATAGCCCAGCAGATGGGCAATCGATTTCTGCTTCAAATACTGCCCGATGGCGTATCCATTGTAATAAGGAAGATCCTGCACTTCCACATATGCTCTCTCCAGCTGTGGAATTGCTGAAAAGTCGGAATCTAAAAGATGTTCCACCAGTTTATAGAAATCCAAATAGGTAAAAAGTCCCGGAATTTCCATTTTGGGGACCCCGCCGCCGGCAATTTTAAATACCGTATGAAAGCGGCCCAGAGGTGTTTCTCCATGATCTGACATATATATTTTGATATCATTTGCAGGCAGCAGCGAAGTGTAAAAAGCAAGCTGCTCGCCCAAAATCCGCAAACTGGATTTTTTTTGCCTGCTTTGCTGATTTCTACTGGCAAACCCATGGTACGGGTCTGGATAGAAACATTCGGCAAGCTCTTCCGGATCACCGCAGAGATAGGGCCAATGAGAACCTGTCAGCTCATGCAGCAGCAAAAAAACAGGCCGGTCCTCTGTCAGCATTTTGCTGATTGCGTTCCAAAACCGAGCGGTATGGGGGTATTGCCGGTGCCAGCATACGCTCAAGTTATTCTCCTTGGGGAACATCATCCAATACAAGCCATAGTACCAGCAAGCCACCCCTCTTTTCTTTAAAGCTCTGTACAGGATGCTGCTGTCCTCATCAATTCGTTCAATTGCGTAGGCCTTTTCATCCCCCACCTTCTTTCCAAAGAACAACGTGCGCAAGGTTGATTGCGTATAGGGAGTAACTGTATACGCGTTTTCAAACGTAATGCCCTCCTTTGAAATACTCTGAAGGAACGGCATATTTTGATCGTCCCCGTATTCCAGAGCATCCAGCCAGAACATCCATATAGACTGGCTCCTGCGCGCCTGCATGGCGATGCGGATTTCCTCCAAAAGCTGATTCAGAGCGGACAAGGCATGTTCATATTCCGCGAAGGCGTTTAACTTTTGCTCACAATAAAGGGAAAGATACTTTTTTGCCGAGGAGATGTCTTTGATAAACAGGCAAATGAAAATGACCCTTTGCAGATAAAAGCTTCTGGAACCGAAATCCTCCGCACGCTGATAGGCTTTGAATGTGTAAAACAATTCCCTCTGCGCATCAAAGAATCCATAATTATCCGTTTCCGTATAGGTATTGACATTCAAATACGTTCCGCCGAATAACTGATAGTAATCATGCTCCAGATAGAGTCCGGCCTTTTGAAAGCAATCATATAAGTCCACAAAACACACATGTCGAAGGCTCAGCGCGTTAGCCAGCTCCAGCCGCCGGCTAAGGGACGCTATCATTACCACATCATACAAAGACCCGTCAAAATCATCCAAAGCCTTCCCCTGGTTCACCGGCACAATCAGGCTTTTGGCGTCCGCCAACTTGTCGCAGTCCATCCGCACTTGATCAATATCTATTTGGGACCTGCCAATCAGCAATACCTTCCCTCCGTTTGGGAACCCCTCCGCCAGTTCCTTCAGCACGTTTACTGCCTTTCGGTATGTGGCAAACCGTTCGCTGCAGCGGTCTAAATGGTACGCCTCGATCAAATCATATAAACGCTCTGTGATATCCATCAACTTCCACCTCACCACTGGGTATTCGGTACAACATCAAAATTCCCGCTTTGTCCAACGCCATGCGCCACTCGCAAACCTCCGGACTCCATATGGACTATAGGGAAACGAACTCTATTTTTTCCGAAAACGCCTCCGCCAGTTCCTTCAGCACATCCGAGGGTTCATAGATATAAACCTTCTTAAAGGGGCGGGATATAAGGTACTCTTCCATTGCGTCATACTGTGCTGCAATGATCGGCACTCCTTCATACTCCGAATACGGCAAATAACGCGGAGACTCTCCCAACAGCAGAACCTCCAGCCTTCGCTCCTTTGCGAATAGATGAAGGGCCGCGAACGTATTCGGGCACGCATAACATGGATAATGCTCGGTAATCAGCAAAGAGTCCCGCAGGGAAAAGGGAGCAGGCAGCAAAGACTCCGGCGACACGGCATACAGGCTGGTCAGTTTGACGCAAGCCATCCCCCGCAGGCGAAAAATCAGCTTAAAGGTTTTTGCGCAGTCGCTGACCCGCAGCAAGCTAAATCCATCCAGTGCAAAGTTTAAAAAATCCAGCTTCTTGCCGCTCTCATCGTAATACTCGATCTGGCAGCGGACATTTCCCGCCTTTTCCGAAACCTCGGTAAAAAAGCCGATTTGGCTCCCTGTCGTAAAATCTGCCACGCGGTAATTTTTCCGGGTCCTCAGCCAGACAATTCTGTCATCGTCCACTTGGCGTTCCAGCAAAAGCGTCCCACCGGAGCAGGATTTTGTCACAAAGTCTTCACTCTCCATCTGCACCTCTTCGCACAGCGCCTCAAGATCAAAGGGCGCTGTTTTGCGCAGTGTCACAGGCGGTATGCTGTCTGTATAGGCATAGACCGCATCCAAGGGAACCCCAGTGTCCAAAACCAAATCGTCCGCCTCTTGGCAGGCTTCCGCATTCTCACAATAATTGAACTCGTCCAGGGACAAAATTTCCGCCATAGGGTGGAACGTCCGCAGCTGGGAAATCCCCGCTGTATCTTCCAAAAGCGATCTTGCCAGCATCTGGCGTGTCGGTTGTACCGGTTCCGTCACGTAGGTATACGTCTTTTCAAGGCACGGAGCTGTGGCGGCGGAATACCAGGCCGCCTTTCCGATCACCGCGCTGTCCGAAAACCGGGTTGCCAATGCGAAATCCGTCAGATAATTCTTCCCGTAATAATCGTTGGGTGAGAACACAGTAACGAAATCGAAAGGAATATTTTCGAGTTCTGTTTCCGGATTCCCCATCAGCAGCCGCTTTTGCGGATAGGCCTGTGCCTCAAACATGGCGCGGACGCGGCTGCTCTCCTCGAAGCAGACAACCAGAATTTCCGGCATAGGCTTCTTGATCGAAATCCCCAAAACTTTTTGTGTAATCCGGTCAAGACGGTCTTCGTAGAGATGGGAAGCTAATACATGGCGCAATCCGGCCAGCCGGTATTTCCGATAATCGGTTTTTGTTCCGCAGAAGGCATCCAGCCGTTTTCTCATTTCCTCCTGGTCGTCTGTGGCAATCAGTAGGTCTCCGAACAGGAGCGCAAGGCCACGGCTGTAGTTGCTCACGGTCACCGTGTTGCAGGCCAGAAGCTCAAACGCCCGCCTGGCAAACATGTAGCCCGACTGCACCATTGACGTCATATTGACGCCATATTTATAGCCCTTATAAGCCCTGGAAATCTCACTGTAAGGCAGTCCGCCCAGAATGCAGTCCCGCAGCCCCGGGGGGAAGTAATAGTTCTCTGCCACGGGGCTGGCCACAGATGTGGACTGGGCGTTGTTGTCCGTCTCTTCTTTTTTGAAGTTCCGGTCGTAAATATCCAGTCCACGCGCCTGGAGCAAAGGGGCCAACTCCATAAAAACATGGGAGCGCTCTTTGTATTTCACATAGAACGAACCGGCAAAACAGAACTTGTCCCTGCGCTCATATTCCTCCATCGGGTTATGCAGGCGGGGCTGGGCCGCAAAGGGCAGGTAATATACCCGATCATGACCCAGATGCGCCTTATACAGCTCCACACAGTCCGCATCCGTTGTAAACACATAATCCGATAAGGCCGCCGCCCGAATGAACACGCCGAAATGGACCGGATCTTCCTTGGACCAGAACACTACGGGGATTCCATTCCTCCGGCAATAACCTGTCAGCGCTTCCAATGCCTTTGTGTTATCATGGAGCCTGAAGCGCCACAGATTGTCCTTCCCGCGCCAGACAGATTCGATCATCAGGAAATCCGGCTGGAAGCTGTCAATTTCCTTCTTGAAATTGTCCGGCGTTATTTGAAGGGTCTCACACTCAGGGCTATAGCAATGATACGTAAACTCGTCCATGATGACAGCCGCCCGCAAATGTCTTCTGTTCTCCATAGCACCCTCTCCATCATTTTTCGCAGACATACCAGCAGCATGAGCGTTTGGTCACCTCATCGTACTTTTCATAGCAATGCACCTTGTGAAAATGCCGCCTCAGCTGCGCAGCAAAGTCAGCTTCCCCATAGTGGCGGAATGTTCCCACCCGGTATTCCTTCATGACCTCCGCGCCATACCAGCCGGTGGGATCTGCGTCGACGTTTGTCTTCATTCGGTCTCTTCCCATGACGTACACAGTAAACAGACCGCCCGTTCGCAGGACCCGGTGGACTTCTGCCAAGGCGGCCTCATCGTCATACACATGGTTCAATACGCAGTTTGCAAGGACCAGATCAAAGGAATCCGAGGGCACTTGCGGCATATCACAGATATCAGCAACGATATCCGTTTTCAACTGCGGACGAATGTCTACCGTTGTCACCTTCTCCGCGCCATACCGCCGCAGAAACATCTTTTCCGCTTTGCCGGGGGATACGTGCAGGATGTTGCCCCGCACCTCCTTCAGCTTCAGATTCTCCGTAAACAGCTTTGCCATCGTCCTCGTGCGTTCCAAGGAACCGCAGTTCACACAGCGTCTTGGATACTTTGCGTTATAGGTATCGTACTCCGAGCCGCCGCAAATCGGGCAGGGCGAAAGCGGTTCCGGCTCAGGTCTCTTCCACTCCTCCTGGGGTATGGGCCGTTCAAGATCGCAGTAATCCTCATATTCGGAAAACCCCGATGTCTTGAGCGTCTCCCTGATCTCCGGAAAGCGGGACCGCGCGGTAACGAATACGTAATAACGATCCGGCGTAATCCTCGCTTCTTCAAAGGTTTTCACTGGTCTGCCCCGCCACCGGCGGACGATATGGGCATCTTGGGAAATATAAAAAGGAATGTCCAGCAGCCTCGAGAAATTCACCAGCTCATTGGCCAGCCGCTCGTACCAGCCCCTTCCCCAAATCACGACTTCGCGTCCCCGGGCCTTTCTCTGGATGAATGCCAAAACCTGCCGCAGCTTTTCCGCATCCTCCCGGGTGCCGGCGGGAACGATAGATTCGTAGTCCACCGTTTTTGCAAATGTTTTCTCTCCAAGCTGTGTAGCCTCCGCAGCGGTAATAAACTCAATTTCCGGTGTGAGCGTACCCAGAAAACGATCAAACAATTCCGGCGCATAAGGGTTGGGCCGGTCAATATATCCCGTGTCCTGGAACCGTTTCTGATCGTGGCAGAAGGACCAGCTGTGCATCAGCATGACCGCGATGCCATCGCGGCCATAGTAGCTATAGAAATCCTGGAAAATGGTCTGATAGTTTCTTAGAATCTGCTCATAGTGATTCCCGTCCAATGGATACAGCGGCCCAAAATTAAAATTCAGCGGCGTCCGGTGCAGCTTTTTCGACAGGGCGCCCGCCGGCAGTTCCGGAAGTATCCCAACGGGCAGCTCCGCCAAACTGTCCTCAAACACAAATTGTCGATTGACCGGCCGCTTTTGAGGGCGCAGGAAGTTATAGCTGGCGTCAGCGGATACGCCTTTTTCCCGGAGTTTTTTCAGGAGGGCCGTTCCAAAGCGGTATTCTCCGCCCCGAAATACAACCGGCCCCTGCGCAGCGCATTTGCGGTATTGTTCTAAGCAGTACTCCACAATAAAATCCGCGATCTCTTCATTCTCGTACCATGTGTAATAGCTCCTGTCCGCATTTGGAAATTGGGACAGAACCCGCTCTGCCAATATGTCATAGTGGCAATGTATCTGCAAGTCATGTCCGCGTGAGACAATGTACCTTCCCACATCAAGAAGCTTTTCACCGTAAAGTTCCACTTCGGCAAAATCCAGGAAAAACGTTATCTTAACGTTATGCCTGTCCGCGATGTCCATCATCCGGCCAATGCCCCATTCTCCGCCGTTAAGACGGCCATAAATCAGAGTCTCCACATGCTGGTCCGCCGCCCGCAGGCGAAGCGCCTCCACATCCACGCTCAGTACACATTTCGGTCGATTCATCGCAGCCCGCTCTCCTTTACTCTTTTCCACAGACAAACCAGCAGCAGGAGGTTTCCGTCACCTCATCATATTTTTCAAAACAGCGCACGCTTTCAAAATGCCGTTTCAGCTGTGCGGCAAAATCCGTTTCCCCATAATACCGGTATGTTCCCACCCGGTATTTCTCCATTTCCTCTTTTCCATACCAGGCTGTCGTATCCGAAGGGACGGTTGTTTTCATCCGGTTGCCGCTGGGCGTCACCCACACCACAAACAGTCCCTTTGGCCGCAGCACGCGGGAAATCTCATACAAAGCGGCCTCATCGTCATACACATGGTTCAGTACGCAATTGGCAAACACCATATCAAAAGAATCGGACTCGATCTGCGGCATATGGCAGATGTCGGCGGTTAAATTCGCTTTTACCCGCGGCCGGATGTCTATGGTCGTGATGTTCTCCGCACCCATTCCCTGGAAATATTTCCGCTCCGCAATACCAGGGGATATGTGCAGAATCCTCCGACTCAGCCACTCCACGCCAATGTTTTCGGCAAAGAGCTTCGGTATTGTCCGGTGGCGCTCCACAGAACCGCAGGCCACGCACCGGCGGGGACGGGCACCGTTATAAACTTCATACTGACTCCCGCCGCAAATGGGACAAGATGGGCCCTCTCTGGCCTGCGTTTGTACATCCGCATCTCCAGGCGCAAATTTTTTGATGTCATAGAAATCTTCATATTCCAAAAAACCGGCGGTCTTCAAACTCTCGCGGATATCCTGGAAACTTGCTCGCGCAATAACAAGGACATAGTGACATTCCGGCGTGAGGCCCGCCTCCTCAAAGGTTTTCACCGGTATGCCGCGCCATTCCTGGACAGCGTGGGCATCTTGGGAGACATAATACGCTGCGTTCAGCGATTCCTTCAGGTTTAACGTTTGGATGATGACGCTCTCCATCCAGCCTCTGCCCCAGATTACCACATTCCGCCCCCGCACCTTCTTCTGGATAAACCGTTCAACACGCCGCAGATTATCCGGACTCATGGGGCCATAGGCGGAAAATATCGCATCGAAGTCCACGCTTTTCAATGGCTGCACGCTTCTGGCCGCTTCCTCTGCTGTGATGAACTCCAATTCAGAGGCAAATCGCTCCAAAAAGCGGTCAAACAGCTCCGGCGCGTAGGGATTGGGCCGGTCAATGTAGCCTGTTTCCTGGAAACGTTCCCTTTCATGGCAGAAAGACCAGCTATGCAGGATTAGGCTTGGAATGGCATCCTCCCCATAACGGTGGTAATAACCCTGAAAAATGCTTTCATATTTTTCTAAGATGCCCCTCCAGTCATTTTTGTGAATAGGATACAAATACGGAGAATTGAAATTCAAGGCCTGCTCATGCGTATCTGCCTGCTCCGGTAAAATTCCCAGCGGCAGCTCCAGCAAGCCGTTTTCAAAGAAAAACTGCTGATTGTCCGGCCGTTCCCTGGGGCGCAGGAAATTATAGCTGGCATCGGCGGATAGGCCTTTCTCCTTCAGCTTTTTCAGCATGGCCTTTCCGGTGCGGTACCCTCCGCCCCGAAATACCACTGTGGATTTTTCACAGCACTTTCGATACTGTTCTAGGCAGTAATCCACAATAAAATCGGAAATTGCCTCGTCCTCATAGCCATGCCAGGAGGCATAGCTTCTATCCACATGCGGAAAACGCTCCAGTACCTTATCCGCCAGGAACTCATGATGGCAGTGAATCTGGAGATCGTGGCCTCGGGATGCGATGTATCTGCCAGCCTCTATGATTTCATCACCATAAAACTCCACTTCCGCAAAATCGAGGAAAAAAGTCATTTTGACATGGTGCTTATCCGCAATGTCCATGATCCGGCCAATGCCCCATTCTCCGCCGTTAAGGCGGCCATAGATCAATGTGTCCACATAGCGGTCCGGCGCACGCCTGTCCCACGCTTCCACATCCACCGTCAAAATGCATTTCGGCTTACTCACTCGCCAGATCTCCTTCGTCCTGTATTGTAATAATGGTCGTGATTTCACCCCGCGCCATGTTTTCCACTGTTGTGTCCAGCAGCACTGCCGGCTCAAATTCATGATAGGCTCTGGAAATCACTCCAAAATTCATCGTTGTCAAAGCTGCACCGTTCGATTGAACCTGATACTGAATCCGGCACCCTCCTGTTGCGGTCTCAAATAACTGCTTCGAGGCAGTAAATCTTGACTTCGGCAGGAGTTCCTTTGGCAGGATAAACCGCTGACGCATAACTTGCGGAGAGGCGCATTCCCATTGGTCCCGTATTTCTATGCGGTTTGGAACAACATAAATGTTCCGCCGGACCTGAATGGCTCCGGCATCCAATTCATAGCCGCCGGACACCCGTCCTATTGTGCCGTCAAACTCAAAGGTTTCGATTTCCGCATGATTTCGACGGTTCAGGTATTCACAAAGGGACAGCCCGTCTGCAAACAGGGGAAATACTCCGCTGTGGCCTCCGCTGGTTCGCAAATACCGGTTAATGGGGTCATACCGGTCATAGTTGTACTGCCCTCCATCCAGCGCCAAATCCATGTTCCGATAGCGAATGGTTATAGAAGTATCGTCCACATGAGTATGGGCCTGTAAAAACGATTTGCTCTTGAATGTGAGGTATATGCCGCCGGTTTTCATTACACAGATTCCGCCATCACGGTATACAGCCGAAATCGAATCGCATTTAAATTGAGGATCAGAAAATTCAAGGCCATCTCCAATTGCCGGAAAGCTGCCGTCACTGTGTGCAAATGCTTGTAATACTTCTTTACTTCTGTCCAATCCTTTCTGAACCGGCTCCAATCCTGTTATCTTATACACGCGGCAAAAGTCAAGAACTCGTTGATACAGGTAAATATTGAGCCGGAAATAGGACATACTTCCTTCATTATTGAATCCGTCCTGATAGAAAGCCGCCGCATAAAGCCGCCGTACCCGTTCCACTGCGTGACGCTGCCAATCCCGCGCTTCTGACAGCGCTTCAAACAACACAGAGACATGAAGCAGCCCCAAGTCGGAAAACAATCCATGATTGTCATTATCCGCATGATTTCGATCGTCATAAAAATATAGTGCGTGGGAATACAAAAGGTCAATGATCTTCTCTTTCAGAATTTCATCATATGAAATCAAGCCAAACGATTTAATAAACATCACCGTCTGCGCACAGACAGTGAGATCATATGATTTCGTGAATACAAGCGTCCCGCGTTCATAGAAATCGAAAAATTGTCGGACAATTTCAAGGAATTTTTCCTGATAGCGGGGTTCTCCCGTCTGCTCGTAAGCGGACAAAAGAAATGAGAGATAATCCATCGCAAACAGATAATGGTCATAGGATTTATCACCCGTTTCAAAAACCGTATCAAATATGTTTTCAGTGGTCGCCTCAAACGAATACGCATTGGAAAGATAGATTTTATTGCGAAATAAATCTTCGGCAATCTCCACACAGCGGCTGCTTTTTCCCCGGTCGTAATAGTGTTCCATGGGGCGGATCATCAATTTTTTCATCAGTCAGCTCCTTACAGTCTCCGGCTATAGAGAATACACCGGAACATCCCTCAGACATCTTCTGGTGTCCAGAACAATCTTTCCCCGCAGCAGATCCCTGTTTTGTATGATCTCCTGATGCCCCACCATAACCACCACGAAGTCCACCGCATCCAGGAATCTCTTCAGGCTGTACACCTGGAGGTCAGTGATTTCTTTTTTCACCATCGGATCGTAGCATAAAAGCGGCTGCGCCAAGTGCCGGCGCATACACTCCAACAGCTGCAAAGTCGGACTTTCCCGCACGTCGTCCACATTTTCTTTATAGGTCAAACCGTAGAGCCCCACACGGGAAAGATTGCTCAGCCCGTTTTCCCGCATGATCTCTTCCATGCGCTCCAGAACAAACTCCGGCATGGAGTCATTGATCTTCCGGGCGGCTAACACAATGTTCGCCAGTCCCGGATAATCCCCCACCAGGAACCAGGGGTCCACCGAGATGCAGTGCCCGCCCACGCCCGGGCCGGGCTGCAAAATGTTGACGCGAGGGTGTTTGTTTGCGATGCGGATGATCTCATAGACATCCATATCGTCCGAACGGCAGATTTTCGCCAGCTCGTTGGCAAAGGCAATGTTGATGTCCCGGAAGGTGTTTTCCACCACCTTGGACATCTCTGCCGAGCGGATGTCAGTGAGCACGATCTCCCCCTTACAGAAGGAGCCGTAAATCCCCCGCAGGAGTTCACCGGTCTCAGGGTCGTCCACGCCGATGGTGCGGGAATTATGCTCCAACTCATAGAGCATGGAACCGGGGATGATCCGCTCCGGGGCATGGGCCAGTTTAACGCTCTTACCGCTGGACCGGACCAGCGGACGAATGTGCTTGTCGATGCTGCCCGGCGAGACCGTGCTTTCGATAACGACGACGCAGTCCTTCGGACAGACCTCCAGCACCTGTTCCACTGCGTTTGCGATGTAGCTCACATCCACCTTCTTGCTGGTTTTGTCGTAAGGCGACGGAACCGAAATGATATAGACATCCGCCTGCGGATACTTCGCCGCGAACACGATACCGTGTTCCACCGCACGCTGGAACAGCTTGTCCAATCCCTCCTCGCGGAAGGTAAGCTCCCGGCGGTTCAGCGCCTCCATAATCGCCGGATTATAGTCAATACCCGTGACGGGATTCCCGTTTGCGGCCAGTATTAACGCGGTCGGCAGCCCGATATATCCCAGGCCAATCACACCAATCATAACGCATCCCTACTTTCTTTGAATCGTTCCATAACGGCAGCGATGGCAATGGAGTCCTCCGCCGTCAAATAGTTGTCGTCATGTCCCAGAACCGCCCGGAGAAATTCGCTGATCTCATAACGCAGACCATCGCCGAGGAAGCGGCTGAAAAATGTCTCGTCATTTGCCGAGTCCTCATAGTGCGTCTCAAAGCCGGTGGTCTTCCACCAGGGGGCCTTTACGGTAGTGAAGCCACGGGTTCCGGAAATTGTCATGCTTCCCATGGACTTTCCACCGATGCCCACCTTCGCCGTTGCCACGGCGTTGGGATAGCGGAAATAGGCTTTCGAATAGAAGTCCGTCTGATTCTCGCCGCAGAAGCACTCAAAACGGACATCCTGGTATGTTGCCCCCAGGAGCTTGATAATTCCCAGCAACGGGTAGCTGGCCAGCTCGAAAAAGGCCCCGCTGTGCGCTCCTGTCCACTCTCGGCCTCCCGGCGGGACTAACTTCGTAAAACATGCCTCCACATCGTACACCGTCCCAATCACGCCGCTTTGCACCACGCCCATGAGCTGGTTGAAACCGGGGCAATAGGCCGTCTTAATGGCCTCCATCAAAATCAGACCCTTTTCCCTGGCCAGTGTGTGAGCCGCAGTGGCCTCCGCTGCGGAGAAAGCCAGCGGCTTTTCACACAGCACATGCTTGCCCCGGTTCAGGGCCTTCATGGTATACGTTATATGGGCCTCATGGGGCAATGCCATTAAGTTAACCAGAAATAACCAAATAGCAGCGATATGGGAGGAAGGTTATCGAGAGGGGACATACATGGGGGAAATGCGGTTATCGGCAATGATGGGACGTGG
>Ga0073908_1003657_pt1 | contig 15379 bp, 12 predicted proteins | sample MucameincwithD2O_FD_65484 | JGI IMG/M metagenome (GOLD analysis project Ga0073908, IMG submission 65484) | Mouse cecum microbial communities from Vienna, Austria - Mucus amended microcosms incubated with D2O | ecosystem: Host-associated > Mammals > Digestive system > Large intestine > Cecum...
TCCTGGTAGTTTACTTTTTCTTTTGCCATAATCTTTGTTAGTAATTGGTTATGGCGCAAAGATATGCTGGGTTGCGATGCGTGTCAAGGCGGAAAATAGAATGGTTACAAAAAATGGTTGCCTAATGCAGTTATACAATATGCCTTACGGATATTCTACGCAATTAAGTAAATAATATGATATATAAAAGAGGTCGTTCCCAAAGTTCCTAAAAGAAAAATCGTCCTTACTATAATCTATCGTAGTAAGAACGATTTTATAAGATCAAGGCTTTTTTGAACGGCCTCTTTTTGATTTGAATACCTTCTATGTGACTGGATTAACTTTTCGGAACTAATTCCAAGAACATGGTAGTAGTCAGCAACACTGCCAGTCCGACGCAAACGCTTATCAACAGCCAATTAATATATTTGGCTTTCGGCTTGGTGTCGGCATGCAGATTATTCAGGAAATATTCCCTAAAGAAAAGATACAAGCCTGGTATCGTGGCACTTGCCAATAAGAAATCTTCCGGAATCTGAAAGAAATAAGTTTTGGATAATCCGATCAATGACCAATGGCAAAGGAACAGCACCAAAAACATATTGACTTTTTGTGCAAACAGCAATAACAATCCGATGGTAAACACCACTACCGAACAAGGCATAACTGGAGAAGTCATTTCCGGGAATGAAAGACCGCGTGCCAATGAAACCAAAGGATATATAAAAGGCATTGCTAACAGCACATAAGACAGTAGATCATATTTGTGGGTACGTTCGAAGGTAGTATATCCTGTAATCACATCCCATATCCAAATGATAGCCATCACCCCCCAAAACATAGCCATGACTCCATTATAACTACGCTCTTCACAATAGATATAATAGTAGACCAGAGAAATCCAAGTATACAGACCTATCATATAGAACTTCATCGCCATTTTCACCCACGGATGTGGTTTGCTGATAAGCAATCCGGTCAATGCAATACCAATCAGAATGATAACTATCTGTAAAAGCCAAGTAGCTGAATTATAATATGCAATTGTTCTCCAAAAAATCTCCATAAAAATTCGTTTTAGTGTCTTGTTAATGAAAAGGCTCTATGTGGAAACAGGAACATTGGGAATGTAGCTCCTACCGCCAACATGAAAATCACTGTGCTTGCTATCAGAGTATTAGAGAAAAACATCGACATAAACTTGTCCAGCTTATCCGGATCATTCACATTTTGCAGACACATGATAAGTGAAAATACCATGTTGTATGCAAACTTTCCCGGAACCATGGGAAGCAACGCCGGAATGTACAATACCGTCATCGGGCAATATACCTTTTTCCCTAACCACAAACTGCCGAAGCCGATGACTAATCCGGCAAACAACGAACCTGTGGCAATATCCACGCCTAAATAAGTCATCAAACAAAAACGACAAGCATGTCCCAATGCTGCCAGTATGGCAATCATCTTAAATGCACGCAAAGGAGGATCGGAAATTGCACCAAATCCTATACCTGCTACTGCTGCAAAAAATCCATCCGTAAGAATGTCAAGTGCTATCATATCAAATTAAACTGTTTTTTACCATTAATAATGTGAAGGAAAGTCCGATAGCGATGCTTACAATCAACAAAGAAGCCTCTGTCAGACGAGCAAATCCTGTTAATACATATCCCTCTACTATATCAATCACGCCATTAATCAAGGGAACCCCAGGCACAAGATATAGCACGCTGGTTGCCATGGCAATCTCCGAAGTTGTATCGAAAATCAATGCGGTGGAAGCACACAGGGAAGCAACAAAAGCCGAAACAATAAATACAACATAATGATTGATCTTTTTCGCCTGCATTTGTTGTTTCAGGTAGAATCCTGTAATGGTAGCCGAGAACACAATTCCCATCGAAATTAAATCACCGCCGAACAATTTGCAGAAAGACGCATTGGCAAATCCTACTAATAATAACACGAAAAGAGAGTGTATCCGCGGAGCAGAAATAATCTTTTTGTATTTGTCTTTCAATTCTTCCAATGACAAATGATTGTCTACTGCTTCCCAGCTTAATGCGCTTAACTCTGAATTATGTTCAAAACTGATCGGGTGTGCAGGAATGTCTATAACCTCATTACAAGCCTCGTTTGTTTCTTTATCTATAATAGTCAGAATGATGTTTCTATGAAATACGCTTAATTTGACATCTAGTCCGAAAGCCTCTCCCATACGCTTTGTGTTGCGTACCACCCGTGAGGTGTGTACTCCGGCCCCCATTAAATGAGCTGAATATTCTGCAATAAATTTACCTATGGATAATAAAGATTCGCCTGTCTTCATAAATATGATATTTTTAAATCGGGCGCAAAAGTACAAAAAAAACAGGGACCTTTACCGCGATTAAAAATAAAAAACGCAGCCTTTCACAGTGTTTAAAGCTAAACCTCTAGTGAAAGACTGCGTCAATCTTTTAAGCCTTACTAATCTAACTACTTTATCTTAACTATATTAACCCATTTTTTCTGCAGTGTGATCAAAGTTTACTCCTTTTCTCATTTCGGTAGCACTTCCACCATTACAGGAAAATGATCTGAAGAATATTTATTATACTTTATATCATCATCAATGGTGTGATAAGAAAGCACTTTTATTTTTGGAGTCACAAAAATAAAATCTATACGTTTAGCTGTGTTTCCTGTTTTGTTATAGGCATAAAAACTACCTGACGGTCCTTTGGGAGGTGTCAGAGTACATTCGTATGAATCTAGTAATAAATTATCTTTCAGGAGAAGTTGTATCGGCTCTTCGTCCGGAGTAGCGTTAAAATCACCAGTGCAAAAGGTCGGCTTACCTTTAGCGATCTTCCTTACCTGTTCCAACAACATGAATGAGGATTGCCGTCTTGCTTCTGTTGCTTCATGATCCGTATGTGAATTAAATACATAAAACTTCTTCCCGGACCTGAGATCCTTAAAATATCCCCAAGTACAAATCCGACGACAACGTGCTCCCCAACCATAAGAAGGTATGCCAGGAGTCTCCGAATACCAAAAATCACCATGTTTCAACACCTTAAAACGATCCTTTTTATAATAAATGGCACAATGTTCTCCTTTATTATCCCCGTCACGATCACGACCGATATAAGAAAACTCGTTCAAGATCATCATATCTTTTAATTGAGAGGTACGTCCTTCCTGTATGGCAAACATGTCAAATTTATTCCGTCGCACAACATCCACCAATGCATTCAGACGAACCTCCCAAGCCTTATCCCCCTTGTCTCCTTTAGTACGGATGTTATAAGATGCAAGGCGAATAATTTCTTCCGGTTTCGTTTTGTCTAAGTTCAAAGATTTTGCCGGAAGTTCTCCGGCAAAAAGTAAAATCAAAAACAGAAAATAATATTTCTTATTTATAAAACACTTCATATTACAAATCATTAAATATCAGTTTATTTACTCCATTTAAATACCGGATAGCCATTGCTTCCTTCTTTCCAAAGAGAAGAATCCCAGCTTATAACAGTAGTTTTCAGTTCGTTAGCAGATTTAGCTACTCCCTGGAAACTACTACTACCGGACGGTGATGTCTCATCTGAAACGGTAAATGTAGCCTCTCCTGCTTTCAAAATCATACCGTCATAAGCATAGCAGTTTTCAGCAGTAACATTATTGTTATGTCCTCCCACTATGCGTCCTATTTTTGCCTGGTTTGAATAGTTTAACAAGGTACTACTCCATGCCACACAATTCTTGATATTTAGTGTTCCGCTATCCATATTACCGACTATACCTCCAACCCAGCCACCTTTAGTAGCACTGATGTCACCACTTACATGACAATTTTCAATATATGAAGTCGTGTTGCCAGCATGGAACCTTCCGATAATTCCACCTGCTTTACCGTTATCATTATTTATCTGATCAATAATAGTAGCAGTGGTATAGCAGTTCTCAATACGTCCATTACCGCCGAAGATACCACCAATTCCGCCTGCTGCTCCCGACCCTTTCAGTATTCCGGTAGTATAACAGTTAATGATCTTACCTGTGAACCCTACCGCACCGCTATTCAATCCTACATAACCGGCTATAATACCGATACCTTGGTTAGTAGATGAGATATTTGCATCGACAAATCCTACATTCTTGCATTCTCCACACAATACACCAAAGAAACTGGGATAAGAACCGGAGTCACAATTCAGATTTCTAATTACATGATTGCGTCCATCAAAAATTATCCATTTCTCGTACGGACCATCTCCATTTAAGGGCGTCCACTTGATCCCCTGCATATCAATATCCGCACTCAAAACAAAGTAGGTCGTTTGTTTTCCAATAAGGACTTTGCTCATGTTCTGAATATGGATAGCATTAGCAATCACATAAGGATTATTTTGAGTTCCGTCTCCACTAGCAAAATCACCTTCTGGTTCATTGTCATGTCCTCCATAACTAGCGTAATCTTCTCTATCTAACTGCCACTCTAAAATAGGGAATCCCATATCTATATTCCCAACATTATGCCATGGAGTCCCCCAATTGGCAATGCTATTCTGCAAAGTCAGGACACTTTCGCCCACTCCATCATATTTTCCTGTCGAAACGGAGCCTACATTATCCTCCGGAGAAAATCCTGTACAAACTATATCCTCCCATGCATAACATTCAGATGCGACAGGATCTGCCTGATGTCCATTTTCACCTTGAGACAAAACTCCACAGATACGTCCAGATCTAGAAGCAGGTCCTGTCATTTTCCAGTTCCAAGCAACACAGGAAGTAATTTTAGCTCCTTCGGAAGGAAGGGCAGCAATACCTCCCACTGAATTGGCACCAATTAATACACCTGTAGAATAGCAATATGACACCTCGCTGTTTTCATACATAGAACCTACAATACCTCCACATTCATCTCCTGTAGATATGACCTCTGCTGTGGAATAACAGTTTTTGATATAACAAATCTGTCCTCCATACGGTCTACCCATACGGGAAGCTATCCCACCAGCATACTTTCCTTTCACTTTTCCGGAGACGTAACAGTTTTCCACCTGCCCTGTCTTCTCTACAGCGTTCGGAGCTTTCACTCCGATATAACCGCCGATAACCCCTGCCCCACTATTAGTAGCTGCTTCTACATGGGCATTATAGAAACCTACATTTTTACAAGTCCCGGCCAAAATACCGAAAAAACTGGCATACGCTTTGTCTGTACAGGTGAAATTCTTTATAATATGGTTATTTCCATCAAAATAGATATAATAGTCACCGGTTGGGTTCAATGGTTCCCAATTAGATACAGACTTCATATCAATATCAGCCCCCAATTGGAAATAAATCATCTTTCCTTTCACCAAGGCTTCACTCATATTCTGAATCTGTATCACATCCATAATGAGATAGGGTTTGTTCACTGTTCCATAACCTTTTTCAAAAAGTCCGCCTGCTCCGTCACCCTCGTCTCCGTCATCTATGTCTGTATTCCTATCCGGCGGAATACGGCTATAGGAATCCATCGGATTAAAATCAGAGCATGAGAAAGATAAAACAGCCATCCATAAAATGGTCCAATATCTCATTACCGAATATGTACTTATATGATAAAATTTGTTTTTCATAATCTTCATTTTTATTTTAGATTTCTACTACAATCACCATAGGATAATGATCGGATAAAGAACTGACAATAGTGCGGGTAGAAAGCACCGTAGCATGTTTCACAAAAATAAAATCAATTCTGGTCTTTTTAGAAGGAAATGTAAAGAGAGCTCCGTGTTGAACGGCCGCTTCCCGATACGCATCTTTCAATATACCACTTTGGCAAATCGTAGTGGCTATTTCGGGAGCATCAGGAGTCGCATTAAAGTCGCCGGTACAAAATGCGGGAGTATTGTCTTTTGCTTTATCGGAAACTGCATCCACCAGCATTTGGCATGCATGTTTTCTGGCATTATCAGCCAAAGGCATGTGAGTTTCAAAAAGATAAAATTCTTTTTGAGTCTTGCTATCCTTGAATTTTCCCCATACACAGAAACGTTTGAAATTTGTTTCATCCCATCCGTTGGAAGGAATTTCCGGAGTTTCGGAAAACCAGAAACGTCCGGCATCCAGTAATGTGTAGCGGCTCTTCTTATATAAAATGCCACTCATCTCTCCTGCCTTGTTATCGTCATTTCCAGTGTCACGACCATAAGCGAGAATCTGATAATCACTCGCAAGTTGGGTTCCTAAGTAGGAACGTTGTTCCCAACTGGCTTCTTCGAATCCACAAATCTCAAAATCGTAGTCTTTGATTAATTGTGCCACACGTTCTCGGCGGTTAGTCCATCCTGTACCAGTTTCCACCAGTAAGTTATAAGTTGCTACACGCATGGACGTTTCAGTCACGGGGTCTTCGTCTTCCTCGCCATCTCCTGTATCCCACGTGAAATCAGGATAGTACAATGAATTGTCTTTATTATCTTCACAACTGCTGGCGAAAACAGAGAATATGAAGGTAATCAATGTGTATATTACTATCTTTTTCATAAATCTATTATTTATATCTTTTATACTTGTTATTCATTCCATCCCGGATTCTGGGTTACGACACCATTAGATAAGATTATTTCCTGTCTTGGTATCGGATATAGATAATCACGGTTCTCATTCCAGGTACGGTCGATCCAACTGTAACACAATAAATTGCCATAATTACCTTCTGACAATGAGGTGCCGCTTCCATCGGAAGCCAATTTTACATACGTCACACTTCCAACACTGGGTTGCGAAGATGTGGTGTAGAAACAGACATCATTTGTTCCGTCTCCATCGATATCATACGCTTTATTGATAGCTGTAGCAGGAAGATAAAATCCTTTAAAAGATTGGGCCATACATTGCCCCTCTTTCCAGCGCATCAAATCATAATAACGGAAGCCTTCCATGACCAACTCTATCGCACGTTCCCGTCGGATTTCCAGAATCACCCCTTTATTATCTCCTGTGACATTCACATAACCGGTTTCCGGAGCACACATATAAGGGTCCGGAGAAAGGTTTGCTGCATTCATATTCAGTTTTCCCGTAACTCCTGCACGTGTCCGCAATTTGTTTACCGTATTGTCGATATCAGTTTGCGTCAGTGTTCCTAATTCTGCCTTTGCTTCGGCATAGTTCAAATAGACTTCCGCTAATCTGAACAGAGGAAGGTCATTGCTTGAATCACCTGTATAGCTCATATTATCATTTGCATATTTCAGCAGGTGGTATCCGGTCATCGTAACATTCATATTTATATTTGAAGTACGGATTGTTTGCGCTAAACGCGGATCACGATTGACTATTTCATCCTTGAACTCCATTGTTGCATAATTGGGTTGGTCGGTGAAACGGTTGCCGTTCTTCATTAAATAATAATTGACCAGTTTTTTCGAAAGTCCGGGACGGCCCAATGTCGGAGAATTCTCAAAAGCCTGTACTTTATGAACCAAACTCAAATCATTATTATAATCCCTAGCCAATATGATTTCCGCATCAATCGCATTCTCGGATTTAAAGAGATTACGATAGGACTGTGAGCCGGATTGATATAATGAATATCCTCCGGAAGCAGTCATAATTTCATTAGAGGCACTAACACAGTCATTCAAGTATTTCTCATAATCACCCAATCCATGGTATTTACGATAAGTACCTTCAAATAATCCTACACGTGACTTCAATGCTTGGGCAGTCCACCAGGTTACACGATAAAGTTCTTTTGTCCGGTTGGTTTCTTTAAAAACCTCTATGGCAAAATTAAGATCTTCCATTATCTTTCCCATCACAAATTCGCGTGAATCCCTGGCTTTGTATAAATCGGCATCATCCGAGCCGAGTACTTTATCGTACCAAGGTACATCTCCAAAACGTTTCACCTTTTCAAAATAGAAATAAGCACGGAAGAAGCGTGCTAGGGCTTCATATTTGTCGCGCACTTTCTGGTCTTTACAGTTTCCCAGATTATCCAATAAAAAATTAATTGATCGCAGTGCACTCCAACTCCATCCTCCACCCGTTTCCGGAATGACACGTTGTCCGCTCACTTCATCGTCCAAAGGTGATACGATCAACACATCAGCATTATCCTTGTAAATATCGCCATCACCCGGGAAGTTATTCGAATAGAATTGATTACTGTACAACTGTAATTGCTCTTCATTCGTAAAATAATCCTTAGTCGTCAAGCGATCTTTCGGATTTATATCCAATATGTTTTCACAAGAAGCAAATAACAACGACAGACCAACAGTCGCCCACAATGTATATTTCATTATTTTCATACTATATTCCTTTATATTCGTTATTATCAGAATGTTATATCTACACCAAAAGAGTATGTCTTTGCCCAGGGATAAATATTTGCGTCACTTTTACTTGTTTTCCAGCTATTACTTGCCGATGCTTGTTCCGGATCAATATAATCGGAATGTAGCTTAGTGAATGTCAGCAAGTTCTCACCACTAAAGTAAACACGTATTTTCTCGAAACCTATTTTAGAAAGCCATTTATCCGGCAATGTGTAACCAATAGAAAGATTCTTCAACCGACAATAAGCGAGGTTCTGCAAATACTTAGTATTAACCACTGCTAATTCACGATTACTTCCGAGAACCACATATCCTCTGGGACGTGGGAAATAAGCATCTGTATTTTCTTCACTCCATACCTGGCTCATAAAGTCGGAAGGAATAAAACTAGCGTATGGTCGGGAATAAGGGCCCCAAAACATAGATGTTTCAGCGCCAGGATACCAGTTTTGTTTTCCGATGCCCTGAAAAAGAACTGAAAAATCAATTCCATACCAATCTGCAGAGATTCCGAAATTATAATTATAGCGCGGCAATGAGTTACCGATCACTTTCATGTCTTTCCGGTCATTAGCAGATGTTGTCTGTTCAATCTTGTTGTTACCATCCAAATCAACAAATTTGAGGTCACCGGCATGAAGTCCATTATCCAAAGCGCTTGCATTAATCATTTGGTTAACGAAGGATTGGTCTACTTTATAATTCCTTGCTTCTTCATCCGTTTTAAAATATCCGTCTACTATATATCCCCATATTTCTCCTAACTGCTGTCCTTCGTAAGGATCGGTCAGCGTCCGGTTGGGATTATCATATTTCGTCACTTTGGAGGTGTTATCTCCGATACCAGCCATTACCCGGTAGTTGAAAGGCTTGCTTGCCAAAGTAAAACTATCTCCCCAAGTAATAGATGCTTCCCACCCTTTCGTACGCAAGTCTGCCACATTCATTCTGGGAGAAGAGGCACCATATACGCCAGGCAAAGTCTTTCCTGCCATCAACATATCTTTAGTATCACGAATATATGCATCAAAAGATACATTCAAACGGTTATTAAGAAAGCCCAAGTCCAAACCTATATTTTTTGTGATTACAGTTTCCCAAGTCAAATCGGTAGAGTTCGGAGCTGACTCATAGGCATAATCGCCTTTCGTAGTATCTCCGAAAGCATAGTTCATTACCGCTCCGGTATTAATCAGTTGCAGATAGTCATAATAGCCTACTGTTTTCTGATTTCCCAATGATCCGTAAGACAGTCTTAGTTTCAGATTGCTTACATAGTTTTTGGCTTGTGTAAAGAAGGCTTCTTCACTGACACGCCATCCGGCAGAGAATGACGGGAAGAAACCGAAACGATGTCCTCGACGAAAACGGGAACTACCATCATAACGTCCGCTGGCTTCAAATAGATAGCGGTCTTTATATCCATAATTCAAACGATAGAAAAAGCCAAGAATCGCATATTCCTCTTGTCCTCCGGTTATGGATATATCATCACCTTTTGCCAGGTTAAAATCATCGAGAGATTCAGAGAGTAACCCGTTACGTTTCATTCCCAGTTTCTTGAAATACTTATAATCATAGTTACCGCCTACGATAACCTTTACAGAATGTGCATTTGCGAAGGTATTGTCATACGTCGCGTATAAGTTGAAAGTCTGACGTATCTGGTTATTTTGTGTTTCCGACAAATAATTGCCTTTGGTACGTCCGTTATCCATTGTGATTGTTTCTCCCGGATTTCTGGAGTATAACACATCTACGGAACGATTCAAATTCTGTTGGCTGTAATGTGCCCAGCTGTAGTTTGCACGAACCTCGAAATGCTTGATTGGTTTTAAAACGGCTTCAAACGTAGTTACAAACTCATATTCACGATTCCGATTGTGATGTCCGCCATTTAATAATACGGCACTAACACCATCTGCCACTTCTCCTGTATCTGTCAGACCTGTTCTATAAACCAGGGTTCCATCCGGATGCATCGGTACAATACTTGCCAAAGCATGCCGTACGGCTCTGCTGAAAACGTCATTTACTCCCGATAGCCCCGGATAAGTATATTCAGAATGATAATAAGAAGTATTGTTACTTAACTCAAACCAGGAAGTGATATTGGCAATGATCTTTGAACGGAACGTATATTTCTTAAAGCGGTCCGGATCTATTCTGATAATTCCTTTCTGATTATAGTAGTTGCCTGATAGCATGTACTTCACTTTTTCGGTTCCTCCCGAAACCGTCAAGTTATGCTCCCAAGTGGGACGGGTATTATCAAACAAACAATTATACCAGTCAAAGTTGCCATAATATTTATACTCTCCGTTTTTTTCTACCACCCATGGTCGGGAAGGATCTTCTACTTTATCATTACGGCGAATCCATAATTCATGGTAATCCTCTTGGGTATAATGTGTATAAGGGACGCCTTGGTATGTCTTGTAGAACATATCATTAATACCGGCCGAATAATAACCACGTGTCTCAAAGTCCGTAGAAGTAGTCGTGTCACCAAAACTGAAACGACCGTTATAACTGACATTAGTCTTGCCTACTTTTCCATTCTTTGTTGTAACCAAAATCACTCCATAAGCAGCACGGGCACCATATACGGCAGCAGCCGAAGCATCCTTTAAAACACTGATGGATTCTACGTCATTGGGGTTTACCTTATTTATATCTCCCTCGATTCCATCAATGATAGTCAGAGGTGCCGCATCCGCACTAATGGAGTTGACTGCACGGATATTGAAGTTTCCTCCCTGTCCGGGACGTCCTGAACTAAAGTTTACGTTCATATTCGGTACGGAACCTTGCAGAAGCTGTGATAAGTTGGCAGCAGAACGGGTCGTCAGTTCATCACCCGAAACGATAGCAACGGCACCAGTCAGGTTTACTTTCTTTTGCGTACCATATCCCACCACTACCACTTCCTCCAGTGTCTTACTATCTTCGCGGAGAATTACTTGGGACAGATTTCTGCTGGTAGCAGCGTAATTAACCGTAATATATCCGATGTATGATACTGTAATCGTACTGTTTTCGGGAACATTAGCCAAAGTATAACGTCCGTCTACATTTGTTATTGTACCCAAAGAACTGCCTTGCACCATCACACTGGCGCCAATAATAGGCTCTCCTTTCTCATCGACCACCCGGCCGGATATATTTCTTTTGTTCGCATTACTGGTTTGTTGTTCGGAATCCGTAACTTTCTCCTTCAAATAAATTTTTGTTTTTCCGATCTCATAGTTTACGTTAGTACCGAGAAACAAATCATTCAGAACTTTAGATAATTCCTGATTCTTTGCTTCTACCGTCACTATTCGATCCGGATTGACGATCGTACGGCTATAAGCCACCGTAAGACCAGTTTGCTGTGTAATAGCAGAGAATACTTTTTCCAGCTTTACTTGTTTAAGATTCATTGTCACCTTTTGGGCAGAAGCGGACACGCTTATGATTATCCCCAGCAACAATACGAGCAGAACTTTGTGTTTCATACTACTTGCTTTGATTAAAGTTAAACTTAGATTTAAAATCTCATTTATGCATAGTAGACACACAAGTCAAAAAAGCGGGTGAGAGAAAAAAGAGTTTTTTTGCATAAGCCTAATTTATTTCATAACATTCTTATTCTAAAACAGTAAAGGCTGCGTATATACACAGCCTGTCTTCATTCTATTATCCTATCCAGTATATTCTTACTTCTTTCCGTCCTATTTCATTCGGACTGTCACTTCTTTCCGGACTTCATCATATTCAAATTTTACCGGCGCAATCTTTTCCAAATCCTGAAGCACCTTCTCCAGTATCGTATTATCCGAGGTCAACGTATATACATATTTCGATGCCTGCTCATCCTCTATCTTAAAGTTTACATTATACCAGCGGTTCAGAACCTTGACCACTTCTGCCAGAGGAGTATCTTTAAAAGAAATCACATTGTCTTTCCACATTGAGACTTGCTTTGAATGATCGTTTTTGATTATCCGGCACTGGTCACTTTCTTTATTATATATCAGTTTCTCGCCCGGCAGTAACGGGTATTCTTTTGCAGAGGAGAGAGTCAGATTTACATGTCCTTCATCCAGACAGATCACAATATCTTTATTTTCCGGATAGGCTTGTACATCGAAAGAAGTACCCAGTACATGAACGGAAGGTCCGTTCAGATTAACAATAAACGGACGCTTTTTATTCTTGGCTACCACGAAATAGGCTTCTCCCACCAGGAAAACTTCCCGCTTACTCAATCCGAACTTTTTAGGATACTTCAACCAGGAATCTGAATTGATATAAACTCGTGTCCCGTCTTGAAACATCATCTGTATCCGCTCTCCTTTGGCAACACGAATTTCCTCATACTCCGTAGTGCCGAATAAATCCACCCGGGAATTGATCTGTATATAAAGACCTATCAGGAAAATAACAGGAATTAAGATTGCAGCCACACGGAAGCAGATACGTTTGATCTGTTTGCGTGATATGTTCTTTTGGATCTGATGGTACATCTTTTCAGAAGGTATAGTATGGTCCACATATATTTCTGCCGTTTCGGCATTTAAACATTCTGCCTCCCGGGTCATCACAGCATCCAGGTAAGTGTTCCCTTCTTCTGTGGCAAACCATTCCGCCACAAACTTTGCATCTTCCGGCGTAGCAATTCCGGCAAGCACTTCTTCTATTTGTTTATCAGTGGGTCGATTCATTCTCTTTTTATCTTAAATAGTGGACACTTACATATGTCATTAGTGTGAAAAAAGTAACAATTATTAGCATTTTACTTAAATGAATACGTAGCATTTTCAATGCTTCCGTATAATGCGTTTTGACTGTATTAACAGACAGATTCATCCGTTCGGCTATTTCCTGATTCGTTAGTTCCTCTTTCACCTTCATCAAACAAATACTACGTTTCTGCGGCGGAAGCATATCTACCGCTTTATAAAAAGAGGCCATCAATTCTTTCTTCTCCAGATTTTCTATCAGATTATCTTCGTAGACAGGTGTCGATTGTGCTATTTCATAGTTCTTGCTGATTGCGCTATTCTCATTACGAATCAGATTTAAGACATGATTTTTCGTCATCGTGAAGAGATAGTTCTTCAGGCTGATTCCCACACGTAGTTCTGAACGAAATTCCCATAAACGGGCAAAGACATGTTGCACTACATCTTCTGCCATGTCTGCATTCATTAAATAACGGTAAGCTAATACATATAGCAGCTTATGATATCTGTCATAAGCCTGTGTAAAAGCTCCTTTATCTCCTTTTTCTATGAAGGAAAAGAGCTTCTCGTCATCTGTATTCGTGTATTGCGCTGATTTATCTAACATTCCTTAGATTTTGTTTAATTGTTTTTCCAAAAAGAATAAAAAGGTGTAGTACAATTAAGCATCTTTCGCAAAACAAAAGTAGTAAAATTTAGAAAAGGTGGCACATATTCCAATAAAAAAAAGTTCCTGATTAACCCGGTGTTCCGATATTTGCTTTGGGTGGACGACGGCTTTTGATGGTCAGATAGCCTTTCCCTTCTGTTGCGTTCACTTCTATCCATTTCTTTTTCATTTTTCTTTCTATTACTAACAAACTGAATCATAAGAAATAATTCGTTCCACAGTGGTTGATGTTTAGTTCCACATCTGTTTCCCTTTAGTTCTACAATTGTTTTCCTTTAGTTCCATATATGTGGAACGAATCACGTATTACACTTAAATGACTTGTCAATACCTACTGGATATATTAGTAGATCCAGTTATCCGTTAACTTAGCCAGTTCCTATTTGTTAACTATATTTCTTATATCGACTTAATAATAAGGCTATTTGCTTTGTCTATCACCGAAGTATTTAATGATGCCAGATAAATTCTTGTGGTATTTTCCGAATCGTGTCCCATCGCTTCGCTGATAGTAGAAATCGGTATATTCTTACTTTTGGCAATACTTGCCCATCCATGACGTGCCACATAAGTAGTCAGTGGAATCGTCAGTCCTAACTGGGCTCCTATTTTTTTCAGTTTGCAGTTTACTAAATGTGACGCATTTTTATATTGTCGTCTTTCATCTTTTCCGACATCCTTGATAATAGGTAACAGATAAGGTGTTCCCGTTGTGTCATACTTGTCTATGATTTCTTGCATAGGTTTTTCCCATTTGATAAAAAGTTGTTGATTGGTCTTCTGTCGACGGTATGATAATATTCCGTTATACAAATCTTTTTTCTTCAGATAAGCCATGTCAACGAATGACATACCACGTGTATAAAAACTAAACATAAAAATATCTCTTGCATAATCCAACATTGGATTGTGCTCCAAATTCAGATTCCGTATCTGGCGAATTACTGTTACAGGTACAGCCCGTTTTACTGTTTTATCTATTCCTGTGTAAACGTGCTTGAAAGGATAACGTTGTATGGTAAGTTCCTTTTCTACAGCACGATTATATATCGCACGCAGACTACGCATATAATAAGAGGAAGTGTTAGGACACACTCCTTCTGCTTTCAAGTAAACTTCATATTCTATCATCAGATTAGAATCCACCGCTTCCCAGAGAAGATCTGTCTCTCCCTGAAACCGTATAAAACTATTTAATGCGCATGTGTATGTCTCGGCGGTACGTATCTTACCAATCTGTTTTAATTGAACTATGAGATTTCGGGTAAATAATAAAAAACTATCGTTATCAGACCGTAGATTGTATAACTCTACAATTCTATCGGCGGTATAAGCACTATCAGTGCGATTCAGTCTGACGATTATTTCTGCCAGTCGGGCGGTCTCTTTCTTTAGGTTGTTCTGTAGTGCTAACAAATAATGGTATCTGCTTTCTTCTGCATTTGGCGGTACAACAATTTGGGAGGTAAAGCTGTGCCATTCTGTTGGATAGAGTTTATAACCTGTATTTATTTGTCTTACTACTCTATCGTGAGTTATCTGATAATACAATGTCCCTTCCTTTGTTATGACAGAAGAAGGACGGAATTTTACTTTTACGGTTGCCATATAATTATAATTTTGATGTTAATACAACCACAAGTAAATACAAAAACATTTATTATATA
>Ga0073908_1003677_pt1 | contig 15279 bp, 6 predicted proteins | sample MucameincwithD2O_FD_65484 | JGI IMG/M metagenome (GOLD analysis project Ga0073908, IMG submission 65484) | Mouse cecum microbial communities from Vienna, Austria - Mucus amended microcosms incubated with D2O | ecosystem: Host-associated > Mammals > Digestive system > Large intestine > Cecum...
GAGAAAGTACCAAAGAGGATTGGGGGCGGCTAAATTCAACATGCACCGTAGCCGCCCCCAAACCCCCCGTGGCATAGCATGTTGAGCGGAGCCATAAACAACTACCAGCTAATTGCGCCTCGCGGGGGCGGTGTTCTAACTCCATTGGAGCAAGCAAGTGTGCTTCAGCAACAAGTATTTCGTCTGGTCTGGTTCGGTAGAGCTGGTTACACATGGGACTGGAACCGTTGAGGCATAGAAAGCATGGTTCTCATATGCTCCATAGGAACAAGTATGGTAGCAAGGTAAAGAACCAGTTGCCTAAAATAACTACCGCGCCCACCATAAAAGCCTTCGCCGAAGGTGGGGGGCAAAGGATTCCAAGGAGTTATCAGAAAGCTCTTTGTCCACGCTATAGCGCGAAACACTGAAAACAACAAGCACCCGGCTCCACCATGGAAAAAGCACCGTTACAGTCCCAACGGTACCAGTCCCATGTGCAACCGGGTTTCAAAACCAAACCAGACAGCAGCTTTGCAGCGGATGCCAACTTGCTTGCCCCAATGGAGTTGGAACACCGCCCCTGCGAGGCGCAATTAGCTGGCAGCTGTTTATGGCTCCGCTCAACATGCTATGCCACGGGGGGTTTTTGGGGGGAACGAAGTACCGCGCCGCCAGTGGCGGATGAAGCGGTACGCAGTTCCAATGAGGCACAGAGCGGGGACAGCGTCAGCATCCCCGTGACATTGCCGAATGGTGGATCGCCACTCATGCAGGTTAACTTTGGCGGCCCCCAGACCTCTTTGCTCCTTTCTCCGTGGAGAAAGCAGGGCCAAACAAGCTCCACTGCCCTGCCAAGGGCCGCATCCTCCCCACGCAGATACTTTCACCCTGCCAAAGGCAGAATACTATACTTGCAATCCTGAATCATCACCGTTCATCCCGCCGCCCTTTCTCCATCCGAGAAAGGGCTTTTTTGTTACAGCATGGATAGTTGCCCCCCTTTCCGGGCAGGCTGAACCCAAAACCTGCGTTTCTCGCGAAAGGATGGCGTTCCATGGCGCAGACCGTGATTTTGCTAATCGCCCTCATCCTGCTGCTGGCGTTGGGCTGGCTGGCGCTGCGCAAGCAGCACGGCATGGCAGCGCCGCACACCCCCCAGCCAGTGGACAGTGCGGAAGCCGTGGCTGCGCTGGCCCTGCGGACACCCTGGCGGCGCAGGGGTCGGCTTCACCTGCCCCGGGGGCTTTTCCGGCTCCTGTCCAGCCTGCTGTCCAGCCATGAGGCCGGGAGCGCCATGGAAATCCTTCGTACTGACGGTCGTTCGCTGACCCTGCTGCTGCTGACGCTGCGCCGGGATCTTCACCATGCCGCCGCGCTCCCCGCAGATGAACGCGGGACGCCGCGTATGCTGCTCCTGGCCCGGGAGCTTGCGCGCCTGAACAGCCCCTGCGACGCAGAAAGTCTGAACGCCGCGCTCGCCAGCTGGCATGAAGTTTCCGCCACAACCCTGGAAGAGAGAATGGCCCTGCCGCTGTGTCTTCGTCTGGCGCTGTGGGAGCGGCTTGGCGCTCTGCTTGCCGACCTGCGCAGGGATCTTGCCGAGACTCATCGCGGTCGCCAGCTGGCAAAAAAGCTGATGGGCAGCCGCAAGCCCATGGCCCAGCTGGCCTCCTGTCAGCTTTCTGATTCCTGTGTGGACGCGCTGCTTCATACCCTGCGCCACGCAGAGCATACCACGCTTCTCAGCGCCCTGAACGACCATCTGGCCCAGCAGGACATCACCCCCGGCGAAGCCGCCCTCCGCCACAGCCGCCATCAGGCCATGCTGGCGGAGGGGCTGGTGTATGCCCACACGGCCCTCACCCGGCTCTCCACCGTTGACTGGCCTGCCGCCGAGGAAGCCTCCGACCCGCTGCATCTCCTGTTTCAGGAGGACCCTGCCGCCGTTTATCCCGCCATGACAAGTCAGAGCCGGCTGGACTACCGCCGCCGCGCCGCCAGCCTGGCCCGTCTGTTCCACGCAGATGAAACGCGGCTGGCCCGAACCGTTCTTCAGCTTTGCCGGGAGGCGGAGGCGGACGGCCTGGGCAATCATGTGGGCTGGTATCTCCTGGAGCATAACGGCGCCGCCGCACTCCGCCGTCAGCTGCGAAGCCGCTATGGCGGCCTGAGGCTGGCCTTCCGCCGGCATGCCATGGGCGTCTACCGCTCGCTGCTCCTGCTAGCGGATGTCCTGGCAGCCTGGGGCCTGCTGGAATTGGGCTGCTCGCTTTGGCTTCTGCCCCTGCCGCTGATCCCGGTCAGCGTACTCCTGCGCGCCGTCCTGGACGCGCTCTTTTGCTGGCTTCTCCCCGCGCTGCCGCCGCCGCAGATGCAAATCAACCGCGTCACCGAGGATATGCGCACGCTGGTGGTCATCCCCGCCGTTCTCCATCAGCGTGCCGAGGCCGTCCCCATGGTTCGCCGGCTGCTGCTGGCCCGCAAGGCCTTTCCTGAGGGCGCCATCGACTGCCTGCTTCTGGGTGATTACGGCGACAGCCTGACCCAGACAGCCGGGGACGACAGCGCCATCACCTTCGCCGCCCGCTCGGCCATTGAGGCCATCGACAGGCCGGATAACCGTTTCCTCTACCTCCATCGCCGCCGCGTCTACAACAAGCCCCTCCATCGCTACACCGGGCGGGCCGACCGTCACGGCGCCATCGAGTGCCTCAGCCGCCTGATCTGCGAGGGCGTATGCGCCGATGAGTTCGACGAGGCCTCCGCCGCGTCGGCCTTCTTCCATCACCGTTACGCCTTTGTGCTGACCCTGACGCCGGAGGCAACCCCCGCGCCGGACATGCTGCTGCCCCTGCTGGGCGTGCTGCTTCATCCCCTGAACGCCCGGCGGGAAACGCCTGAAGGCGTGCGCGGCGTCAGCATGGCTCAGCCCCGGCTGCTCCCTGACCCGGACAGCCTGCGCACCCGGCTCACCCTATGGCATGCCAGGGAAAGGCGTCTGCCCTGGCCCCAGCTGATTCAGCGGACAGAGGCCGCCGCCGTCCGCCTGTTCCGCCCGGAGGATGTGCTTGCCGCCACCGACGACGTACTCGCGGCCGCGGATACAACCCACCTGCTCCTTGGCGAATTGGCCGGCTGCATCCAGGCGGAGGATGCCGTCGCGTACCTTGCGCAGCCCGCCTCCCTGGCAGGCTGGCTTCGCCGCGCCCAGCGCCAGGCCCGGCGCGTATGGCAGCTGCTGCCCTGGCTGACGCCATGGATCAGCCCCGGCGGCAGCGTTCGCCGCAACCCGCTTGCCCATGGCAGCCGGTTCATCCTGCGCTCCCGGCTTTGGCAGGTGCTCGTACCGCCCATGCAGCTGCTTGGCCTGCTCTACGCGGCGGCAGCCTCCAATCTTCCGCTGCTGCTGGTCGCCTTGCTCGCCCCGGAGCTTCCGACCCTTTTTCCGATGTCCCGGCACTCGGTCATGGGGCTTGTTTCCCATGCGGTGCTTCTGCCGCTGCGGGCAGTCGTCCGCGCGGCGGGGCTGGCGGAGGGCGTGTGGCATATCCTGACCCATCAGGATCCCGCCCTGCCCTTCCAGCGGCCTGAAAGCCTGGCTACCCTGGAAAGCTGGAGCCAGTGCGTGGCGGCCATCGCTGTGGCCGGGCTGAGCTTTTTGCGCCTGCCGCCCTTCTGGCCCGGACTTGCGCTGGGGGCCGTCTTCGCCTTTTTCCCGCTGATGCACACCCATCTTGACGCTCCGCTGCACCGCCGCACACCCATCACGGACGCGGCGGACAGCGACCTGACCGACATGGCCCAGGCCACCTGGCGCTACTTTGAGGAAACCGTCACCGAACACTCGCGTCATCTGCCGCCTGTATCCCTGCAGGTCAAGCCCTATCGCGGCCCCGCGGATGTTGCGGATACCGCGGATATCGGCCTTTACCTGTTGTCCCTGCTGGCGGCCAAGGAGCTCTCCCTGATCTCCGCCGAGGTCATGGCCAGCCGGATGTCCGCCACCGCGGACACCCTGGCCCTCCTGCCCACCTGGCACGGCCTCCCCTATCGGCGCTATCTCCTGGCAACCCTCCTGCCGGAGGCCCCCGGATATGTTTCTGCCGAGGCCTGCGGCATTTACGGCGCTTGTCTGCGGTGCGCGGCACAGGGCCTTCGGGCCTGTCTTTCGGATGTTCCCGAAGCCCTGCGGGATCTGCCCGCCCGCCTGGACGCCCTGGCTCAGGCCCTTGACTGGCGCAGTCTTTACGATGCCGAAGCCTCGCAATTCTACCAGGGCGTCCATACGGATTCCGATACCCCGGAAGGCCATCACAGCCTTTACGCCTCCCCCGCGCTCCTGTGCAGCTATCTCGCGGTGATGAGCAGGCAAGCGCCGCTTCATCACTTTGCCGCGCTTTCCACCGTCCGGGCCGCGCAGGGACGCGAAGCCCCCCTTTGCAGCCCCACCGGCTCGGCGGAGGACTACCTGCTTGCGCTGCTCATGCTGCCCGCGGCCCCCGGCTCCCCCATGGCCCGCTCGGTAGACGTGCTGCTGCGGGAGGAAAAGCGGCGCGGACATGAGGGCATGTTCGGCCTGTCCGCCTGCGCCGTGTGGGCCTTTGACCAGCAGATGAACTACCAGCTGCGGCCCCTGGGCTTGCCTGAAATGGCCATGGAGGCCTGTTCCGTCGGCCCCGCCATCGTCCCCTACGCCTGCGCCCTGGGGCTGCCCTTTGATCCTGCCGCCGCCCACGAGAGCCTTACCCGTCTGCGCAGCCACGGCATGCTCACCCACCTGGGCTTCTACGACAGCCTTGATCTGGACATCAACCGCCTGCCCGACGGCACGGAGCAGGAGCCTGTGCGCACCCATCTTTCCGGCCATCAGGCCATGGTGCTGTGCGGGCTTTGCAACGCGCTGACCGCCGGCAGCCTTGTGAGAACCTTCATGGCCATCCCGGAGGCCGCCGCGTTTTCCTCCATGCTGCGACGCCCGGAAGGCCAGCGCCTGATTCTTCCCCCGCGGCTGATGCACCCGGAGCAAGCTGTCCGCCGGGAGCCATCCTTCCGCCGGGACGCCCGCCCCTATGTCCTTCCCCTTGACGCGCACCTGATCGGCTCCCCGGAGGCCAGCCTGCTCATGAGCGCCCAGGGCCTTGGCGTCATGCGCTGCCGCGGCGTGAACCTCACGCGCTTCACCGGCGACCCCACCGTGGTGGAAGGAATACAGTTCTATGTGGGCGACGGTATCCATACCTGGCGCCTGGGCGATCCCGCCCTGGAGGGAGAGACCGTCTTCGCGGAAGGCTGCATCCGGCTGATCCGACGCTTCAGCAGTCTCCAATGCACGCTGACGGCCATGGTGGATCCGGCCAGCGGCACCTTCCTGCATACGCTGGAAATCGCCAACCTGTCCGCCTCTGAGCGCTATGTGGAGGCGGCGGACTGCCTGATTCCCGGCTTTGCCGATGATACCGCCCCCTGCGTTCAGGCCGCCCGTCCCTCCGACCGTGTGCTGACGCTCACCCGCCGCCCCGGTCGGCCCGATACGCCCGCACTGACCCTGTGCCATGTGCTCACCACCGCCGACCCACTCATCGCCCTTGCCAGCGTCACCGACCGAGTCCGTTTTCAAGGCGCGGGGCACACGCTGAGCCATCCCGCCGCCCTGGATACCCCCCTGGCGGACGGCTTTGACGCCGCGCCGCTCCTGCCCTGCGCAGCCTTTCGCATGAAGCTGTCCCTGGGGGTGCGTGGGCGCGCCATGCTGATCTTCACCACCCGCCTGCTCCGACCCGCCGAGGGCTTCTCCCTGGAAAGCATGACCCCGCGGATGACCGATCTGCCGGGGCTGCTCACCCTGTCCAGGCTGGCCTGCCGCGCCATCACCGATGCCCTGAACGCCCATCAGGCCCAGGCGGCATTGCTGTCCCGGCTTTCCGGCCCCTGCCTATGGTCGGGCCAGCCCCATCAGGGCGCGGTGTCCCCCCTGGCGCTCCCCCTGTCCGCGCTGGCCGATACCGGGCTGAACCTCAGCCTTCCGCTGATAACGGTGATGCTGTATACCCCCGACGGTATACCGCTCCTGCGCGAAGCGGCGGAAGGCGCGGCCTGGCTGACCCTCTCCGGACAGGCCGTATCCCTGTGCGTGCTCTGCGGCGGCGATCACGCCGAAACCGCTCGCAAGGCCGCTGAAGCCGCCCTGGTCAACAGCCTGATCCGCCAGCAGAAGCAGGCCCAGGCCATGGTACTGCTGACCAGCGATCTCCCCGACGGCGCCCGGGATACCCTGGCGGCAGCCTCGCGGCTGGTGCTGTACGAATCGGCAGGCTCTCTGGCGGAACAGCTGGACGGCCTGTCCGTCCCCCTGCCGCCCGCCGTGCCAGCTGATCCGCCCGACGAGGCTCCCGCGCTTGCCGAGGAGCCCCTGCGCTTCACCGGCCCCTACGGCGGCTTCCAGGATCAGACGGACGATTACGTTATCCGCCTGGGACACGGCGTCCGCCCGCCGCTCTCCTGGGGCCAGGAGCTGTACGGGGATCGCGTCATCAGCCGCTGTTTTGACGGCGGCCTGGGGACGACGCGCCTGGGCGCTCTCGCGCTCTCCGCCGCTTCGACGGACGGCCTCTGCCCCATGCCGGCCGAGATTCCCTATCTGCTGGAGATGGACACGGTCTTCACCCCCACACCGCTGCCCCTGGGCGGCGATTTGGCCTGCCGCGTCCAGCACAGCCCCGGCCAAACCACCTGGCACACCCTGGGCCATGGGCTGGACTGCACCCTGCAGGCCGCCGTCATCCCCGACGCGCCCTTTGTCCTTCGCACCCTTCGGCTGAAAAACCTTACCGGCCAGGAGCGCTCCCTGAAGCTGGCGCTGGCCTGCCGCTTCAGCGCCTCATCCGGCCTGACCTATCTGACGGAAATCCCCGGCGGCATGGCAGCCCTTGCTCCCGGCGAAACGAAAACAAGCTGGCTGGTCATGCCAGAAGGCGGCTGCACCGTCGCGCGCCGGAACGCCTCGGCCTTCCTGGGCCTGGGCAACGGCCTGCCCCACGGCATCGACGCCCCCTCGGAAGACACGGGCGATATGGCACTGCTGCTTCAGCCGCTGACCCTGCCCGCCGGCGGAAGCGCCGCCGTTACCTGGCTGCTTGGGGCCTCCCCCACAGCGGACGGCATGGAGCAGGTCATGCGGCGCGTACTGGACGGCGGCACCTCCGCGATCCTTCGCCTGTCCCGTCAGCGCTGGGCATCATCGCTTTCCGCCCTCACCGTCTCCACCCCCGATGACGCCTTCAACCTTCTGATGAACCGGCTTTTGCCCTGGCAAAGCCAGCTTCCTCAAAGCGACGGCTGGCAGGACTTCGTCAGCCTGCTGCTGCAGCTCCCCGCCCGCGCGCTCACCGACCCCAGCCAGGCCCGCGCCGCGCTGCTGCTGTGCGCCCGCCATCAGTATGAATCGGGAGACATTCAGCAGCGCTGGAGACACCGCGAGGAAGGCCTGCGCACCCGAGCGGTGGGCGCCCGTTTGCTGCTGCCTCTGATGACCGCCCGCTATATCGCCCTCACCGGAGACAGCGGCGTTCTCACAGAAGCGCTTCCCTACCTGCTGGATTCCCCCGGCGGGAGAGCGGCTGAAGGCCCTGACGCCCCCGGGCTGACGAAGGAGCGCTTCCCGCTCCATGACCACTGCATGCGCGCCTTGACCAGCATCCGCCTCGGCTCCCACGGCCTGCCGCTGGCGGGCCCCTCCGCGCCGGAAGACAGCCTGACCCTGGCCCCCGGCGAAAACGTCGCCCTGGCCCTGCTGTTCGCCCAGGCCCTGACGGCCTACGCCTCCTGCACGGACGGCGAGGAGCGGGCCGACATCCAGGCCGTGAACGAGCGGCTCACCGCCGCCATACACCAAGCCGGCTGGGATGGCTCCTGGTATTTGCTGTCCTACCTGCCCGATGGCCGCCCCATCGGCAGCGCCCAGTATCCCGAATACCATTTGGACGGTGTCACCCAGGCCTGGGCGGTGGCCGCGCTGGGCGACACGGAGCGTACCCGGCAGGCCATGGCCTCTGCCTGGCAGCAGCTTTACGAGCCGACAGCAGGACTTATGCGCTGCCTGACGCCTCCCATGGAAAGCCTGCGCGTCGGCCCCGCCTCGGCACTGCTGCCCGGCGCCGGACGCAATGGCGGGCAGGATACCCTATCCGCCGCGTGGCTGCTGGAAGCCCTGGCGCTCCTGGGCTGGCACGACCGGGCCTGGCTGCTGCTGGACGGCCTGAATCCCCTGCTCCGCACAGACGATGCCGACCGCTACCGTCAGCCGCCGTACCTGCTGCCCGCCTCCATGACCGCACCGCCCCAGGTTCCCGGCCAGGCGCTTTCCCCTGCTGACGCGGGGGCCGCCGCCGCCCTGTACGATGTAATACTCCGCCGTCTGCTGGGCCTGAACAAGCTGGGCAGCCAGGTCAGCTTCACCCCCCATGTGCCGCCCCGTTGGGACTTCTTCTCCCTGACCCTTCGCTACGGCGCGTCCACCTGGCATTTCCATGCCAGCCGGGATACCGCCGCGCTGACCTGCGACGGCGACCGCCTGACCACCGACGCCGTCACCCTGACGGACGACGGCCGCATCCATCAGGTGCGCGTACCCATCAGAACAGCGGAAACATGACAGGCCCCTGCGTCCGGCGCGTGTTTGCCGTCAGCTTCTTTGACCCGGCGCGGTATGGACGAACATCAAGCCCCTTGGGTTGCGCGCCATCGTCGCTAGAAGCAGTGCCGCCTGACGCCTCGCCTCCATGGCAGCGCCGCGCGGCATGCCCGAACACGCCGCGCGCCTGGATGTGTGCAGCGTTTCATATCCGCGTCCGTTGCCTGAGCAGGACAGGGCCAAACCGCGGCGCGGATGCTTCTATGCATCGCCTGTGCTGCCTTGGCGGCATCCTCCGGCACGCCGACCCATACCCTTGCCGAATCAAACCGGCGACTGCCGTCGCATGCGTTCATTCACCGCCAGTTTATGCACAAGCAAACGCTTTCGCTTTGGCAGGCGCCGCCGGCATTTCCTCTCACCGCATTTCACGTTGCTGTGAGGACCTGCCGATCCGCGCTTCATCAGCCTGCTTGATTACCTTGGCACAAACGCCACGAGGGTGCGGGAAGAACGGGCGCAGACCCGTGCCCGAAAGAAACCAAGCCGCATGGCCGAGCGCGCAAGCAGCCCGGTCCGCCATCAAAAGCGCTCGCAAAAAGCAAGCGCTTAGGCAAGTGTCGCATGCCGTTTCACCTCCGACAATCAAAAAGCATCCCGCGGCTATGCCGTCGCAGGATGCTTTTTTCATGGGCAAGGCCGGGAGCCCTCTCCCCCGCCAGCCACCTTGTGATCCCCCGCCATATGTTGCTTTGCCGCCTTCGCCGCCCTTACCGTGCAGGTCGCGCCCCACCGCTTCAGCACCGTCACATCGGCAAAGCCCGCTGCCCGCAGGACTTCCGCCTCGTGCTCCGCCGTCAGCGGCGTATCATAATGATAAAACGCGCCGTCCGTAATGCCCTCCCGCGCCCGCAGCGCCGCCAGTTCGGCAAAGTACCGCCTCTCATGCTCGTCAGACTCGGCGAAGTAGTCCGTCAGGATGAAGCTGCATCCCGGCTTCAGCGCCGCAAAGAGCCGCCGGTACAGCCCCAGCTTTTGCTCCGCCGTGAAGTGATGCAGCGATTCCACCGACACCGCCGCGTCAAAGCGCTCCTCGCCCAGGGGCACGTCAAAATACGAGCCGCAGACAAGGTTCAGGTCGAACGAGGGAAGCTTCGCCCTCAGCCGCCCCAGCATGGCTTCCGACATGTCGATGCCCGTGACCGCGGCCCGCGGGTTCACACGGAAGTACGCTTCCAGCTCCAGCCCCGTGCCGCAGCCCAGATCCAGCACCCGGCAGCCCGCCCATACAGGCAGCTGCCGCGCCGTGAAGGGATAAAATTTCTCCGCGCCCTCGATGCTTTCCAGCATATGCGCGTCGTACCCTGCAAGCCGCCGCGCAAAGAATTCATCCATTCTTTCCAGCATGATCCTTCTCCTTTTGCCTCTTGCTCGCCTCCGCCATCCGCGCTATACTGTTGGCGGAGGTGAGGGCATGGAGCATATTGTCGCGCCCGACGAGGACGGACGCAGGCTGCGGGACATCCTGCGCCAGGTCATGGGCGTCAGTTATTCCGCCATGAAGTCCGCCAAATGGGATCAGCGCATCCTGGTGGACAGCCAGACAGCGCCCGTGAACACCATACTGCGGGCGGGCCAGCGCGTGACCATGCTGTGGCCGGAGGAGCGCCCTGCCTACACCCTTCGCCCTTACGCGATTCCGCTGCGCATCCCCTATCAGGATGAGCACCTGCTTATCGTGGACAAGCCCGCGCCCCTGGCCAGCCAGTCCAGCGCCGGTCACCCGGACAATTCCCTGGAGAACGCGCTGTACGCCCATTTCGGCTGCCCCGCGGACTTCGTCTATCGTCCCGTTAACCGGCTGGACAAGGGCACCAGCGGCCTGATGGTTGTCGCCCGCACGGCCCATGCCCAGCATCGCCTTCAGCAGTTGCTGCACACGCCGGACTTCCGCCGCACCTACCTGGCCGTCACCCAGGGCATTCCCGTGCCCGCTGAAGGCGTCGTTGACGCGCCCATCATGAAGGAGAACGCCGCCAGCATTCGCCGGATCGTCCGGGCGGACGGCAAGCCCTCCGTCACCCGCTACCAGCTAGAGCGCATCAGCGGTTCCCGCGCCCTTGTGCGCCTGATGCTGGAAACAGGCCGAACCCATCAAATCCGCGTCCACATGCGCCACCTGGGCTGTCCGGTGTGCGGCGACTTTCTTTATGGCGAGGAGCTTCCCGAGCTGCCGGGCCGCTTCGCCCTGCATTCGGCGGAAGTCCGTCTGCTCCACCCCATTACCGGGGAGCGGCTCCTCCTTGGCTCGGCCCTGCCGACGGCCCTTGAAGCCCTGCTGACGCCTGATGCACCGCGTCCCTGAGCCAGGCCAGGCCCTCTTGACGGACGGCGGCCAGCCGCTCGTCCATCTGCGTCCAATCCATGCCTTCAGCCATATTGTCCAGCCCAAGGGTTCTTGTCAGCTGGTCAATGCGGCTGTTTTTGCTTTCCGGGTCATCCTCCCGGTAGCGCCTGAGCACCGTACAGGGGCGGTGGAGCGTGGCCGCGAAGGCCGTGCCGTGGAAGCTGTCCGTGATGATATGCGCCGCACTAGCCATCAGCCCCACCCACGCTGCCGGGGACGCGCCGTCCGCCAGGGAATAGCCGGACTGATAGGACGCCTCCGTTACCGGGAGCACACGGATGGTCAGCCCCAGCGCTTCCGCCAGCTGACGGGCCCTGCGCCAGTACGCCGCGTCCTCCCCGATGAAATAGCACAGCAGGTAGGGCTTGTCCGTGCTCGGCCTTTCCGCCAGGGCCAGCCATTCCTCCTGCCCGACGAGCAGCACCGGGTCCGGCATGACGGCGGGACGGCTTCCCGTGATTTGCCGGAGCGCCTCCGCGCCCTCCGCCTCCCGCACCGACACGGCGTCAAAGCCCCGGAGAAGCGCCGCCAGCCTTTGTGCCTTGCGCCCCGACGCCACCTGGCTGACGCCCAGGGACGGCGCGTAGGCCACCCTCGACTGAACGGGCGCGGCAAAGTCCAGGAAATACGCTGGGTTCAGCCACACTGGCGACCAGATCTGATCCGACCCGCAAATCAGCGCGTCATAGGCCCTGGCCTGCCGCCGCAGCGCCGCGTGATCCCGGCAAAGCGGGGACAGGCGCATGCTACTGGCGTAGAACGCCGTGAAGGCATCCGCCTTCCTCCGCGCGCCGGGGCGATTGGCCTTAACGGCCTTTTTCCGCAGGCCCTCCAGCACCAGCCGGGGGGAGTTGCCGCTGCGGAGCAGGTTGCGCGCCTTCTCCGCCCGGGAGGGCCGGTAGTCGATGTGCTCCACGTCATGACCCATAGCCACCAATACCCGCTGAAGTGCCCAGGCCTGCAGGGTCGAGCCGTAATTATCGTTGTGCAGAAAGGTCATCACACCCAGGCGAGCCATGCCATCACCTCATGATTATGCTGCCCTCATTATACTATATTTCGCGCCGGACGCAAGCTGCTGCCGTTTCGGAATGTGTAGTACTACAATACAAGTCGGACAAAAAGGAAAAAGAGAAGAGACTTGAGAGCCAATCTGTTATCATTGGGAAGCTACAGCAACAAAACGAAAGGAGCTCAAGCCTCATGAACAGTATAACACAGGATATGAAATACCGCTGCTCCCTGCTGAAGTACGCTGAAAAGCATGGCGTCGCCCAGGCCAGCCGCAGGTATAACAAGGGACGGTCCTATATCTATTTCTGGAAGGCTCGGTTTGACGGCACCTTCGAGTCCCTGGCCTGCCAGTCGCGCAGGCCTCACAGTCATCCCAACCAGCACACAGCAGAGGAATTAACGCTCATCCGCAGCATGCGCCGCCGGAATCCCAGGCTCGGCATCGTTGAGCTGTGGGCACGGCTGCGAAAGCGCGGCTATACCCGCCGCGTCGAAAGCCTGTGGCGGGTACTGCGCCGCGAAGGGCTGGCAGAGAAGCAAAAGCCCCGGAAGAAGTACAAGCCCAAGCCCTACGAGCAGATGCAGTATCCCGGCCAGCGCATCCAGATCGACGTAAAGCTTGTTCCGATAAGCTGTATCGCGGAGCCTCAGCTGAAGCTGTACCCAGTACACCGCCATCGACGAATACTCCCGCTATCGAATCCTGGGCGCTTACATGGAGCAGAGCACCTATTCTTCTAACGATTTCCTTCGAGGCTTGCGGCCGCCTTTGCCCGCAAAGGCGTGAAGGTCGAGTGCGTCCAGACGGGCAACAGCTCTGAGTTCACCAATCGCTTCACCCAGTGCAGGCGGCCGTCACTATTTGAAGAAAACAGCGGCACAGCTGGGCATCCGCCACAAGCTGATTCGTCCGTATACGCCCCGTCATAACGGCAAGGTGGAGCGCAGCCACCGGAAAGATCAGCGCCGTTTCTATGACATCCGCCGTTTCTATTCCCGCCACGACTTTGGCGCCCTGCTCGCTGGCCACCATAGTGCCAGCAATGCTCGTCCTATACCCCCCCTCAACCGGGCTTCTTCCTCTGACCTGCTCTCCTCCTTCTCTGTCTATTTTGTTTGACTAACCTACAACGCAAGCCGCCGCCGTTTCGGAATGCCCCTTGCGGCCGAGGCCCGCCCGTGATACAATGGAGAACATGCCAGAAGAAAGGGGGATCGCCGATGGGGCCTACCGTCGTCGTCGCGGAGAAGCCCAGCGTGGGGCGGGACATCGCCCGGGTGCTGGGCTGCAGGGAGCGCGGCACCGGCTGTCTGTTCAACGACCGCTACACCGTCACCTGGGCCGTGGGCCATCTGGTGACGCTCATGGAGCCCGATGAAATCGACCCCGTCTATAAACGCTGGGCCATGGAGGCGCTGCCCATCCTGCCCAAGACCATCCCCCTCAAGGTTATCAAGCAGACCCGCGACCAGTACAAGGTGGTCAGCGAGCTAATCTGCGCCAGCGCCACCACGAACGTCATCTGCGCCACCGACGCCGGGCGGGAGGGCGAGTTGATCTTCCGCTACATCTACGAAAAAAGCGGCTGCGACAAGCCCATTTCCCGCCTGTGGATCTCCTCCATGACGGACGAGGCCATTGCCGAGGGCTTCCGCGCCATTCAGCCGGGCGAGCGGTACGCCGGACTGTACCGCAGCGCTCAGTGCCGCTCCCAGGCGGACTGGCTGGTGGGCATGAACGCCAGCCGCGCCTTCACCTTACGGTATGATACGCTGCTGTCCGTGGGGCGGGTGCAGACGCCGACCCTGGCCATCCTGGTCAAGCGCCGGCAGGAGATCGAGCAGTTCAAGCCCGAGGAATACGCTACCGTCACCGCCGACTTCGGAGACTATAAGGGCGTGTGGTTCTCCGAAAAGCTGGACCCCGACACCCACATCCCCGCCATCTCCCAGGGCAAGGCCATCGCCCAGAGCCTCAAAGGCAGGGAGGGGCGCGTCGTCACCGCTGAGACCCAGCGAAAGCGCGACCTGCCGCCCCAGCTGTACGACCTCACCAGCTTGCAGCGGGACGCCAACCGGCTCCTGGGCTTCACCGCGGACAAGACCCTCAAGCTGGCCCAAAGCCTCTACGAGACCCGCAAGGCCCTCACCTATCCCCGTACCGACAGCCGCTATCTGCCCCCGGACATGATTCCGCGCGTCGTGCAGACCATGAAGCTGCTGCCCCCGGCCTATCAGGCCCTGGTGCCTCCGGCCTTGCCCGGCGGCAAGCTGCCCGTGAGCAAGCGCACGGTGGATGAAACGAAGGTCACCGACCACCACGCCCTGATCCCCACCGCCAACCGGGTCAATCCCGACACCTTCGACCCCGACGAGCGCCAGCTCTACGACCTGGTGGCCCGCCGGATGCTGGCAGCCTTTTATCCGCCCTGCGAGTATGACGCCACCCGGGTTGTCACCCAGGTGGAGGAGCATACTTTCCGCACCAACGGCCGGGTTGTGCTTCACAATGGCTGGCGGGACGTGCCGCCCCTTGCCAACCCGCCCAAGGTAAAAAAGGCCAAGTCCGCCGAGGAGGAGGAGGTCGCCCTGCCACCCCTTGCACCGGGGGATACCCGCACGGTGAAGGCCGCCGTGTGCAAGGAGGACAAGACCAAGCCGCCCGCCCAGCACAATGACGCCTCCCTGCTGTCCGCCATGGAAAACGCCGGGCGGACAGTGGAGGACGAGGAGCTCGCGCGGCAGATGAAGGGCAGCGGTATCGGCACCCCCGCCACCCGCGCCGCCATCATCGAGCGGCTGCTCCATGTAGGCTATGCCGCGCGAAAAGGCAAGACGCTCCTGGCTACGGACAAGGGCGTTCAGCTCATCGCCATCATGCCCCCGGAGATCACCTCCCCAGAGCTCACAGGCCGCTGGGAGCTGGCCCTGGATAGAATCACCGACGGCAAGCAGGACGCCGAGCAGTTCATGCAGAGCATCCGCAGCTTTTCCACCTTCCTGGTCAACTACGCCCGTACCAACCGCATGCATGTGGACTTCCCCGATGACGCCCGCCGGCAGAAACGGCGGCAGCAGCTCGTCGATCGCGGCACGGCGGTGGAGGGCGCCCAATGTCCCCTGTGCGGCCAGGGGCAGATCAAGGAAAACCAGCGTACCTTTTTCTGCGCAAGGCTCAGCGCGGGATGCGCCTTCACCCTTTGGAAGGATTGTCTCACCCGGGGCGGCGGCCCGGAGATCACGGCCA
>Ga0073908_1003682_pt1 | contig 15260 bp, 15 predicted proteins | sample MucameincwithD2O_FD_65484 | JGI IMG/M metagenome (GOLD analysis project Ga0073908, IMG submission 65484) | Mouse cecum microbial communities from Vienna, Austria - Mucus amended microcosms incubated with D2O | ecosystem: Host-associated > Mammals > Digestive system > Large intestine > Cecum...
TTTACCACTTTGCCGTTTACTTCGATTCTTCCTCCGCTTGCCGCTTCATTGGCAACGGTTCTTCTTTTGATGACTTTGGTTACTTTCAAAAATTTGTCTAATCTCATAGTTTGCTCCTTTTAAGTTAGTGAAATACACTGGCTGTTTTTGCGGATGAGGCAAATTTGGACTTGGTCTACTTTTCTACCATAGGATTTTTCTAAGGCTCTTTGGTAGATTTCTAGTTGTTTGGCATAACGCTTTTGGATAATTTCTTCTTCTCCATCTCTCACAAAATCCGTCTTGTAATCCACTAGGACTAGTTTATCATTTTTATCGATATAATACAAGTCAATCACACCTTGTACTAGGATTGTTTCCGATGTTTTTTCCAAGTCTTTTTCCGTCCAAATTTCAGAGGCTGGAATTTGTAAATAAAATGGCTTTTCTTTTTCAACTTGTTTTGCCTGCCTAATTTCTTCGAATAGGCTGGATTGGGTATATGCTTCGAGCAAAGGAATGGATATCCCTTGTTTTTGCTCTGCTGTTAAAATTCCTTTTTCTTCTAGTTCTTCCACAAATTCTGCTAAACGGTCTGCGGTATAGTCTTTGCTTTCGTCTAGTTTTTGAATACATTTGTGCATAATGGTTCCCACTTCGGCTGGAGTTAGTCCTTGCTTTTCTTGTAAAAAGGCTGGTTTTGCAAGTTCTACACTTTCTTCTCCGATTGGCTCTGGTGCGATGCTAACAGCTGTTTCTTCTTGCTCTTCTAAGTCCCATTCTTTTAACTGGGTTACCGATGTTTTGGTCGGGATGGTAGATAAAATTTGGTATGGATATTTCCAGGTTAATTCTCGTTTTAGTTCTTCTTGTTTTTTAGAAAAGTCTTTCTCTTTTTGTTTGTCTGCAAGCATTTTTTCTAATTCTGCTTTTCGCAATGCTTCTGGCTGTTCTTCTTTCTTTTGGTCTGCTTCTGTTTTCCAATCTTGAGCAGGCACTACGTGGAATTCCATTTGCTCTTTTGCTTTTGGGTTTGCTAAATATACCAATTCTATCCAGTCTAAATACGAACGATATCTTCGGCATAGGACTGGTGGTACGCATCCTTTTCTTTCCTCTTCTTGGTTCATTTCCAATTCTTTTTCTTTCTCTTGTTTTCTTTTATTGGCATCTTTTACAACGCCTGTTAGAATAAGGCGTTCTTTGGCTCTGGTTAATGCAACATACAAGATACGCATTTCTTCGGAAATGGTTTCTTGCTCCATCACTTTTTTGATGGCTTCTTTACTTAACGTTGGATATTCTACTTTGGTATCTGGGTTTTTGTAGGTTACGCCTAGGCCGTACTGATGATGTAACAAAATTGGCTCTGTGGTATCTCGCATATTAAATTTCTTGTGCATACTACCAACAAATACCACAGGAAATTCAAGTCCTTTACTCTTATGAATACTCATAATGCGGACTACATTTTCATTTTCGCTAATCGTTTTAGCAGAGCCAAAATCTCCGCTATTTTGTTTTAATCGTTCCACAAAACGAATGAATTGAAACAAGCCTTTCAAACTTGCTTTTTCATATTGTTTTGCTTTTTCAAATAGGATTTTCAAATTGGCTTTTCGCATTTCTCCATTTTGCATAAGCCCTACAAAATGGTAGTAGCCAGTATCTTCATATAGCTTCCACAAAAACTCGTCTAACGCAAGTTCTTTTTCTTCTTTTTTCCAAGTCTGCAATCTGGCAAAGAAATCTTGTATTTTCTTTCGCAAGTTTTGTGGTACTTGTATTTGTGCTTTTTGCATTGCTTCATAAAAAGTTCCCACTTTATCTGCACAACGAATTTGAACTAACTCATTGTCTGTAAAGCCTGCCATACTCGAGCGTAACACACATACAAGCGGAATATCTTGCATTGGGTTATCAATAATCTTGAGCAAAGAAAGCATGGTTTGAATTTCAATCGATTCTAAAAACTGAGAACCAGTATCGGTAAAAACAGGGATATCTCTTGCTTGCATTTCTTTTTCAAAAATTGGTGCACGGCTTGCAGTAGAGCGAAGAAGAACGGCAATATCTCGGTAGGTAATTGGACGAAATCCTTTTTTCTTTTTATCCCACACATATTGATTGCTTTTCACCAATTCTTCAATTCTTTTTGCCACATATTGAGCCTCCATTACCATATCGTCAAGTGGTTCTTGGTTGTCGTCTGGTTCGCCTTCTTCCCATTGGTTCCATTCTTCACTTGGCTTTTCTAATACGGCAATTTCGGTTTTCGTTTCGAGTGAAAAATCTGCTGGCACTTTTCCGTGAAAGAAAATCTTGGTCGGTTACCTCTTTCTTTTCTTTGTAGTCTGCTCCAAGGTTTAGGTATTCGGACTCATTGTATTCCATCTCCCCTAGTTTTTCACTCATAATGGCTTCAAAAACACAGTTGGTTACTTGCAAGATATTATCTCGGCTACGGAAATTTTTGAACAACTGAATGCGTTTCCCACTTTCATTTTCCGCTTCTCCATAACAGCGATATTTCTCCAAAAAGAGTTCTGGTCGTGCTTGACGGAATTTATAGATACTTTGTTTCACATCCCCTACCATAAAGCGGTTATTGTCTTTGGAAACACTTTGTAAAATATATTCTTGCACCAAATTACTATCTTGATACTCGTCAATCGCAACTTCAGCAAACTTTTCTTGGTACTGTTTTGCTACATCAGTTGGTACAATTTTGTCCCCTTCTTTTCGGACTAAAATCTGCAAAGCAAAATGCTCAATATCTGAAAAGTCCACCATGTTTTTCTCTTTTTTCTTGTCTGCGAAACGCTTTTCAAATTGGAATACTAAGTCTTTTAAGGCACAAATTGGGGCATACATGGCATTTAGATCTTCTGCAATTTGCTCATTGGTTACAAAGAAAACTTTTTCGAGCATGGTTTTTATTTGCTTTTTCACTTGGTCACGTAAGTCTTTGGCTTCTTCTTTGAGGGGATTGCTTACTTTTTTGTCGACTGGCCATTTCTTCCATTCCGTCTGCCTTGCCCACTGGCTTGCGGTTTGCCACGAGGTCATTGCCTCTTTTCCTTCTTCATACATGTGCAAATCTTGTTCCAAACAGGCTTGAAATTTTTCAAGTTCTGGTTCTAGCGCCATTTTCTGGATGAAGTGCTCTAAATTACGAATACGATCGCTAAGATTATCTTTTCCATATTCCAATAGGATGTTTCCCCAACCAGTTTCACCAAAATCTTTGGTATCTGGAAAGGAAAGTTGCTCGACTTGGGCTTCTAGCCACTCCTCTGGAAATGGCATACTTTGAATAAATTTGTGAATTTTCAAAATGAGCTCTTGGAGAAGCATATCGTCTCGGTAACTGGTGTACATCTCAAGCAAGTTCAAAAATGCTGGACTCTTCGCCTCGTATTGCTCTTCAAATACTTCTTCCATGGTTTCGTAGGATAGTAAATCTACTTCTGCGGTATCTGCGATACGGAAATTGGCAGAGGTGTCAATTTCATAGAAATGGTTACGAATCACCTCTAAGCAAAAGGAGTGGATGGTACAAATGCTTGCTTTATTTAATAACGTAATTTGTTTTTGCAAATTACGGTTTTCTGGTTCTTCCTCCATCTTTTGATAGATGGCATCTAAGATACGTTCTCGCATTTCAGATGCTGCTGCATTCGTAAAGGTTACCACTAGAATACGGTCAATATCTACCCCATCTTCTAGGATTTTGTGTATCATACGCTCGACTAAGACAGCCGTTTTCCCACTTCCGTGCTGCGGCTGCTACTAATAAATTGGTATTTTTTTCTTCGATTGCCATTTTTTGCTCATTCGTCCATTTTACTTCTGCCATGCTTTTTCCCTCTTTTTATTCTTTTTTCTTAGTATATCTTAGAATTTTTGGTATTTCAATCATATTTTTTGTAATTTCGACCATACTAAGAATAAATTCCAAAAAAATTTAGGAGGTTAACGATTTATGAATACAAATATAGAAAAAGAAAATATCCCAAACGATGGAAAGGACCAAAATATTAACCTTACCATTTTGAATGAAACAGCAAAGGCTGCGAAAATGGGGCGTAATTCCATTGATTATCTTTCCGAAAAGATTAGCAATCCTGACTTAAAAAAAGAATTATCCGAACAATATGCAGATTATGGTCAAGTGATTGAGCGTGTCAACAAGCAATTCCAAAACTATGGCGAAATCCCAGATGATGCACCTGCTATGGGCAAAATGATGAGTTATATGGGAATTCAAATGAATACCATGATGGATCAATCGGAGTCTCACATTGCTGACCTTTTAATCCAAGGCAATTATATGGGAATTATTGAATGCCAAAAACTTTTGAACCATAACCCTTATGCCAAAGAAGAAGTAAAACAAATTTTGACAGATTTTCAGAATATGCAAGAAGCTAACATCCAGACGATGAAGGAGTATCTATAATGGATATTCGAGAGTTTCTTCGTCGCAGTTTTATCTACCGTGAGCCCGAAGAATATGACTTTAGTCTAAAGCCACACGAAAAAGAAACGGTAAAAAAGCATCCTGATTTTTCTGAAGAAGAAATGGAGCAAAATGGGAACTATGTTTCTGACACCAAAGTCTTAGAATATACCGAAGAAAAGAAGATTTTCCCCAGCATTGAAGTGAATTTAGAATATCTAAAAACACGCTATAACAGTTTAGTCAACAGTGATGTAGTCATTCGTGAGTTCAATTTAACGGCTCGTAATAAACAGTTTAAGGCTTTCCTTTTTTATATTGATGGAATGGTCGATACTAAGCAGATTAACGATTTCGTTTTGAAACCACTCATGCTTCGTAATTCGGCTAATACCTATGCCGATACGGAAAACCAGATTATTTCAGAGGCAGTTACGAATAACATTACAGTTCGTAAAATTAAGAAAGTGGATATGGCAGAATATATTTATAACTGTCTCATTCCTCAAAATGATGTCAAAAAGCGAACCGAATTTTCCGAGATTTTTAATTCCATCAATAGCGGAAACTGTGCTCTTTTTATTGATACTTTAGAAGTTTGCTTTGATATTGATGTCAAAGGCTTTAAGCAAAGAAGTATTGAAAATCCCAAGAATGAGATTGTCGTACGTGGCTCCCAAGAGGCTTTTACTGAAGCTATTCGAACCAATACTTCCCTTCTTCGCCGTATTGTAAATAATGAAAATCTGATGATTGAAAATATTGAAGTAGGAAGTGTCAGCAAAACAAAATGTGCTGTTTGCTATATGAAAAATATTGCAAATAATGATTTAGTGGCAGAAGTTCGTTACCGCTTAAACAATATTAAAGTAGATTATGTGCTTTCTTCTGGTCAAATTGAGCAACTAATTGAAGATGCACCAAAAAGTCTGCTACCTCAAATGATTGCAACCGAAAGACCAGACCGTGCTGCTGACCTCATTTTAGAAGGCAGAGTGGTCATTATTACCAATGGAGTACCTTATGTTCTAATTGCTCCTGGGCTTCTTTTCGATTTTCTGGCCTCCCCAGAAGATTTGAATTTGAAATACCAATTCTCGAACTTCTTTAAGGCTCTTCGCTTCCTCGGTTTACTCATTGCCATCTTTCTGCCGGGCGTTTATATGGCAATTGCAACCGTTCACAGCGAATTTATTCCAACTGAATTGTTGCTGGTCATTATGGGATCTCGCCAGTCGGTTCCGTTTCCTGTCTTTTTTGAGATCTTAATTATGGAAGTATCTCTTGAACTCATTCGAGAAGCCGGTGTCCGTGTTCCGACTCCGCTTGGGCAAACCATTGGTATTGTAGGAGCTCTGGTGTTAGGGCAAGCCGCAGTTGACGCAAGTATTGTGAGTCCGATTCTCATTATTATTGTAGCCTTTACAGGAATTGCCTCGTTTACCATTCCAGATTTTTCACTGGGGCTATATTGCAGGCTAACTCGTTTCTTGTATATTATTCTTGGCTATTTATTCGGTTTTGTTGGTATTGCTTTTGGGCTATTTATCAACCTTGTAGTCGTATGCAACATGAAATCGTTTGGTGTTTCGTATTTAGCACCACTTCTCCCGAATGTGGGAAATCAAACAAAATTAGGGCTTTTCTTAGTGGCTCCTTGGAAAAGAGAGTCTCGTGCTGCTTTTCTTGCAACCAAAAAAGAAAAGAAAGAACAGCATATTAGTATGGCATGGAAATATCCCAAAAAGACTTAAAGATTGGAAAGAAGGAGGTTTTTACACATGAATTTTACCAAAATTCGTACTTTTGAAGCCATTACCATTTGCGTTATTGTTGTACTCAATAAAATCATTCTCAATCCAACCAAAACGATTATTTATACCACTGGTTCTTCTTCCATTCTCAATATAATTTACCTATGTCTTTTTATCGCTCTGATTGGCTGGCTAATTTGTAAAGTATTTGAGAGATTTCCGAATCGTGATATTTTGGATATTTCACAAATTTGCTTTGGAAAAAGTTTTACTTGGGTATATGCTTTAGCCTTTTGGGTCTTTTTCCTTTTTGTTGCCTCCATTTCCATTCGTAGTTTTGTGGAAAACTTAAAAATGTTCTATCCAGAAAGCAATGACCTACGAGTGCTTATTCTTTTCTTTTTAGTGGCAGCCTGTCTTGCAAACCGAAAAGGGCCAAGTTCCGTAGGAAAAATTTCTGCTTTCATTACTCCACTAACTGCCATTGGAATTATCGTAACGTTCTTATCTGTGATGGACTTATTTAATTGGCACCGTATCTTTCCACTTCTCGGCTATGGGCTAAATGAAACTTTTTTTGTTGGCATTTCTAATATCTATGCTTTTGGAAGTTTATCTGTGCTTTTCTTTTTACCGCCCATGCTGGAGAAAAAAGAAGATTACAAAAAAGTAACCACGATTACGCTTGTCGTAACAGCACTTCTCCTTTTATTTAGCATTACTTCCATGATACTTGCCCTTTCCTTTTCGTTTACATCCAGTGCTCTTTCTCCTATGTATTTAGTCATTCGTTCGATGGAATGGGGCAGTTTCTTTGAAAGTCCGGAAGCTATTTTTACCTTTATTTTTATTCTTTCCATGATTTGCTTCCAAGCCGTGCTCATTATGGTTTGTTTGTATATCTGCTCTAAAAAAGGAAAATTAAGTGATGGTAGCACATTAGCCTTTTCCTTTCGGTGAACTCATCTTTGGCATGGCTTTAATTCCAAAAGATATCCCAAGCCTAAACTTTTTGGAGTCCGTTGTGTATAAATACTTTTCGCTCATTTTGGTCTTTGGAGTTAGTCTCATTGTACTACTGGTGGGATATGCCAAACGAAGAAAGAAAGGAGGAAGTTCTAATCATGAAGCGATGGAATAACGGTATTCGTTTTATCTTGCGTCTTTTTGCCCTACTGGTTATCCTTGTGATTTCAGCAGTTTCTTGTCTGAGCCTTTGTGGTTTTAGTAATGTTAAATGTATCAACGATTTTGCCTATGTTCTGGCACTTGGCTTAGACAAAGGAACGACTGGTCCGCTTCGTCTTACCTTTCAAATTGCAGTTCCAACTACCATTACCAGTTCTTCTGGCGATGGTGCTTCACAAGACTCGAGCATTACCACCGTGGAGTGTTCCAGTATTGAGGCTGGTATTAACATTTTGAACGACTATTTGAGTAAAGAAGTAACCTTACGCCATTGCAAAGTGCTTGTTTTTTCAGAAGAATTAGTCAGTGAGAGTATTTTCCCTTATTTGAATAGCCTTTTCAACGATGTTGATCTTCGTCCAACTTGCTCTGTTTTTATTAGTCGTAGTGATACCACCTCTTTTCTAACCGCTTCTGGCACTCATTTTCAAGGGCTTACTGCCAAATCTTATGAATTAACCAGTGAGTCCATCCAATACAATGGATATATTGCAAATTCTAGACTTGGTACCTTTTTTTCCTCCATTCACGATACTTTTTCGCAAGGATTTGCAACTTTGGTATCGGTCAACAATAGCGATACCATTCAACAAACCTCGGATTTAGTACCTTCCCTCAATGCCATTGGCACGGATTTCGACGCCAACCATCTAGCAGGAGAGTCTACCATTAACCGAAACCAGAACAGTGCAGAACATTTAGGTATTGCCGTTTTTCAAAGAGGACAATTTGTGGGCGAATTAACAGCGATTGAAACATTGTGTCATTTATTTGTAACCAATCATTTAAGAGAAGCTCATGTTTCGATTCCAGACCCTTTACAAAACGACCAATACTTAGATGTCCTACTTTCGCCAAGGCGAAAAACAAAAACGAAAGTAAAGATTGTGAACGGAAGCCCATTCATTGAAGTAGATATTGCATTAGAGGCAAAATTGCTTTCCATTAACAGCAAAGAAGATTACTCAAAAGATGAAATTACCCAGTTGATTGAAGAATATGCTACTCGTTATTTCGAACAAAATACCTTGGAATATCTCTATACAACAGCTAAGATTTACCAAGCAGATATTGCTGGATTTGGCTCCAAAGCCGCTTCGCATTTTCTCTTTTGGGAAGACTGGCTTGAATATGACTGGTTAAATCGCTACCAAGACTCGTTTTTCCAAGTCAATGTAGACTTCCAAGTCCATTCGTCTTCTTTCTTACAAAGGATTTCTTAGGAGGTAGTTATGTTATTTTTCCTTTATTTACTAGCTAGTTTGGTCATTTGTGTCAAGACACTAAGTTATGGCTTTTTTGAATGGAAACAAAAAGAAAACAAAGTAGGAGGAGCAATGGTTATTTCAATTGCTCTTGTCTCCTTTGTTTTCTCAAATGTGATGTTTTTCTTGTTTTAATTTTTAATCATACGTTCAAAGTCAATTTCGTGTCTTTCTTTGCTAGCACGGAGCACACGAATATCCATTTTATCTCCGATGCGGAAAACCGTTTTGGTATGCTCGCCAAGTAAGGTTTTGCGGTTTTCGTCATAGATAAAATATTCATTGCCAAGGTCTTCAAAACGAATAAAACCTTCGACCGTATTCTCTAATTCGACAAACATACCAAATGGTGTAATACTGGAAATAATGCCGGGATATTCTTCCCCTACTTTTGTTTCCATGTATTCCGCCATTTTAATTTGTACCGCTTCTCGTTCTACTTTTTGTGCTGTTTTTTCTCGCTCTGAGGAACTGTCTGCATAACGAACTGCTTGTCCATGGTATTTCTCTTTTTCCTCGATACTCATACGATTTCCATTTGCCAGGTACTTGCTGATGATACGATGGATGAATAGGTCTGGGTATCTTCGAATGGGCGAAGTAAAGTGGCAGTAGTATTGGCTCGCAATACCAAAATGCCCTTTATTCTCACTTTCATATTTCGCAATTTTTAAGGTTCGTAAAATTAAGGTAGAAATGATTTTTTCTTCTGGCTTTCCTTGGATATCTTCTAATACTTCAGCAAATGCTTTTGGTTCAATATGGTCTTTTTCTACTTTAATTTTATATCCGAAATTGTATAGGAATTGGTTTAGTTCGTCGATTTTCTCTTTATCTGGCACTTCATGCACACGGTAAATAAAGGGAGCATCTAAGTTACAAAAACGCTCTGCAATGGTTTCATTAGCAGTTAGCATAAATTGTTCAATGATACGGTTGGCAATGGTTAATTCTTCTTTTTGAATATCCACAGCTACTCCATCTTTGTCCAAGATTACTTTGCTCTCTGGAATATCTAAATCCAAACTTCCAGCTTTGCTTCGTCTGTCGATTAAGATTTCTGCTAATTCCTTCATACGGTCAAAATGAGCAACGTATGGAGCATATCTTGTTAAAACAGCCTCGTCAGAGCGGTCAAGGATTTTGGTTACATCTGCATAATTCATTCGCTCCGTTACATGGATGACACTTTTTTCGACTTGGGAAGATAGGACCTTTCCGTCCCTCGTTAATCTCCATCCAAACTGAGATAGCCAAACGGTCGCAACCTGCATTTAGACTGCAAATTCCGTTGGATAATTCACGTGGTAGCATTGGGATAACACGGTCCATCATATATACACTGGTTCCACGCAAAATGGCTTCACGGTCTAGTTTGCTTCCCTCTTTTACATAGTGGCTAACATCTGCAATATGTACGCCTAGGAGATAATTGCCATTTTTTAATCGTTTCACACAAACAGCGTCATCCAGGTCTTTTGCATCTGCTCCATCAATCGTAAAGATTTCTTCTTGGGTGAGGTCTTTGCGGTTTCCGGTAATCTGCTTTGGTAATTTCTTGTGGAATACTTTTGGCTTCTTCTACGACAAAATCTGGGAAGCGGTATGGTAAATCGTATTCCTTGATTAAGGATAACATATCTACACCAGCTGCGTTAATATTGCCAATTACCTCGATAATCTTTCCTTCTGCATTTCTGCCTTTGCTTGGATACTGGGTAATTTTAACAAGCACCTTGTGCCCATTTCTTGCTTTTCCTGCATTTTTCTTAGAGATGTAGATGTCGGTTCCGAATTTTTTATCGTCTGGTACAACAAAGCCAAAGTTACGACTTTTTTGGTAAGTTCCAACTAAGGTTTCACGGTCCCTTTCTAAGACGGAAATAACCTTTCCCTCTTGATGGAAGTCTTTTTCTTGTTTGGTATCGAATATTTTAATACACACATGGTCCCCGTTTAAGGCTCCTCTAGTTTTGTCCTTTGGAATAAATACTTCCGTATCGGTTCCATCGATTTTGACAAAGCCATAGCCTTTTACGCTACCACGGAAAATTCCTTCACGTGTTTTTTCTTTTTTTCTACTCATAGTTTTCCTTTCTGTTAGATACATAAAAGCAGCAGATTTTGACTTCTGCTGCTTTCTTTTTACAAGACATAAATAACGCCTAATACAACGGATAGAATTGCGAAGATTACACCTAAGATGATGGTCCATCTTTTTAGCATTCCTTCTCTTGTTCTTCCTTTATTCTTCTCATAAAAATTATTGGTTGTTGAACCAGTAATGGTTCCAGAAGCTCCTTGTGAATCCTTTGCTTGCATAGTTGTTAGAATAATCATAGCAAGACATACGATAATGTCGATTGCAATTAAGATATATTTTACGACTGTCATTTGAAATCTCTCCTCTTTTTGGCTTTCTCTTATTTAACAATAGTTATTGTAACATACCAGATTGAAAAAAGCAAATATTTTCGGTAGTTATTCTGTAAAAAGTTCAGAAAAACTGAACCGAAAATCGTTATCCACAATCTATCCACAGATATTTTTCCCCGCACCAAAGAACTCTGTCTTTCGTCATTGGCAGAGTTCTTTTTGTTTTTATAAGATATTCTAATTACTCAAAACAAGCCCAAGCTGCATTATTAAAATGATCTTTTTCCATACTAGCATTCGTTTTTATTCCACCTTTTATACCGAACCAAGATTCTTGGCCCCAAATTAGCACCATTTACAAATTCTATCGTTCCAATTTCTTTATAAATATCAAATGTTCCATCGGGCCATATCCCATATGTTTTTTTACCATCTTTCCATTGAATATATGTTGTTCCACCTGCATTATCTGCACTAAAAATTCCATGGTCATTATGCGTATTTTTGTTAACACTCATATCTTTTTCATATGCAGGTTGTTGATATAATGCACCAGAAGCATCAATGCCGTTTCAATCCATAGCCTGATTTCATTGCCCCTCCTTGCCCAATTCCACCCGATTTATAGGTTCTCCAACCGGTTCCTGTAATCCATCTACAATAATATCCTTTCACTCCATATTCATATCCCACCATTCCTTCAAAGTATCCGCTACCATCTGGCACATAATAAAACTTTCCAATGGAACTAAAAGAAGTGTTTAGAAGTTCTGATGCTCTTGCTATATGCACATCCGATGCTATAGAATTTCTGAATTCTTGTCCAATATTTGATAAAGTAGATATACATTGCGTTGTTTCATTCTCTGTTGATCCGCACATAAAATAACCATGGACTCCCTGCAGATATAAGCGAAACTTTTCCACTTGCACCATTTCCCGTTTTACTAATTACTTGCCACCCACTTGCCGTCCCATTCACTCCTGTTGCTTTATTGGTCCCTCCTGTATACCCTCCGAAAGTTGCATTCGTTGTCGGTTCTGCTTTTGTTTCTGTCCAAGCACCAGCATCATATGCCACATATTCCCCAACAACTACCCTGTCTACAAGATAATATGTCGTACTAGTCGGATTAATTGTACTGATATTGCCTGCTTTATCCTTTGTTGTTACTTTTAGTGCATTATAATTCGTTGTCCTTGTAAGATTCGTATACTCATGCGTTGCAATTGTTTTTGTTCCCTTATTACTATCCCCCAAGAAGTACGTATACCCTCCTCCTGTTGCTTGTCCACTTACTCCAAATTCATGATTTGTTACTACTGCACTAGCTGTTGTTTCAGATGTCGATGCTACTGCAAATGTTAACAGTGTTGGGGCTATTGTATCTCTACATAATCTTATTGTATTTGTTGTTACTCTCTTTCCCTCTTTATTGTATGTATGTACTTTTACTGTCCAATCTCCATCAGTTGCCAAATTTAATGTTTGTTTTACTTTATCTTGTCCATTTATACTAGAATATTCCTTTGTCTGATTGACTGGTTGATCTTTGCTATAACTTGTTCCATCAATTGTTCCATTCTCTGTGGCCGTTCCTTCTACTTGGTATTCTATCTTAGACATATCTACATTATTACTATCTTGTCCTTTGAAACTAAATTCTATATTAGGACTTCTTGTATACTGTAGGCTTCCCTCTTTTCCTTCGTTGATTCTTTCTCCTTCACTTTGGTTTGGATTACTGCTAATCCATAATGCTGGCCTTGATATAATATCACTTACAACTCGGTTTCCCGCTCCGTCTTTTATCATTACATACATATCATAAGTTTTAGTTGCATCTAAATTTGTATACAATTTGCTTGTATCTCTTGTTGCTGTCTGCGTATCATAAGCTGTATTAGATGCTAATTTAGATTGATAAGTATAGGATGTTGGATTTCCTGCTGTATTTAGTCCTGACGTTCTGTCAATCGCTTCAACGTTTACTCGAAATCCTTGCCCTACATTATTTTGTATCACTTGTTCTCCTGTAAAGGATTGTATCACTGGTCTTGTTGCATCTCTTTTAATCGTAAGTGGTGCTGATGTAGAAATTCGGTTTCCTCCATCATCATAGGTATATGCAGTTATTGTAAATTCACCATCGGTTGCTACTTTTATTGTAGTTCCATTTGCGATTTCAATTTCCCTTGGTGTAATCTCTCCTACCTCATACTCATACGTTTGTGCATAATTTCCGATGGTTCCTTTTTCATATACATATCCTTGCACTCGATAGGTTACTCGGTTTGACCCTGCATCTGTTCCAAGTACTCGTATCGTTATATTACTTGTATACCATTCATTATCTCCGATATTTCCACTTGCTGTTAACGTAATTCCACTATCTGGACTTGCATTCATTTCTTTCTTAAACCACATAACAACTGGGTTGGATTTTTGTCCTTGTGTATCATATGCGTAAGCTGTTAGGGTATATTCTCCATCTTTTGTAAAAGTTAATGTTCCACCATTTTCAATATCTAATTCTTTTACTAAACCACTTGGATAAAGCTCGTTATTTATTTCTGACACAGTCGTTGTTAGAATATATTTTATTCTTTGGGTTTTATCTTGGGTATAAATTTGGAGGGTTACGTCACTACGATAGAAACTTGCTGCTACTTGTTCCCCATCTAGCACTCGAATAATCGGGTCTTGGGCATCTCCTCCAATGATCGGCCCTGTTTGTTGATTATTTCCCGTATTCACTAAAGTCCCTGGATTATTAGTATTGATACTATTCGAGTTAGTTTGTCCTCCTTGGTTAGTATGAGTTCCATTCTCTCCGCCTTCAGAGCCTCCTCCAGTATCCGTGCCTGGTATAATCCCAATTCCACTATACAAGCCATTATCTTTGAGTTCATTTTGCAGTTGTGCTAGCTGCTGGTTATCATAGGTTGTTTCATTGGTTACTAAGTTTTTTGTATTCTTTGCTTGCAAAATAATGCCATTTTCCCCTATGACTGCATTGAGTGTAATACCCGCAAGGATAATGAGCACGACTATTGTTACTAATCATACTATTTAGCTGAAACTACTTATTCTCATTTTTTCCATAAGCATTTCGTATGGGTTCTTCTCATACAAAAGAACTCTGTCTTTCGTCATTGACAGAGCTCTTTTTGTTTTTCTTCTCTTAATTTCTTCATGTAGTTTTCATCTAGCGATTTATAGCACATTGCACAACTGACCAATCCTTTTAGACTTATCCTTCCAGTTCGGTAATCATACAAGCGCTTTTTGAATTTTCTTTTTACAGTTCTATAGTTGGCATATCTTCCATTTTTCTTTCTTCCTAAGAATACAAAGTTGTTCGTATTCTTATATAATCTCGTTTTTCGGTTTAGCGTTAGTTTTTCTTTGGCTAAAAATTTCCTTAACTCTTCTAAGCAGTATTGTAAATATTTTTTATCTGGATGAAATAGGAGGAAATCATCCATATATCTTACATAGTACTTTATTTTCAACACTTCTTTGATATAATGGTCCATATCGTTTAAGTAAAACACTGCTAGGATTTGGCTCGTCATATTTCCAATTCCTAACCCTTTTTCTTCACTATCTATCATATCAAAGACTATCTTTAAGGCATCTTTATCTTTTATTCTTCTTTTTACTTTTTCTTTTAATATCTCTTGATTGATGCTCTCAAAGTATTTGCTAATATCACATTTCAAAATATAATAAGTATGATATTTTACCTTACAAATTCGATTATATTCATAATACAACTTTAATCCAGCATTGGTTCCCAAGCCTTTTCGACTTGCTACATTCGTATCCAGCAAGCAAGGTAAAATAGCCGGATACAGAATATATCTGCTGATTAAGTGATTGACCACCTTGTCCGTCATACCTTGACTTACGATACGTCTTTCTTTTGGCTCATAGATTGTAAATACAATATGTGGTCCTACTTTATATTCTTTATTTTTTAAGAGGTTATAAATTCTTGAAATATAAATACATTTATATTCTTTATATCGATTTACTTTTCTTTTATTTTTCGTATTCCTACATACCTCATTATATGCTGCCATGATGTTCTCTACTCGATACGTTTCTGAATATAAATCTCTTTTTCTTTTCATTCGTTTATAACCTCTTGTAAAAGCAGTATTCAATTACCACAAAAACAGTTCTAGCTAAAACTCCTTTTCAATAAATTTCTCTATTTACTCACAAAT